>MDSV01176713.1_pt1 | contig 21888 bp, 32 predicted proteins | sample 810851 | NCBI WGS metagenome assembly MDSV01 (sample SAMN05326640, study PRJNA326480) | marine metagenome | isolation source: seawater | place: Atlantic Ocean: North East | collected 2012 | reverse complement strand
TGCTAATGCTAATGCTAATGCTAATGCTAATGCTAATGCTAATGCTAATGCTAATGCTAATGCTAATGCTAATGCTAATATGGAATCAGTTTTAAACAGATTAACTGGTTATATGAATGATAATCTTTCAATAATGGAAAATTCAACAGCTCAAAATGTTGATGATTTGTCATTAAATGAACTTGTTAATATGAATCAAAATTTTAATCATATTATTAATATATTACGAAATAGAAGGGGGGCGATGGATTTAATTATGAATTCCTCTATTCAAGAAGAAAATGATAATGATTTGCAAATGGCTATTATGGCAAGTTTAAATAATTAAAAAATTATTAATAAAAAATTATTAATAAAAAAATTATTAAATTTTTATTAATAATTTTTTATTAATAATTTTTTATATATCATCAAAATCTAAATCATCAAAAGTCTCTACTTTATTTGTTTTATGTGTCGTATGGTTTGTTTCTTTAGTAATTTTTTCATTTTTAGGTTTATTGTGTTTTACTTCTTCTTCATCATCTTCATCATCTGTAAAATCATATGGATTGTCCATTGGTTTTTCGCTTTCTGGTAAAATGTCCATATTAAATCCCTTTGATTGTTTAATTTGATCAAGTTGTGAATTACTATAAACATATAGTAAATCTACTTTTGGTAATTTCTTTTTTTGTGCTGTTGCCCAAGCTCTTTTTCCAACCAATAACATACTATCAATATTAATAAAGTTATCTCTTTTATTTCTTCCCGAAAACTTTTGTCTAATATAACATAAACGCTTAATATTATCATTGCATAAAACCTCACACGTTCCCTGACCATTCTTCTTTATAACTCTTGCTATGATTTCATCTTCATTTGATGGAAATCGTGTTTTAACAGTAACTCCGTAATCTTTAACATTTTTTCTTGCCATTTTTTTATGACGACTACCACCTGCTTTGTTTTTTACCATTTTTATATATTTTTATTTAAAATTTTTATAATTATTTTAATATTTAACTTTTTTAAAATCAATTTTATTATTTATTTGCAATAATATTGGTTTGTTGCCGTGAAATTCTACTATCATATCCGTTGTATTATATTTTTTTAAATTTTTTGTGCTTTTTTCTTGTGTTATCAGATCTTGTTCATCTGGTTCCAAATTGTATTTTTCATAAAAATTTTCATAATCAGCCTCGTTTCTAAAAATGATTTTCTTACTTTTTATTTTTCCATTAAAAGATTTGATTTTTTTATTCCAACTTGGAGAGAAATTTGCATAATATTCCCAATTTTCTCTGAAATTTGTTTTTAAATCTAATTTTTCTCTCTCAAGTATAAAACTATTTGTATATTCTGATATACTATAATGTCGCATCTCTTTTAAAACATAAAAAGGTCTTTCTTTTAATTTAAAGTTTATTAATTTTAAAGAATATTTTATCTGTTTCTTTGACATTTTTATCTTTGGTTTATTTTTTTTATGTGCATTCGTTTGTATTTTTGACATAAACAATTGTATAAATATTTGTTGAAAAAGACAATGTTCTGCATTTTCATTAAGTTTTATTGGTAATATATTTTTTATATTTTCAATGACTTTTTGTTTATCTATTTGGAGAGATTTTTTCAATTGTTTTGTAAAATTTTTAATCAATCCTTTTTTATAAAACAAAGTAGTTTGTTCTATAACTTTTTGAATATCCGTCTTTTTTATTGTTTCTTGATTACATTTTGTCGTTTTATACAAATTATTCACTATAAACACATCAAACGATATTTTACTATGAAAAAGTATAAACAATGTATTCAAAATTGTGCTAAATTTTTTGTTTTTAAGAAAAGTATCGTGGTTTTTCTTAATTGTTTCTAGCTTTTCAAATGATTGTAATGCATAGAAATCATAATATATTTTCCATAAATACTCCCATATATTAAAACCGCTGCAATGTATTTCAGAAGCCCAAAATATTACTTCACAAAAATCATCTTTTTTTAATAAAGATAATAAGAGATTTATCTTTACTTCATCATAACAGTAAAGAAATCTTGTTAATTTTAACATTATATTGATTAAAACAAATAAAAATATAATGTTAAAATTCAATTTATATTACATTTTTTGTTTTAAAATACTTCTGAAGTATCTACAAATTAAAGCTAATTGATTTTTATATATAATATGCAAGAAACAACAAAGTGGAAAATTATTTTATTTTTTTCATTAATAGTATCTATTGCTCCATTAACTTATTCATTAATTTTTGTTGGAAATAATTTAAATAGTATCAATACCGTTTCAATCGTTGATTCAGTTGATTTATTAAATGAAAAGTTTGCTAAATTGGATACATTAAATTTAAAATTATCCATTTTAAACGAACAAATACAAAATTTAACAACGAGTGTTTACAATTTTCAATTAAATGACGTAAAAAATTTAATACTTTTTATGAACGCAACATTTGGAAATATTAATAAACAAATCCCTGATATACCTTCTGATAGTAACAAATATTAGGTAATTTATTGTTGTGAAATATCATTATTGTTGTGAAATATCTTGTAAATTTTATATTGATTTAAAATAAAAATCTATATAATATTATACCAATTTATATGTATTGCACAATTTGTTTAAAAGAAGTTAAAGAAACTAATAAAGTTTTAACCAATTGCAAACATACATTCCATTTATCATGCATTTTAAAAAATTATAAATATAATACTGATAGTGGTAATAAATGTCCTATTTGTAGAAATTATCTGTTTTCTACAAATCCTGAAAATCATATTATAAGTGGTTCAACTTTTTCACCAGTTATTCCATTTATTACAAGACCTGTTGTTACTGCTTCGCTTGGAGCTGCTTCGCTTGGAGCTGCTTCGCTTGGAGCTGCTTCGCTTGCTATTGGTTCCGCTGTTCCAAGAGTTTATTATTGGCCACCACAACCCATAAGACATAATACTACATTTTATAGACAAGTTTTTAACAGACTAAAAACGAAATTATATAGAAATATTTCTGAACGAGAAAGAAAATTAGAAATGTTGAAATATTCACATTTAATCGTTAACAAATTATCTTATAATGAACTCAAAGAAAAACTATCTCTTTATGGTTTATCTAAAAGAGGTTATTTACGTGAAACTTTTGAAAGTAAATTAATGCATTATATGATAACAAGTGAAGGTTTAGTTGTTTAATATTCTCTTTATTTCATTAAATTTATCTATTTTTAACTCATCAGCAATAATTCTCTCCACTAACATTTTTTCTTCCTGTTTCATTATTGTTAATTCTTCTTTCTGTCTTTTTATAATATTTAAATCGGCTATCTTTTCTATTTTTACATCATAAAATATATCTCCCATATCAAATTCTAAAAACTTTGTCTTAAATGATTTTATTTTTCCACAATAAATATTAATTGTGCACTCATTTAACACTTCTGATACATGCAAAACATCTCCATTCATTATCGTTAAAGTTATATTTTCTTCCTCTGTTTTATCAAACAAAAAACTTTCATTCCAGATCGCTCTCGATTGATTCCATTTTATTGTCGTCCTTCTTTTTTGATTTCCATATTTTATCTTAATATATAAATCACTATTCGTAAACCAGTTACCATTTTCCAAGTCAAATGTTAAAGCTTTTATTCTTAAAAATATCATTTATTATATCATATTATTTTATTTTATTAGTTCTATTGGGTGCTTTTTTTTTAGTGCGGTTTTTTAAGTAAATTTAAAATTGATTACTTTTTTAAGTATTTAATATTATTAAAAACAATACAATGAAAAAACAATTAATGAAAAATTATAAAAATATAATGAAATCTTCAACAAAGAAGGATTTCCCAACAAGTATTAATAATATTCCTGATGATGTCTTTAAAAATCATATTATGCCTATTGCGTGCGAGAATCAATCATTTCGAGACAAATTTAATAAAGTAAAAAAACAATTAAAAGAAAAAGATAAAAAAATCAAACAATTAGAACAAATAATATGTCTTCTTTATGGCGATGAAACAATCTTTGTTTTTGAAAAATTTATATCTGAAAAAATAAGAGTTAACCAGTCAAAAAAAATATTAGAGACACACATTTGGATGGAATTTAAAGAATGGTGGCACAAAAAAAAATTATATACAAAACGACCAAAACTTAATGAGTTAACAAACTATCTCAATGCTAAATTAGGACCATATAATAGAGGTTGGGAGGGTTATGAAATTATATATGACGATTATGAACACTCCAGCGATGATGAATATTCGATTGATGTAAATGGAGAAACAAAAGAAAATTAAAAGAAGAATTAGTTTAATAAATTATATAAAAGAAATTTATATAATTTATATAATAATATGTCTGCTACAAAAAGAATTGAAAAAGAATTAGAAAATCTCACCAATGATCCTCCTTTAAATTGTTCAGCTGCTCCAGAAGGAGAAGATATGTATAATTGGACTGGAACAATTATTGGACCACAAGGTTCTGTTTACGAAGGTGGGATTTTTTCTCTCTCCATTTCTTTTCCTCCAAATTACCCGTTCAAACCACCAAAAATAAGATTTTTAACAAAAATTTACCATCCAAATATTAATAGCACTGGTGGCATTTGTTTAGATATTTTAAAAAGTAATTGGTCTCCAGCTTTAACAATCACAAAAGTATTGATTTCTATTTGTTCTCTACTTGATGACCCTAATCCTGATGACCCATTGGTTCCTGAAATTGCAGATATGTATACTAAAAATAGATTACAATATGATATGACAGCTCGCGAATGGACACAATATTATGCTAATTAAATATTTATAAATTGATCCATTTTTTATTTATATTTTTTATTTATAATTTTTATTTATAATTTTTATTTTGTATACAAAATAAAAAATATAAATAAAAAATATAAATAAAAATTATAAATAAAAAATATAAATAAAAAATATAAATAAAAAATAAAAATATGAAAAAGCAAAAAACTGGTTTAAACCGTAATACAATAGATAAATTTTATACAAATATTGACATAGCCAATGAATGTTTGAATATATTGAAAAATACAGATATTATTGATAAAGAAATAGATTTAATAATTGAACCAAGTGCAGGCAATGGGTCTTTCATAACTGGTATAAAAAATTTATGTAGTAATTATGAGTTTTATGATTTGGAACCTATGCATGATGAAATTATTAAACTAGATTATTTAAAATTTGAAAATAAAACACATTCGAAAATACATATTGTTGGAAATCCTCCTTTTGGACGACAATCGTCACTCGCCATAAAATTTATAAAAAAATCCTGTCTATTTTGCAACAGTATATCGTTTATTTTACCAAAAAGTTTTAAAAAAAACAGTCTTAAAAAACATTTTCCTCTTTCATTTCATTTAATACACGAATCCGATATACCATCCAATTCATTTCTTGTTAACGGTAATCCACATGATGTGCCGTGTGTTTTTCAAATATGGGAAAAACGAGTTATGAATCGTTCTGTTCCGAAGAAATTAATACCAAAATCATTTAAATTTGTTAAAAAAGAAGAAAAACATGATATTTCTTTTAGACGTGTTGGTGTAAATGCAGGAAAAATAGATAGAAATACTGAAAATAAATCATTTCAATCACATTATTTTATAAAGTTCAATGATGATGTTTCCGAAGAAATATATAAAAAAATAGAATCTATACAATTTGATAGTAATAATACAGTAGGACCAAAATCTATATCAAAACAAGAAGTTATTAAAGAATTTAATAAAATTATTCTTTAAAGAAATCATCATGGTCTTTTAATGGAATTTTACCAGTTGGATATTTTTTTAAAAGTTCTGTTCCTTCTACAAATTTTATTTTTATAGTTGGAAAATTAATATTTGAAACAATGCAAAATATTAATTTTTTTGTTTTTTCTTCAAATATCGTTTTATCAAATTTTCTACCCTGACCAAGCATATTTGATGGACAATACCTGCATCCTCTTTGTGTAAATGTTTTTTCATCATATTGTGTTTCTGGAAAATTATCATCAGTAAAATCATATGATTTACAACCTTTAACGTGTTGCAAAGGATAATTTAAACAAATCCAGGGTTCAATGAAATGCGAAAAAGGTCTACCGTCTTTCATAATTTCATTAATAATTTTTTTCGGTATATTATCAAAATTCACATTATCTAATAAATGTGTAAACGTTTTATTAAGTTTTATCGATGTTTTCATTATCGATGTTTGCATTATTGATGTTTTCATTATCGATGTTTTCTTTATCGATGTTTTCATTATTGATTTTTGCATTATTGTTTTATTATTTGTTTGTAATTACAAACAAATAATAATATTATAATAAATTCAATTTATTTTTTTAATACTGAACCGAAACACGATTTACAACAAACTCCCGCCGTAGAAGCAACCGCATTGATGTTTAATTCACCCTTACTGGCTGAAACAATCATACTTGTCATATCACCAAGAATACCTTCATCTATCATATCCAACATTAGTTTTTCTTTGAAATCAGAAATTGGTGCTTCAATCACCACTCGTTTCACTAATTTTTCAACAAGTTCTTTTTGTTCTTCACCTTTTGCATCAGATGTTTCAACTACTTCCATTGCAAATTGCAAAACTTTAATAATACTTCGCGGATTAATCTCCATTTCCCCTATTTTCCCCTTAAGTTGTCCATAACAATCATCAAAATTTACCATATATACTATATATATATATTTAAATATTAGTATATAATAGTATATAATTAATAACAATGTTTAAACAACGCAATACACAAAAAGAAAAATGCGATTTTCTTCGGAAAAAATGGTTACTTTGTCGTTATTTTAATAGTAAACTACCGCAATATGAACATAAACCATACGAATGTGATGAAAAATATAAAGAATTTATTAGACAATGTTATGAAAAAGATAAAATAGAAAAAGATAAAATAGAAAAAGATAAAATAGAAAAAGATAAAATTTTTAAATGTTCCATATTTTCAACATATTAATTTTTAAATATTTTCCAAAAAGATTTAAAAAAAAAATTAAATGTTAAATATATAAGATGCAAATATTCGTAAAAACATTAACTGGAAAAACTATTACTCTCGATGCAGAACCCACCGATACTATTGAAAATATCAAAGCTAAAATTCAAGATAAGGAAGGAATTCCTCCCGACCAACAACGCTTAATCTTTGCTGGTAAACAGCTCGAAGACGGCAGAACGCTGTCTGACTATAATATACAAAAAGAGGCAACTTTGCATCTCGTCTTGAGATTGCGATAAATTACCATACAAGATCTGCGTTAAAAATATCATTTATTGTGGCAATATTCCATTGTTTTTTGGTTTTTTGCGTGAACATAATTCTATAATTTTCTAGATCTATATTTTTTCTTAAAATTGTAAATTTTACAAATGGTTGAAATAGACAATGTATTTCTTTTTGTGAAATATTATTCAAATTTTCATTCGTAATTTCTTGATTTCGCCATTTAAGAAGTGCTTTTTTTTGTTGAAGGCTAGACAACATAATTATTATTAATATATATTAATAATAATTATATATTATCAATTTATTTTTTGCTGCTCTTGTTGCTCTTACTACTCTTGTTGCTCTTGTTGCTGTTGTTGCTGTTGTTGCTGTTGTTGCTGTTGTTGCTGTTGTTGCTCTTGTTTCTTATTATACTCTTCAATCATTTCATCGTTTTCAGTTCCATCAAGAAGAACACTGTCTTTTGTATCTTCTTCAAATTCTCGTTGTTCTTTATCTCTTTCTTCTTTTTTCTCTCTATTGATTTCTTCTTCTTGTATTTTTCTTTCTTCTTTTCTTTCTTCCATATCTTTTTTGTCGTATTCTTGTTTTTTTCTTCTTAATTCCAATTTCTCCAAATCATCTTTTTCATACGATTCCGCCATCATTTTAAAAAAATTACCCATTAAACTACCTCCACGCATAACCTTTCTTCGTTGTTTTGTTTTTTTTTGTCGTTTTGTTCTTCGTTGTTTTGTTTTTCTTCGTTGTTTTGTTTTTCTTCGTTGTTTTGTTTTTCTTTGTCGTTTTGTTTTTCTTTTTATTCTTTGTAGTGTTCTTCTTTTTGTCTTTTTTTTATAACTTTTCTTGTTTTTTATTTTCATTGATATATATACTTTATATTTTAAAATATATATTTTAAAAATAGAAAGTATATATATTTATTATGAATAAAAAGATAATTAAATCTGTATATATTTACAGAGAATCTAAATTACCTCATAATGGTTGGATACAGTCTTGTTTTAATTGTTATATTTTTACGGCTAAAAATATATTATTTCGAACGCATACAAATTCCAATATGATTTATGAATTTAATGTGTTTTTATGTCCCCTGTGTCAGAGAGATTTAATTAAAAAAAAAGAAAAAGAAAATGTATTGTTAAATATGAAATTTCAAAATAAATGTCATAAATATATAAAAAAAAATTATAATTTTTAATATTTATTAAAAATTTATAATTTTTAATATTTATTAAAAATTATAATTTTTTTTTTATATTTGGTTGTTAGGTTTAATTTCCCGTTGAACCAAATCCTCCTTCACCTCTACTCGTTTCAGGTAATTCTTGAACAATTTGCACATAAAAACGCTGCAAATCTGCTCTACAAATTTGAAAATATCTTTCTCCTTCCACCAATACATTTTTTGTAGATGTTTCTTTTCCAAGAAAACTGTCATTGTCAATTACTGCACCCAAATTACCTCTATAACCTGTATCGATGATGCCTGTGCTATTAGCCAAACGAAATGATTTCTTGTAAATACTACTTCTTGGATGAATGACATATGGTTCAGCTTTTGCGTAGCCAGCTTCACAATATGTTGTAAAATTTTTTACTGTATTTGCATCAAATTTAATGAATTCTTGCCATTTTTCTGGTGTCATATTTTCTGCTTTTTTGTGTGATAAAATTACTGTATCACAATTAAACATCGCAGTTTGAATTCCCAAATCCACTTTATATGTTTTGTTTTTAAGAGCGCCAGTATTGTTTTTTGGTTGGAAAATATCAAACCCCGAATCAAAATAGTAATTTGAATGATGCATGTTTTTATTATGTTCGCCTACTTTGCTTTTATATAACTGAATTCTGTTTTCAAATGCTTCTTCGTCTTCATCTTCTGTTTTAATAAATTTTACAAATAAAATATTATTAACCACCTTTATAGGCTCTCTGTTATACAGAATTCCATCTATCTTTAATTTATTATCTTTTGTTATTAAACTGACCATTTTATATTATATTTCTTTTATCTTTTATATTTCTTTTATTTCTTTTATCTTTTATATTTTTTTATAATTATTAATAATTATATTATATATATCAATTTTAAATTATTTGAATTTAAAATTGATATATAAATATAATTATTAATAATTATAAAAAAATGGAAATTCTTAATACAGATGGATTACAATATCTGAAAACTATTGAGAAAAATAGCATTGATTTAATACTTACTGACCCGCCATATATTATTTCAAAAAATACAGGAATGAATAAACATTATAATATGGTAAAAGAAAATGCAAAAAACGGTGTTGAATTTATTAAAACAGAAAAAGAATGGAACGCATACAAGGAAAAAAATAGTATTACTGATGATAAAAAAAAAATAATTATATGAAATATGGCACAATATATGGAAAAAAATTTGCAACAAAAACCGATTTTGGCGAATGGGATGCAAAATTTTCATTTGCAATACTTGACTCATTCATTGGCGAATTTTATAAAAAACTTCGAAAAGGTGGAACCATGATCGTTTTCTTCGATTTATGGAAAATTACCCTTTTGAAAAAAATTATGGAAAAACATAAATTTAAACAAATTCGTCTTGTTGAATGGATCAAGACCAACCCACAACCTCTTAATTCCAAAATTAATTATCTTACCAATTGTAGAGAAATTGCGCTTTTAGGTGTTAAAGGTGGCAAACCAACATTTAACAGCAAATATGATAATGGAATATATAGATATCCTTTACAAGGTGGTAAAAAAAGATTTCATCCTACTCAAAAAAGTTTGCTTTTATTTGAAGATTTAATAAAAAAACATTCTAATGAAAATGATGTAGTTCTTGACACTTTCCTCGGTGGAGGCACGACAGCTATTGCATGTAAAAATACAAATAGGAAATTTAAAGGTTGTGAATTGTCTAAAGAATATTATGATAAAGTTATTGATTTAATGGGATAGATTTCGATTATATAAGTTGACATATTCAAAAAAAGCCACGGGGTCATACCAATACGTTCCTACCATTGCATTTGGATCATTTGGATCAAATGTTTCATCGCCGGAAATAAAGTCTATTCCAAAAGTAGTAAGTTGTGGTATATTTGTAGCACCATATCTTCTTTGTGTTTCTTTTTGTTTTTTACTTACTTGGCGTTTTTGCAGGTTGCAATGTGTGCATAGACATTGAAAATCATCAATTGTTTGTGTATTAATATTCAAAACCCGTGGGTCGTTATAAAGGTCATTTTTATGGTCTGTAATAAGTGAAGATCTTGATCCACAAACAACACAGCGACCAATTACGTTTTTATGATAATGATGAATATCTGTCCGAATCGGTCGCGATAAAGATTCATTATCGCTTAACCCTATGGTTCGTAATTTTTGGATCATGCCAGATTGGGGATATTTTTCCCAAAAAAATCTGTTGTCGCCGAAGAAAACTCCGTGTCTTGCGTTACCGTTATTGGTTAATTTTAAATGTGTATCGGATAAATATTCGCGTGAAACCCAATTCGATATACCACATTCATCCGGGTTGAATATTTCATCAACCAGTTCTTTTTTTGTTAACTGTTTTTCTTGTTGTTTGGTTTCACCTTCTGTAGACATTTTTTATAATATTTATTTTTTATATTTATATATTTTTATTTTTAAAAAAAAATATAAAAATATATCAATTTAATTTTTCTTTCTTTTGGTCTTCTTTCTTTTAGATTTCTTTCTTTTAGATTTCTTTCTTTTTTTTCTGCGAGTTTTTCTTTTTTTTCTGCGAGTTTTTCTTTTTTTTCTGCGAGTTTTTCTTTTTTTTCTGCGAGTTTTTCTTTTTCCTCCCAACTGATTTTCATCGATATATTGTGACGGTCGTGAAGTGTATGCATTTGTGTTCATTCTTGATGTATTCGTTCTTGGAACTATAATACGTTGTACGACCTTGTTGAGGTTGTCTATGTTTTGTTTACAGGTGTTAATTCTTTGTTCTTGGTCGTTAATTCTTTGATCGTGACTCTCCAATATTTGTTTGTTGTATTTAAACCATCCTATGATGTTGGTAATATTGTTTTCAACTTTTTCTTGAAATTCCTCAAAATTTTTTGTAATATCACTTATATTACCATCTGTATGTTTCACCAAATCAACAAATTCTTTTCTAGTTATCATTATAATATATTTATATTATATTTTTATTTTAGTTTTTATAGCATACCGGGATTGAGGCTTTTCATCTCTCCAGGTATCATCGCCACACATATTATGATTATAGGCAATAGTATAATGTTGTTGTTTCTTTGTTTTAGTGATTGACCATCTTTCACCAACGCCGCTATATGCCGTGAAATTATATTTTTTTGCTGATTTTTTGTCAAATGTATAATCTATCCCAGAGATAATGATTGTTTTATATTTTGGAATGTATTTTTCATTATTCCTTGTTTCCTTAATTCTTCCATTTTTCCTTTTCAATGTCTTCTAGTGCCTTTTTTTCAGCTGTATATCTCTCTTTATCTTTTTTTGATTGTTCGATAAATGGTTGCTTTTCTTCCTCTGTTAAATTTTTTCATGCTTTCATATAGAATTGATGAGCGCCTAATGGTTCTTAATTTTATTCATTTTTATAATATTTATAGTTTTGCAACACTATAAATATTATTAAAAATTCAATTTATTTGTTATACTTGGTTTTACTTTGTCATTGTTTTATACTAGGTTATTATGTGCCGCTACATTTACTTTTAACTTTAGGTTTTGGATTTGCCTTTTCGCAAGTTAGTAGTTGTGCCTTTATTCTTTGTATCTTTTCACTCGCACTTTCAGATTTTTTTACATCTTTCGTCACATTACACGTCTTCAATCTACTTATATTTGAATTTAAACTTTTTCTATATGGTTTTGTAAAGCAACAACTATTGGAAGATGAAGATGATGATACTGTTCTTGTATCTGCTGCGGTGTTTGAAGTTACACAATTCGTGTTTGTTGAAGTTTTTGCTATTGAATTTTTGCTAGCATCCATAGCAATGTGATCTCCTGCTTTTATTATTAAATATTCCATTGATGAACGTTCAGGCATTTGTTGCCAGTGGTTGCAACCACATTTTGTCGTTGTTAATTGCTTATGCCTTGCATGATAACCAGTTTGTCGTATTGCTATTTTTGGATTACTGGTTGAACACGTTGTTTCAAAACGACCCGTATTTGTATAACCAAGTGAAAAACCATATACTGCATTTTTTGCTGTGGCCATTTGTTTACTTTTTACTTTCTTTGCCATTATATGAAGTGACATTAATTATATATATATAAATAATATTTAAATTAACAATAAAAATCTATGCTCTGGGTATTTTACAAAACATCTTTGCAATGCCCAATATAATTTAGTATATTCAATGTTTTTCTTTCCAATGATTTCTTTTATTACAGATGCTAAAGACCAATATGATGCTGATTTTAAATGTTTATTATTTGGTATTTTTTCTAAGTTTTTCAATTCAGGTGCAGTATGTTTCGTTTTTTGAAATGGTCTATCAATAATTATTTTATCTTTAGATACTCTGAATACATCATCCACATTCAAATAAACAAATTGATTAATTAATTTCGTTTGAAAATAATAAATGTGTTTTAGAGAGAAATTTAAGATTGTATATCCATCCAATAATTCCAATTGATTCTTTAAACAAGAAAACAATAATTCTAAAGAATATAAATTCATTTTATTTTGCTTCGCCAAATCTTCTAAACTTACTATATTTGTCGTGGTCAATGATATTTCTATATGCTCTTTTCCCCCTTCTGTCTTCTTGATTAATAGAGGTGATAAAAATGTCTTTAAAAAATATTCATTTTCCATATATTTTTTAATCTTCAATATATGTTTATCACCCTTTTTCACTAATTTTAATAATGAATTACTATACATTCTTATACTATACATTTGCTTTTTTTATTTTATATTAAAAATTATAATTTTTTAATTTATTCTTCTGCTGAAAAATTGATGTTTTTTATGTCTCCAGTGCGTTCTTTCATATATTCGAAAAATTTCCAAAAATCTATATGCTCTTTGTCTGTTACTCTTTGAAGGAATATTTCATTTCTTGTGCTCATATTCATTGTATTTAACATATTTATTTTTTTATCAAATAATTCTTTTTTCTTTATATTTTTATCTAATTTTTCTCTTTTCTTATCTAATAACTCTTGTTCTAATGCACGTCTTTTTTTATCATATTCTACATCTAACAGTTCTATTTCTTTATAAAATGAAACTCTTTCTTTTTCTCTTGTTTGTCTTAGACAATTTACCCAATTTGTAACATGTAAATCTGCTATATCTTGTAGTTCAAGTGCATCTACTATATTATCACCATTGTTATCTAATTTATCAAACAAATCTAATATCATTCTAAAATTATCTTTGTTATAATCTTCTGGACAAACTCTTTGTTCTGTAGTTTTCACTGAATAACCCGTTCCCATTTGTATTTAATATAATAAACTATTTAAGTTTTTTTTATTAATTTTAAAAACTTATTCAAGTTTTTAAAATTAATAAAAAAAACTTATTAAAAAAAAACTTTTTGCCCGAAAAGTTCTATTTTTATATTATATACATTAAGCTTATCTACATTAAGCTTATGCTTCAGCTGTTTTTTCTTCTTCATTTATTTGTTCCGCAAATGCTGCTATCTCATTAGTTACTTCGTTCGTTACTTCCATTTCGATATTTGGAAATTCATTAATATTGTTGTAATTATTTTCAAATGAACTCGCTGGATAAATTTGAAATTCTTCTTGATCACTTTCCATATCATCTTGCTCTTCTACTTCATCTTCTGGTCTCTCTGCTTGACTAATTGAAACCTTCCAGAAATGACCTTGTTTATCGTTTATAATCTCAATATCTTTACCTTCTTTCATATCATTTAATGCTTGAAGAGCTGCAGTATTATTGTAATTCCAACTATTAGGACGAAAATGAACGAAATATGTTTTGTTTCCATCACGTCTAATAATATAGTCAATACGATCAACGAAACCAAAAGAACCGCGTGCTTTATCGCCGTTTTCATATACAATCGTTGGGTTTTTCATAACAGCAAATACTTTATTCGGTGTTATGTTTTTAAATGCGAAACGAATGCATAAACTAATACCAGTTTCATCAACAGCATTGATTTTACTAAAATCCTTTTTCTTTTGTTGAATAATTTTATTTGTAGTTGGTTTCCATTGGTAGCCAATTTGGTTTGAAGAAGACATTTTTATTTTTTTAATTATTATTTATTATTATTATTATTATTTGAATACTTAATGACATATCAAGAAAAAAAGAAATCAATTTAATTTTTTTGCTTTATACTTTGCTTTATTTTTTGCGTGATTTTCGGCGTTTTTTGCTCTTTTTGCGTGATTTTCTTCGCTTCTTGCGTGATTTTCTTTGTTTTTTGCTCTTCTTGCGTTTTTTACGTTTTTTGCGTTTTTTTCGTTTTAATCCACCAAAATTTGAGGGATTAGATAAATACTTTCCTGTAGGATCTACTACCCAATGCAAATACATTCCTGGATACAAAGAAAAGTTAGAATCATTAATTAATATATTATTTTTGTTGTTAATATCAGCATAATAAAGTTCTTGTTTCATGTTTGCAGTGTCTCGAAAAAGGTCACTGAGGGTTTGGTAATTTTCACTTAAATAATTTTTTAATTCTTCAACTGTTTCAATGTCAATAGGAAATGAAAAAGTTTCAGTCCATTCTGTTGACGGCAAAAAAAGAGGCTTAAAGAATGCTACTTGGTTTTCTGGCAACGATTTTTGATTTTGGTATTGTTGGTAGGTTGCCCAATTATACGATGTCCTTGGGTCAATTATTTCATTCTTTCCATCGTTCCATGAAAAATTTTTTGTTTTTCTATTATTATTAGGAGTTTGCTGAGTGAGCATATCCAGTGTACATTCACCTGTTGGATTCTCTTTAACTTCTGTTAGTACGGGCAAATATGGATCATGTAGTCCACTTTCTTGGACTTTTGGTAAAAAATTTAAACCTTCAACTTCATTATTTAAAATTTTTTTTTCTTCTTCAGTCGGTTCTAATTTCATTTCAATATCGTCCATTATACATTTATATGTATATTATTAATATTTCTAAATTTAATGTTCGATGATATTTTTTAATTCATTAATTTCTCTCTGTTGCTTTTCCATTATACCAATCATTGTTCTGAATAAAGGGACTATTTTATTTTTGTTATTGCTATGCATATAGCATAATGCAATTTTTGCAGATTTACATTTGTTTTTGGTTGGCCATTCATTTACAATCAATTCATCAACTTGAACTTCTAATTTTGTTAATGTTGCATCCATCTTTAGTCTTCTCTTTTTTTCCATTTCCAAAGCAATTTGTTGCTCAAGAAATCTCTGTTCTTCTTTAAGTTTAATTTCATCTGATTTTAAAGCTTCAAGTTTGTCTAGTAATAAAGATGCCATTTTTATAAGTTTAATAAAAAAATATATTACATATTTTTATCAATTTATATTCATTTTTTATTCATTTTTTATTCATTTTTTATTCATTTTTTATTCATTTTATGTTTATGTTCATCTTATGTTTATTTTATGTTTATGTTCATCTTATGTTTATTTATTTTATGTTGATCTACGAAAAGAACGAGCTAAACTATAACCAGCTCCAGTAGTTAAACCACGTCTCGCATTTCTACTATTACAAATATCTGCACAAGTTATTTCGCCCGAACATAGTGCAATAAGAAATAATATTAGAGATATTAATACAAATATGGTCATAAATAATTTACATATTACAAATCCTTCACATATAGCTATTCCTGCTCCTATTAATAAATCAGTCGCAATTTCTCCAGCAGTATCATCGTCGTCTTCTGCTGCAACTTTTAATGTTAACATTGAAACTGTTAATAAGAGGAAAAATACTGTTGATAGAGATTTTTTATTCATCATTTGATTTTGGTATTGTTGGTATTATTGTTGGTATTATTGTTTGATGCATTTATGATGTTGTAGTAAATTTTTATCAATTTAAAAAAAAAACAAAAAAACCCCTTGTAAAGGTTTTTTTGTTTGTTTTTTTTTAGTTTGTGGAACTTTTTAAAAGTTCTTTTTAAAAGTTCTTTTTAAAAGTTCTTTTTAAAGTTCTATTCAGGCATGCATACACGTTTGTTATCATTTTGAAATTGCCTCATTGCCTCACGTTTTTTATCTTGAATATTCATACAATATTGATCCAAACTCAATGTTCCATTGTTGGCACCGTTAACACCCAAACCAGCAACTATATATTTATATACTTTTACTTGTTTGGTTTGTCCGATTCTGTGAGCGCGGGCGATTGCCTGATCTTCAACTGCTGGATTCCAATGTGGGCTTGTGAAAAATACTGTTGAAAATTGTTGCAAATTTAATCCTTCGCAGCAACTTTGGATTTGAACCATCAATACATCAGGTGATAATGTTGGTATTATTTTTCGGTCTTTTGCAGATGTTTGACCATTCAATGTTTCAATATTTAATTTATATTTATTTCTTAGTATGTTAGCCATTGTATTCATTTCTTGAACATAATGACAAAATATAAGAGAACGATTCCCTGCTTTTTTTTCTTTTTCTATTTGCTCTGTTATTAATCTCATTTTTGTATTTGTTGAACTTTTGAAATTATTTACATTTGAAGGAATCATACCCAAATTGATTTGATTGTCTATATGTTTAGTAATCATACCGGGTAAGACACACGATTGACGTGCTCTTGTAAGCATTGGTAATGGTGACTCTCCACTCATAAAACGCATTACTTCATTTACATTCTCAACAGTTACATTGGTAAATCCCAACTTTGAATGAATTTCTCTCAACAATTGACGTTCTCCTTCAGAATCATATTTATCAATGTTTATAACTGTTTCTTCATAAGGTTTTAATTTAATTCCCACATCTTTTTTTGATCGCATCATTACATATGGTCTCAGAATTTCACATGCTTTTTCAGGATATTCTTCCATTTCTTTCCAAATTCCCATTAATTTGCATAGTGATCTTAAGTCTTTTTCAGAATTTTGAATTGGTGTTCCAGTCATAAACCATTTACTATCACTTATAATTTTTGCTGCACCCCTGTGTTTATTGCTTTTTTCATTTCGCAAATGATGTGCTTCGTCATAAATAACTCTATTCCAATTTATTTGCCACAACGGCGATGCCCAACTCGTTTTTCTTGTAGAAATCATACCATATGTTGTCAATACAATATATGCTTCTTTAATTTCTTCAATTGATTTTTTTGATGAATGTCCATGAAAGACAAGAGCACGAGTGCCGAGCCATTTATAGATGAGGTCATTCCATTGGTTTAAAAGAGCAGACGGCACTACAATAAGCGTATTCCTTTTGAAATTACCAGTCCATAATCCCAACATCATTATTGTTTTTCCTAGACCCATTTCGTCGGCAATCAATCCTGATTTTTTAGTTGGTTTATATGAACCATCTTTGGTTTTATAAAAACCATTCTCTTTTGTAATTGCCCATCTCATCGCTTCTTGTTGGTAAGATTTTTCATGTATTCCGAATTCTTTCATCCATTTTTTTACTATGCTCATACTTTCTTCACATAATGTGTGTGGTGTCGTCATTTTTTTGGTGTTGTAATGCAGTAAAAAAATAGTATATTATATTCAATTTAATACACTATTCTTTGATATTTTTGTTATCTTTTGTTATTGTTATCTTTTGTTATTGTTTTGTCTTTGTAATAAACCAGGTTATGAGACTAAGACCAACTGCGAGCCAAATGGTAATGTAATGCTTCGATAATTCAAATTGGACAAAATTTATAAATTGACAGAATGGAGAACCAAGTGTTAGAACATTGGTGAATAATCCTGCAAATGTATTTGATATGCAATTGTTGATGTAAATTTGCATAAAAATCCAATGAAGTGAAGATGTTAGGAATACAATTCCCAAAAACTTGGCAACCAATTTACCGTATTCTTTTATTGTTTCTTTTGAAATCATTTTTATAATATCAAATTCATTAACGATTTGTTGTTCAATTTATTATTCTCATAAAAGGTTTTAATTTTTAATTCTTCTTCTTCTTTTTGTGCTTGAATTTTATCCACTTTTTTTTGAATTGTTTCATAATATTTGCACAATAATATTTTTGGAAAATCGTCTTCCATTTTATCTATGACATCTGTTATGTTTCTTTGATGATTTACAAGGGTATTATATGTTTCTAATTTTTCTATTGCTTTATTTATTTTTTTTAATGCTCTTGATTTTAATCTCCCTGTTTCAGCATCATCAAATTCCATTTGATATTCTTCAATATTTTTTTCAAGATAATCTTTTAATTCATCGTTTGATTCCATTATTAATGCGCCAGTTTCGTCACGGTTCTTTGGCGATGGTGCTTTTCTTTTTTTTGGTGATTTAATAATACACTCTATCATTTGTTATTGTCTTATAATAAAAAATAAGTAATTTAATTCAATTTAAAATTACTTATTTTTACATTATTTACATATTGCCTTATTTACATATTGCCTTATTTACATATTGACTTATTTACATATTGCCTTATTTACCAATCTGGTATTTGTATATACAATTTTAAAATTCCATTGTCTTTTTCTAAAATATTAACTGGACACGTATCTTTTAATGTAGGTCCAAATACCTCTTCTCTTAAATTAATCGATGTTGTGCCATCTGGATTAATTATTGGTAAATATGTCCCATCTGCCCGTTTTATTTTTATTTTATTTTTTAAATCTAAAATTGTTTTAGATTTAACAATACTATAAGTCATATGTTTTGACTTATTATAGTTTGGACTACCATCTTCTTTTTTCATATAAAATTCGTCAATAAATTGATTACCACCGTGTCTTACTTCAACAATCAATTCATCTTCAATTAATGAATACATATAATTTTTTATTGATCTAATAAATTCCATCTTTGATTATTATTGCTTTGATTATTATTGCTTTGATTATTATTGCTTTGATTATTAATTATATTAATATATTTTTTTGAATACTAAAACTGAATAGTATTAAAAAAAAATCAATTTATAAAGAAAAAATATGTTCATTTTTATTTTTTTCTTTTTTATTTTTTTATTTTTTTATTTTTTTTATTTTTGTGGAACTTTTTTTAAAAGTTCTTTAAAAGTTCTTTAAAAGTTCTTTAAAAGTTCCTATTATACATATCTTTATGTCTATGATAATCAGCTACATCCCCATCATCGTATTCTTCATCAGATTCATCATCTCCATCACATCTTAATGTTAGACTATCACCCCATAATTTCCTTGTTTCAGGAGAATTTGAGTAGTAAACCATTCCTATTAATTTTCCTTTTTCATCTCTCCACTCAACTGGTTTGATTCCATAGTTTACATAGTAATAGTCATAGCATTTATCTTCATTTTCAATGAATTCATCAACATATTCCATTATATCATTTATACAAAATTCAACAATTGACTCGACACTTACTTTTTCTTCAATTTGTTTAACATTTTCTGTTGTTTCTTTACAAGAATCAGTGCATAAGTGTTTAAAATGATGTTTTTTACCACCGCAAGCACATAATAATTCTTCTTCAACTTCAGGAATATCCAATTCACTATCTGATGGATATTCACCCCATTGTTTTCCGTAGATAGACATTTGCATTAGTAATTTATTAGTATTTATTAGTAATTTATTAGTAATAAGTATTTATTAGTAATTTATATTTATTTTGTTATACTATCATCACAAGGTGAAAAAAAAATTTCAATTTTAAAAAAAAACTTTGTTATGTTCATTTTTTATTTTTTATTTTTTTTATTTATTTTTATTTATTTTTATTGATTTTATTGATTTTTATTTATTTTATTGATTTTATTGATTTTTATTTATTTTTTATTTTTATTGATTTTTTATTGATTTTTTAGTTAATATGCGAAAACAGCTATAAGGTCTCTTTCAATTTCTTCTGGGCGATTTAATTCATCATCTTCATCACACATATCAGCCCAACTTATTTTTTTTGGATTTGTGCTTTTCAATATAGGTAACTTCGTAGATCCAGTTTCTTTAACTTTTGGTCCAGTTTCTTTAATTTTTGGTCCAGATTCTTTAACTTTTGGTCCAGATTCTTTTATTATGATATCTTTGTATGTAGGAGCGCCGTTCGGTGGTGTTCGTTCAATGACTAGTTCACATTCAACACCGTTAAACCTATTGTAGGATATATGTGTTGGTCGTTGAATGGCTTTTTTCGTTTCATTTTTGCCTTGGTTTCCAAATCGATTACATTTAATATCATATTGAATATACGATGGTGTAAACTTTTTGACTTTTTTTTTAGTAACAGTATTCCATCCATTGTTTTCAGACTGAATTATTCTGCGAGGTTTATTGTATGAATGTTTATTGTTACGGCAATGGCGAGTTGTATGACCCAATTTGTGACAATTACCACATTCATTGTTAGCAAGGATTGGACAGTGTTTGATATGATGACCTTGTTCTTTGCAGAATGAACAGCCTTTTTTATTAGATTTATAAGACATTTTATAGATTTATTAAGAATTTATAAGATTTTTATATAATTTTATAGATATGTGAGTATGATTTGTTATATTTGATTGATTTTTTTTCAATTTATTATGAAAAACCCTGGGAATATTATAATTTTCCAATTTATATATACAGATAAAATTACGGTATATATAACCAGGATATAGGATTTTGACGGTATATATAACCAGGATATGGGATTTTGACGGTATATATAACCAGGATATAGGATATCTATGAAAATATTCTTGTATATATAACCAGGAAACAAAGCAGTTTTTTTTAAAATTGAAAAATTTAATAACTTATATGTTGATTTTATTCAAAAACTATAAAAATATTATATATTATTAATAAAAATCTTATAAAATGTCTACTGTTCCACAAATAATTTCGACTGAATTTATTGATCTCTATACTGAAATTCAAAAATTGGAAGAACAACTTGCAAAAAGCCAACAAATTCAATCTAATTTGAAAAATAATATTTCAGTTATTTCCAAAAAATATCAAAAAGCTATTTCATTAATTAAATCTACAACTAGAAATGTTGATTTAAAAAAAGAAAAAGCTATTTTTGCAAAAGAAAAAGCTAATTTTGCAAAAGAAAAAGCTAATTTTGCAAAAGAAAAAGCTAATTTTGCAAAAGAAAAAGCTAAGTTTGAAAATGCTAATAAAGCTGCTAAGGAAAAAGCTGAGTCTAAGAAATTAGAAAATGCTAACAAAAAGGCTGAGGCTAAGAAAAAAGCTGAGGCTAAGAAATTAGAAAATGCTAAGAAAAAGGCTGAAGCTAAGAAAAAAGCTGAGGCTAAGAAATTAGAAAAAGCTGCTAAGGCTAAAGCTAAGAAATTAGAAAAAGCTGCTAAGGCTAAGAAAAAGGCTGAGGCTAAGAAATTAGAAAAAGCTGCTAAGGCTAAGAAAAAGGCTGAGGCTAAGAAATTAGAAAAAGCTGCAAAAGC
>MDSV01113736.1_pt1 | contig 21888 bp, 27 predicted proteins | sample 810851 | NCBI WGS metagenome assembly MDSV01 (sample SAMN05326640, study PRJNA326480) | marine metagenome | isolation source: seawater | place: Atlantic Ocean: North East | collected 2012 | reverse complement strand
TAAGTTCATTAAATTATTTCCCGAATTTAGCTTTTTTAATTAATGACTCATACTGAGAGCTCATAAGTCTAGTTTGAACTTGTGTTACAGTATCCATAGCTACAACAACTACAATTAAAATTGACGTTCCGCCCAAATAAAATGGAATAGGATAACGAGCAATTAAAAATTCTGGCATTAAACAGACTATGGTTAAATACATTGCGCCTATAGTTGTAAGTCTTGTTAAAATGGTTTCTATATATTCAGCGGTTCTTTCACCAGGTCTTATTCCAGGAATATAACCTCCATACTTTCTCAAATTTTCTGCAGTTTCTTTAGGATTAAAAACTATAGAAGTATAAAAGAATGAGAAAAAAATAATTCCAAACGCATATAATCCCATATACAAAGGTTGCCCCTGTGTAAAAAGTGAAGAGATATTTATAAAAAAGTCAGACTCTGCAAATCCAAAATTACTCATAGTTATTGGTAATAGAAGCAATGCTGAAGCAAAAATTGCAGGTATTACACCGGCAGTATTAATCTTAAGTGGAAGATGTGAAGACTCGCCACCGTAAATTTTATTTCCCATTTGTCTTTTAGGATAATTTATCAGTATTTTTCTCACAGCTCTTTCGAAGAAAACAATGAAAAGAACTGTTATAATAACTAAAATAAAAATACCAACAATCATAACCGCTGATAAAGCTCCAGTTCTTCCAAGCTCAAATGTTGATGCTAAAGCTCTAGGTATTTCTGCTACTATTCCTGAAAATATTATTAATGATATACCATTTCCTATTCCCCTAAGAGTAATTTGTTCTCCTAACCACATTAGAAAGGTAGTTCCAGCAACTAAAGAAATGGTAGTTGTTATTCTAAAATACATACCTGGATCAAGAACTAAATTTCCAGCATTCTCAATTCCAACAGCTACACCATAGCCTTGTAATCCTGCTATCGCTACAGTTCCATATCGAGTAATTTGTGTAATTTTTTTTCTTCCTATTTCACCTTGTTCTTTTAAATTTTTAAAATAGTCTGAGGTTCCAGTTAAAAGTTGAACTATAATAGAAGATGAAATGTAAGGCATTATACCCAATGCAAAGATAGCCATTCTTGTTACAGCGCCCCCAGAAAACATATTAAACATTCCTAGAAGGCCTTTTTGGCTCGTTGACATTATTTCTTTTAATGCATCAGGATCTATACCTGACAAAGGGACATAAGTTCCTAGTCTATAAATTATTAATAAAAAAATAGTAAAAAAAATTCTATTTTTTAAATCTGTTGCGTGACTGAAGGCACCAGGGTTCAAATTTTCGCTAGACATAATTTTTATTTTTTAATTAATGTTAATTTTCCACCAATTTTCTCAATTTTTTCTTTAGCCTGTTTTGAAACAAAATTTACTGATAAATTAACTTTATTCTTAATTTCGCCATTACCTAAAATTTTTAATTTATCGTATTTTTTTGAAATAATTTTTTTATTTTGTAGAGTTTTTAAATCTAAATTATTCTCTAAATTAATTTTTTTTTGATCGAAAAACCCTTGTAAGTTGGACAAATTTAGTATCGCAGTATTTGTTTTTTTAAATGATCTAAATCCCCTTTTTGGCAATCTTCTAAATAAAGGCATTTGTCCACCCTCAAAACTTTTTATAGCAACACCCGACCTAGCTTTTTGTCCTTTATGACCTCTACCAGACGTTTTTCCTTTACCAGATCCAATACCTCTTCCTGGTCTAATTTTCTTTTTATTTGTTTTTACTAAATTATTTAATTTCATTATTTATTTTCTCTTTTAGAAACAATTTCAGATATTTTTTTTCCTCTTATAGTTGAGAGAATTTTTGGTGAAATTTGAGATCTTAGACCATTTACACAAGCTTTTAAAACGTTGTGTGGATTTGCAGAACCAAGTGATTTAGCAACAACATCTTGAATGCCAATTACTTCACATACAGATCTGATTGCGCCACCTGCAATTATACCTGTTCCGGCAGGTGCAGATCTCATAAATACTTTTCCAGATCCATTTTTGCCTTTAACATCATGATGTAAAGTTCTCCCGTCTTTTAAAGGTATTTTTATTTGGTTTCTCTTAGCAACCTCTGTGGCTTTTTTAATAGCATCAGGAACCTGTTTTGATTTTCCTTGTCCAATACCTATTGATCCCTTTTGGTTGCCTACTACAACTAAAGCCGCAAAACCAAATCTTCGTCCACCTTTTACAACTTTTGTAATTCTATTTATTGCAACAAGTTTTTCTTTAAATTCAATTTCACTCATTATATTTTTAATCCATTTTTTCTCAAAGAGTCTGCAAAAGCTTTAATACGACCATGATATTTATAGCCTCCTCTATCAAAATAAACACTGTTTATTTTTTTTTCTTTTGCCCTTTTTGCTAATAATTCACCTAAAATGTTAGATAAATCTATTTTTTTTGTTTTGTTATTTCTTAATTCTTTTTCTGTTGAAGATGCAGAAACTATAGTTTTGTTTATTTTATCATCAATAATTTGAGCTGAAATATTTTTAGATGATCTAAATACAGTTATCCTTAATTTTTTTGTATTAATTCCTTTTAATTTTTTTCTATTTCTTATTTTTCTTTTTATTTTAGAAGTTGTTTTTTTCATTTATTTTTTCTTACCTTCTTTTCTCAAAACATATTGATTTCTCTCTTTAATTCCTTTTCCTTTGTATGGCTCAACTGGTTTTAAAGATTTAATATCAGAGGCTATTTTTGATACAAGCTCTTTGTCTACACCATTAATTTTAATTATTGTTTGTTTTTCTACTTGAATTTTTACATCTTTAGGAAACTTAAAATTAACATCGTGACTAAAACCAATTTGCAGATTTAAAGTTTCTCCTTTTAAATTTGCTCTAAAACCTACGCCATTTAGTTCCAATATCTTTTCATGTCCTGATGATACACCTATCACAGCGTTATTAATTAAACTTCTATAGGTTCCCCATAATAATTGAGTTTTGTGGTCGACTTCTTTTTTATTTACGGGAAGAATTTGAAACTCGTTTTTTTCATTTACTTTTGAGATAAATAACTTCTCATTAATAAACAAAGATTTATTTCCTTTTGGTCCAGTAACTGCAATTTTATCGCCTTCAATTTTAATTGAGGTGTCTTTCGGCAATACTATATTTTTTTTTCCTATTTTAGACATTAAAATACCTTACAAATTATTTCACCACCAACGTTGTTTTTTCTTGCATCAATATCTGACATCACCCCTTGAGATGTTGATATGATGGCCATTCCTAAACCATTCTGTATTTTTGGAATACTGGTTGCTTTAGAATATACTCTTCTGCCTGGTTTTGATATTCTTTTGATTTCTTTAATCACTGGAGCACCTTCGTAATATTTTAAGTTTACTTTAATTACTTTTTTATTATTTTCGCTGCTCTCCAAAAAGAAACTATTTATGTAACCTTCTGTTTTTAAAATTTCTAATATTTTAGATCTAAACTTCGATGCAGGTATGTTCACAGAATTTAAATTCCTCATTTGTCCATTTCTTATTCTTGTAAACATATCTCCAACTGGGTCAACTAAAGTCATAATCCTCCTACCAACTTGATTTTATTATTCCAGGAATTTTTCCAGAAGATGCCATATCTCTTAAAGCTATTCTGGAGATTTTTAATTTTCTGTAATAGCCATGCGGTCTCCCTGATATTCCGCATCTATTCCTAATTCTAACTTTTGATGAGTTTTTAGGTAATTTATCTAATTTTAACTGTGCTGCAAACCTTTCAGCTAACTCTAATTTTTTGTTCATAATGATTTTTTTTAGTTTTGCTCTTTTTTTTTCAAATCTATTTACCATCTTCATTCTTTTTAAATTTTTTTGTACTGCACTTTTTTTTGCCATTTTACCTCGCTTTTTTTTCTGTTATTGGAAAATTAAATTCTTTTAAGAGTTCAAGTGTACCTTTTTTTGAGGTGCTTGATGTCACAATTGTAATATCTAGGCCTCTAATTTTGTCGACTTTATCAAAATTTACCTCAGGAAATATAATATGCTCTTTAATTCCAAAGCTATAATTTCCTGAATTATCAATACCATCTGATTTTAAACCTCTAAAATCTTTTATTCTTGGAAGAGCAATATTAACTAACCTATCGACAAACTCGTACATTTTATTTGATCTAAGTGTTACTTTAGCTCCAGCACTTTGTCCTTTTCTAGTTTTAAAATTCGCTATAGATTTTTTAAATTTTGTTATAACTGGTTTTTGACCAGTAATTAAACCTAAGTCGTCCAAACTTGTCTTAATTTTTTTTCCGTCTGACGCATCTTCACCTAAACCCATGTTTAGAACAATTTTTACTAGTTTTGGAGCTTGATGTTTATTTTTATAATTAAGTTTACTCACCAAGTTTTTAACTATATTTTCCTCATACAAAGTTTTAAGCCTAGGTATCATTATTTCTTACTCTCTTTTTTAGATTTAGTTTTAGCAGCTTGTTTATCAGCATTTTTTATATTTGAAATATGTATAAAGTTTTCTTTAGATATAATCCCACCTTTATTTTCTTTTGTAGGTTTAAGATGTTTTTTTATCATATTGATTGATTTTATTTTTACTCTGTTAGCGCTTCTATCTATTTCTAAGATCTCACCAGTTTTCCCTTTGTCTTTACCAGTGATAATTTTTACTTGATTGCCTTTTTTAATACTTAACATTTATAAAACCTCCGGTGCTAATGATATAATTTTAGTATGGCCTCTTACTCTTAACTCTCTAGTAACAGGGCCGAATATTCTTGTCCCAATTGGCTCACCTTTTTCATCTGTTAAAACCACAGCATTTGTATCAAATTGTATTTTAGATCCATCATTTCTAAAAATTTCTTTTTTAGTTCTAACTACTACTGCCTTGTGAACAGCTCCCTTTTTAACTTTGCCTTTTGGTATAGCATCTTTTACACTTATTACGATAATATCACCAACTGAAGCGTATCGTCGTTTAGACCCACCCAGTACTTTAATACATTCAACTCTTTTAGCCCCGGTATTATCAGCAACATTGAGTTCTGTTTGTACTTGTATCATTTTTCAACAACTTTCCATTTTTTTTTCTTTGATATTGGGTTGCATTCAATTATTTGAATAATCTCACCTTCTTTAAACTTATTTTTTTCATCATGTGCATGATATTTTTTGGATCTTTTAATAACTTTTCCATAGAAAGGATGAGCGAACTTCCTTGTTACTTCTACTACAACTGTCTTGTTGTTTTTTGCGCTTGTTATTACTCCTTTTAAAATTTTCTTTGTCATTTGGAACTCTTTATTGTTGTGTATAATCTAGCTATATTTTTTTTTATTTCACCATACTGAGCTGGATTTTCAATTTGGTTATTAATTCTTTTAAACCTAATGTTTAGTAAGTCTTTCTTTAAAGTTTCAAGTTTTTTTATTGCTTGATCTTTTGTTAATTTTTTATCCTGTTTTTTTTTAGTAACCATATTATCTACTTATAAATTTTGTTTTAATTGGTAATTTAGCCGAAGCTTTATAAAGCGCTTCTTTAGCAACTTCCTCTGTAACTCCATCAATTTCAAAAATTATTCTTCCTGGTTTTACTCTACACGCGTAATATTCAGGAGAGCCTTTTCCTTTTCCCATTCTTACCTCAGTTGGTTTCTTAGATACTGGTATATTAGGAAATACTCTAGTCCATACTTTTCCAGTTCTTTTCATGTATCTGGTTAAAGCAACTCTGGCAGCTTCAATTTGTTTTCCTATTACTCTATCGGGCTGCATCGCCTTTAAACCATATTGGCCGTAGTTTAAAGTTACAGCTCTACTAGCTTTTCCTTTGATTCTTCCTTTAAATGCTTTCCTATATTTAGTTCTTGTTGGTTGTAACATTTTTAACTCTTTCTATTTTTTCTTTTTCAATATCTTTTTCAAATAATGCTCCTTTAAAAATCCACACTTTAATACCTATGATGCCATAAGTAGTAAGGGCTTCGGCAAAACCATAATCTATATTTGCTCTCAATGTGTGAGAAGGAATACTTCCCTCTCTTAACCATTCTGTTCGTGCAATTTCATTTCCTGCTAATCTTCCGCTCACCATTACTTTAATTCCTTTGGCGTTCAGCCTCATAGCTGATTGCATGGCTCTTTTCATAGCTCTCCTGTATGCAATTCTTTTTACTAATTGTTGAGCGATATTTTCTGCCACTAGATTAGCATTTAGTTCTGGTTTTTTTATTTCCTTTATATTCACGTTTACTTCACTGTCGGTTATTTTCATTAAATTTTTTTTAATTTTTTCAATGTCTGAGCCTTTTTTTCCTATTACAAATCCGGGTCTAGATGTGTGTATAGACACAGTGCACTTTTTTGATGATCTCTCTATTATAATTTCTGAGACACCAGAATTTGTTATGTTCTTTTTAATGTATTCTCTCATTTTAAAGTCTTCAATTAAATATTTTCCAAAGTCCTTTTTTTTAGCAAACCAAGTTGAATCCCAACCTCGGTTAATTCCAAGTCTAAGCCCTATTGGATTAATTTTTTGGCCCATTTTTAATCTCCTTTCTCTCGCTTAAAACTATAGTGATTCTACTAAAAGGTTTTTTAATAGGACTTGCTCTTCCTTTGGCTCTTGGTCGAAATCTTTTCATAACTAATGATTTTCCAACATAAGCTTCCTTGACATAAAGATTGTCTATGTCAAATTGATTATTATTTTCAGCGTTAGCAATAGCTGATTTCACTGTTTTACTGACATCTGATGATATTTTTTTTCTTATAAAATCTAAATCCCTTAGCACAGCATCAACTTTTTTCCCTCTGATATGATCTAAAACCAAAGAAATTTTTCTTGGACTTGATCTAACATTTTTATTTATTGCTTTTACAGTATTGTTATTTTTTTGCATCTTTTCCTGCTCCAGTTGATGGTGTTGCTGCTGCTTTTTCTGCTGCAGCTTTTTTGTCTGCTGGCGTATGTCCTTTAAAAGTTCTTGTAGGTGCAAATTCTCCTAACTTATGACCAACCATTTCTTCAGAAATTGTTATTGGAATAAATGACTTTCCGTTGTGTATCATGAAACTATGACCAACAAAATCAGGAATAATTGTCGAATTTCTAGACCATGTTTTTATTGGTTTTTTTCCTGGATTATCTTTTTGTTTATCAATTTTTTTTAATAAACTTGGGTGTACAAACGGACCTTTCCAAATTGCTCTAGTCATAAATTACTTTCTCTTCTTTCTCCTGGTTATTATAAATTTATCGCTTCTTTTTGGTCTTCTTGTCTTTAATCCTTTGGCAGATTGTCCCCATGGTGAAACTGGGCTTCTTCCACCTGAAGTTTTACCTTCTCCACCTCCATGCGGATGATCAACTGGGTTCATTGCTACTCCTCTAGACTGAGGTCTTTTCCCTTTCCATCTATTTCTTCCTGCTTTTCCAATTTTAATATTTTTTTGATCGGGATTAGAAACAGAACCGATAGTAGCGTTGCAATTTGCACTTACTTTTCTAGTTTCTCCTGAAGAAAGTTTAAGAATGGCGTAATCGTCATCTATTCCGGATAAAGTCACCGAAGAACCTGCTGATCTAGCTAGTTTTCCCCCATTACCTGGGATTAACTCCACATTATGAATTATTGTACCGGGTGGAACATCTTTTAATTTTAAACAATTTCCAATTTTGATATCTATGTTTTCACCTGATGTAATCTTATCTCCAACTTTAATTCCTTGTGGGCATAAAATATAATTTCTAACCTCATCCTCATATTTTACTAAAGCAATATACGATGTTCTGTTTGGATCATACTCAATACGTTCAATAGTTGCTATCATATTTTTTTTATTCCTTAAAAAATCTATAATTCTATATTTATGTTTTACACCACCACCTCTATGTCTTGATGTAATTCTTCCATAATTGTTTCTTCCTCCAGATGATTTCTGACCTTTGGTTAAAGGTTTATAAGGTGAACCTTTCCATAGTCCTTCTTTATTTACTATTACGGTCCCTCTAGTTGATTTTGTATAAGGTTTAAAAGTTTTCAAAGTCATAATTAAATACCAGTTGTTAAGTCAATGCTTTGACCTTTTTTAAGGGTTACAATTGCTTTTTTATAACCACTTTTTTTCGATAGTTTTCCTTGTTTTAGTTTTAATTTGGATTTCAAATTTATAATGTTTACCTTAATTACATTTACCTTAAATAATTTTTCAATATTTTTTTTTATATTTTTTTTATTTGCTTTTTTATGTACTTTAAAAACAGTTTTATTTTGCTCTGAAAGTATGGTTGCTTTTTCAGTAATAATTGGTCTTATAATTGAGTCTAGATAATTAATTTTTTTCATTTAATATTCTTTTTTCTAAATTTTTTATAGAACTTTGTGTTAATAGTACATTTTTATACTTCATCATGTCGTATATATTTGCACCAGCATCATTTATAATTTTAAGATCTCTAATATTTCTTGCAGATTTATTTATATTTTTCAATGTTTCTACATCTGATATTATAATTACATTCATGAGATTATTTTTTTTTAAAAAATTATTGAATTCCTTAGTTTTTTTAACCTCTTTTTTTACATCAGATAAAATAAATAATTTTTTGTCAGAATTTTTTTTAGATAAAGTATGTGCTAATGCTAATTTTCTAACTTTTTTGTTGATCTTTTTTACTTTATAAACTGCGCCTTTGGGACCGTGAGCAACTCCTCCACCCACAAATATTGGTGCTTTCCTACTTGCGTGTCGAGCACCCCCACTACCTTTTTGAGGTACAATTTTTTTTGTCGAGCCTTTTATTTCGTTTTTTTGTTTAGTCTTTGCAGTTCTTGGTTTCAAATGATTTAATTGCCAATCAACTACAGATTTAATCAATTTGTAATTGATTTTATGTTTTAAAATTTTATCGGAAACTTCTATAGTTTCTGCTTTATTGTTATCTAAGTTTAATAGTTTAACCTTCATTTATTTCTTTTTACCTTTCGCTGCCTCGGTTTTTTTAATCATATCATTGTATTTTTCTAAAGTAGTTTTTCTTCTTACATTTTTTACTGACTCCCTTAAATAAACAGTTGAATTTTTTCCGCCTGGAATTGAACCTTTTAAATATAGTAGATTATTTTCTGTATCTGATTTAATTATCTCTAAATTCAACATTGTTCTAAATTTGTCACCCATATGACCAGCCATTTTTTTTCCTTTAAATACCTTTCCAGGGTCTTGGTTTTGACCGGTTGAGCCATGAGCTCTATGTGAAACCGAAACACCATGTGAAGCTCTAAGACCACCAAAATTCCATCTTTTCATAGCGCCTGCGAAACCTTTACCAATAGTTTTTGATTTAACGTCAACAAATTTTTTGTCTTTTAATAATTCTAGTCCTAGCTCATTTCCGGTTTTATAATTTCCTGTGTTGTCAACCCTGTATTCTTTTAAAATTTTTTTTGGTTCAGTATTTTTTTTAGTAAAAAAACCTTTCATTTGTTTTGAAAGTTTTGAATTCTTCGTTTTGAAATATCCAATTTTGACTGCAGAATATCCTCTTTTATCTTTTTCGATAATATCAATTACTCTGCCAGTCTCTATCTTAATAACTGTAACGGGTACAGATTGACCTGACTGTATAAATTCCCTTGTCATACCTAGTTTTGTTCCTATTAATCCAATGCTCATAAATTATATTTTAATTTCTATGTCCACACCCGAAGCTAAGTCTAACTTCATTAAGGCCTCTACTGTTTGAGGAGTGGGTTCAATTATATCTATTAATCTTTTGTGTGTTCTTGACTCAAACTGCTCTCTACTTTTTTTATCAATATGAGGTGATCTTAAAACTGTGTATCTCTCTATTCTCGTAGGTAAAGGAATAGGGCCCTTAACTTGCGCACCTGTTCTTTTGGCTGTGTTAACAATTTCCTCTGTAGAAAGGTCTAAAATTTTATTATCGTAAGCCTTTAAATGTATTCTTATATTTTGATTTTCCATATTATGCTAATTTTTTTGTTACTTCGTCCTGAACATTTTGTGGCACTTTATCGTAATGACTAAATTGCATTGTATATTGCGCTCTACCTTGTGTTGATGACCTTAAATTGTTTATATAACCAAACATATTTGCTAAAGGAACTGTGGCTTGAATTGCTGTTGCGTTACCCCTAGGTTCAGTTGAACCAACTTGACCTCTTCTGCTATTTAGATCTCCGATTACGTCACCCATAAAATCTTCTGGTGTTACCACTTCGACTTTCATTATAGGTTCTAGTAGTTTTAGTTGTGCTTTTGTACAAGCGTCTCTAAAACACATTCTGCTTGCAATTTCAAAAGCTAAAACACTTGAGTCTACGTCGTGATGTAATCCATCTAAAATAGTTACCTTGTAATCTATCATTGGGAATCCTGCTAAAATTCCACTGTCCGCAACACTCTCTACGCCCTTTTCAACTCCAGGAATGAATTCTTTTGGTATAGCTCCACCTTTAATTTTATTTTCAACCTCTCTGCCTTTACCCGGCTCAAGAGGTTCAACAAGTAAAGTCACTTTAGCAAATTGTCCTGCACCACCACTTTGTTTTTTATGTATATACGTTACTTCCGATGAACCAAGTATTGTTTCTCTATAGGCTACTTGAGGGGCCCCAATATTTGCTTCTACTTTAAATTCTCTTTTCATTCTATCAACGATAATGTCTAAATGTAGCTCTCCCATACCTTTAATAATTGTTTGGCCCGACTCTTCATCTGATGTTACTCTAAATGATGGATCTTCTTTAGCTAACCTTCCTAGGGCTTCACCCATTTTTTCTTGGTCCGCTTTAGTTTTTGGTTCTACAGCAATTTCAATAACTGGATCCGGAAACTCCATTGGTTCAAGTAGTACAGGGTTATCTTCTTCACAAAGAGTATGACCTGTTATAGTATACTTTAATCCAGCAAGAGCGACTATATCGCCTGCGTTTGCCTCTTTAATATCTTCCCTACTATTTGCGTGCATTAAAAGCATTCTTCCAACTCGTTCGGATTTTTCTTTTGAAGAGTTATATGCTGATGTGCCTGATTTTAATGTGCCTGAATAAATTCTGACAAAAGTTAATGAGCCAACAAATGGGTCGTTTGCTACTTTAAAGGCTAACCCAGAAAAAGGTTCATTGTCTGCAAATTTCATTTGAATCTTTTCTTCTGATCCAAGTTTAGTACCCTCAATTGATTTTAAATCTTCTGGACTTGGTAAATAATCTATCACTGCATCTAGTAATGGCTGCACACCTTTATTTTTAAAAGCAGATCCAGTTGTTATTGGAACAAAGTTAAAACTTAATGTGCCTTTTCTTATGCATTTAATAAGATCTTCCTCTGAAGGCTCCTTGCCATTGAGATAGTCCTCCATCAATTTCTCATCTTCTTCTACCGCGGTTTCAACTAATTCTTTTCTATATTTTGACGCTTTTTCTTTAAGGTCATCAGGTATATCAACTAAATCAAACTTAGCACCTAAATCTTCATTTTGCCAAATGATAGCTTTCATTTTTACAAGGTCTATAATTCCTTTCAAATCTGCTTCCATCCCAACAGGGATTTGAAGCACTAAGGGTTTTGCACCAAGTCTTTCTTTGATCATATCTACACATCTAAAAAAGTCTGCACCAGTTCTATCTAATTTATTTACAAAACATATTCTTGGAACTTTATATTTATCTGCTTGTCTCCAAACTGTTTCTGATTGAGGTTCAACTCCAGCTACTCCATCAAATACAGCAACCGCTCCATCTAATACTTTAAGAGATCTCTCGACTTCAATGGTAAAATCTACGTGTCCAGGCGTATCGATTATATTGATCCTGTGGTCTCTCCAAAAACATGTAGTAGCTGCAGAAGTAATTGTAATGCCTCTTTCTTGTTCTTGTTCCATCCAATCCATAGTAGCAGCACCATCGTGTACCTCTCCTATTTTATGACTTTTTCCTGTATAATATAAAATTCTTTCAGTCGTAGTGGTTTTGCCGGCATCAATATGAGCCATGATCCCAATGTTACGATATTTATCTAATGAATATTTTTTTGCCATAACTTACCATCTAAAATGAGCAAACGCCTTATTAGACTCTGCCATTTTATGTGTATCCTCTCTTTTTTTTATAGCTGAACCTTTGTTTTGTGAAGCATCTACAATTTCAAAATAAAGTTTTTCAGACATTGTTTTATTCTTTCTTTTTCTAGTCGCATCGATTATCCATCTTAGAGCTAGTGCTTGACCTCTATTAGATTTTACTTCAACAGGGACTTGGTAAGTCGCACCTCCAACTCTTCTAGATCGGACTTCTAAGTTAGGTTTTACATTATTAATGGCGTTATTAAATACTTTGATTGGATCATCATTTCCTTTTTGTTTAATTTTATCTAAAGCATCGTATAAGATTTTTTCAGCTGTAGATCTTTTTCCATCATACATTATAGAATTAATAAATTTCGATATAACTACTGATCTATATTTAGGGTCAGGATATATTTTTCTAATTGGAGCTTTTCTTTTTCTGGACATAATATTATTTTGGTTTCTTAGTTCCGTATAATGAACGTCTTTTTTTTCTGTTAGCAACTCCTTGTGTATCAAGATTGCCTCTGAGTATATGATAACGAACGCCCGGTAAATCTTTTACCCTTCCACCTCTTATCATGACTACGGAGTGTTCTTGTAAATTATGTCCCTCACCAGGAATATAAGCCGTAACTTCAAATCCATTAGACAATCTTACTCTCGCAACTTTTCTTAGTGCTGAATTCGGTTTTTTTGGTGTTGTAGTATAGACTTTGACACAAACACCTCTTTTTAAAGGTTGTCGTTGCAAAGCAGGAACTTTGTTCCTTACTAAAGGTTTAACTCTTCCTTTTTTTATTAACTGGTTAATAGTCGGCATATTTTATTTTGAAGTAAAAGAAAGGTTTACCTTGTGTAGTGCATTGTTAGTGTTTAAGGCTAAATTCAACCTTACTTCTAACTTTCAAAATTGCGCTAAACTAGCATCGAAGTTAGAAAAGTCAACGATTTTTGGCTTATTTATTAGTTAAAAATGAAGGATTATTCGGCCGCAGGAGCGCTTTCTTGCTCAGCTTTTTTTAATTCCTCTAATCTGAGCCTATCTTCTTTTTGCGCTTCTTTATCCCAGCCCATTTTTGTTAAACCTGTTCCAGCTGGTACTAATCTACCAACTATAACGTTCTCTTTTAAACCCTCTAAATTGTCAACTTTTCCTTTTATAGAAGCATCGGTTAATACCCTTGTTGTCTCTTGGAAAGAGGCAGCTGAAATAAAAGAATTAGTTTGTAATGATGCTTTAGTGATACCTAATAAAACTCTTTCAAATGAAACAGGTTTTTTCTTATCATTTGATAATTTTTCATTAATATTTTTTATATCGTTCAAATCTATTATTTCACCAAGTAAGAGCTCTGAGTCACCAGGGTCTTTAATCTCTACTTTTTTGAGCATTTGTCTTACTATAGTTTCAATATGTTTGTCATTAATTACAACTCCCTGTAATCTATAAACCTCTTGAACTTCACTTACAAAATACTCCGTCAACTTTTCTACACCTAATATCCTTAAAATATCATGTGGCGCTGGACTTCCATCTAATAAGTATTCCCCTTTTTTAATTTTTTCTCCCTGATTGAAGTTTACATGTTTGCCTTTAGGAATTAAATAATTAGATGTTTCTCCTTTAGAAGAAACTATAGATATTTTTTGTTTACCTCTCACTTCTTTTCCAAATTCTATTACTCCATCATTTTCTGCTATAATAGCACTATCTTTAGGTCTTCTAGCTTCAAATAATTCAGCTACTCTTGGTAATCCTCCAGTAATATCTTTTGTTTTAGAAGTTTCCTTTGGAAGTCTTGCTAAAACATCTCCGGCTGAAACTTTTTGTCCATCTTTAACAGAAAGAATTGTATCTGGCACAAGATAATATCTAGCTTCATTTCCGTCTGCTTTTTTAATAATTTCGCCTTTGTCACTTCTTAATGTTAGTCTTGGTTTTAACTCAGAATTTTTACTTACAGATTTCCAATCTGTTACTGATTTTGATGAAATACCAGTGGCATCATCTAATGTTTCGGTTATAGAAGTTCCTTCAACTAAATCCATATAATTAACTATACCAGAGGTCTCAGCGATTACTGGCAAAGTATATGGATCCCACTCGGCTATTTTTTTACCTTTATCTATATCATCTCCATCTTTAAAAAATAGCTTAGATCCATAATTTACTTTGTAGATTGCTAATTGTCTTTGGTTATTATCCTCGATACTCAATTGAGTATTTCTTCCCATGACAATAATATTTTTCTTTGAATCCTCTATAAGATTTTTATTAATAATTTTTAATTTTCCTTTAGTTTGAGAAACTATTTGTGACTCCTCTTTAATTTGCGCTGTTCCACCAACGTGGAAAGTTCTCATAGTCAATTGTGTACCTGGTTCTCCAATTGATTGAGCTGCAATCATACCAATCGCTTCGCCAATGCTAACAAGTTTTCCTCTAGACAAATCTCTGCCATAGCATGTCGCACAAACTCCTTTATTTGAAGCACAAGTAATAACGGAATATACTTGAACTGATTTTACACCTGCAGCATCTATTTTTTCACAATCTGCTTCATCAATTAATTTTCCTTTGCTAATAAGCGCTTCACCGCTTATCGGGTGTTTAATATTTTCTGCTATCACCCTTCCTAACACTCTTTCAGATAAACTTACTAAAATGTTCCCACCCTCTATAATTTCTGATATATTAATAGATGATCTCTTTTTAATATCACATTCAGCTGATGTTATTTGTATGTCCTGAGCAACATCACATAATCTTCTAGTTAAATAACCCGAGTTAGCTGTTTTTAATGCTGTATCTGCTAAGCCTTTTCTTGCTCCGTGTGTAGAATTGAAATATTCTAATACAGATAATCCCTCTTTAAAATTTGAAATAATTGGTGTTTCTATAATTTCACCAGATGGTTTAGCTATAAGTCCTCTCATTCCAGCCAGCTGTTTCATTTGAGCCTGAGAACCTCTGGCTCCTGAATCTGCCATCATATAAACTGAATTTGTTTCTATTCTATCGTTTTCGTAAACTTTTTCTGCCGAAGAAATCTCTTTCATCATCTCATTTGCTACTGTATCAGTACATTTCGACCATATATCTACAACCTTGTTATACTTTTCACCTCTTGTAATTAGACCGTCAGAATATTGTTTTTCATATTCCTCAATTTTTTTCTTTGTGTCATTAATTAAATTTTCTTTAGTTTTAGGAATAATCAAATCATCTTTACCGAATGAAATTCCAGCTTTAAATGCATGTTTGAAGCCTAATGTTTTAATCCTATCGCAAAAGATAACAGTTTCTTTCTGTCCACAATATCTAAAGATAGTATCGATTACTTCAGAAACATTTTTTTTAGTTAATAATTTATCTACAAGAGTAAATTTAATATTAATATTTTTTGGAAGTAGATTTGCTAATAAAAATCTTCCTGCAGTACTAGTGTATTTCTGTTTTACAATTTGATTATTCTTATCAACAGTTTCAAATATTGAAACTATTTTAGTATGCAAGCTTATTGATTTATTTTCTAAAGCTTGCTCAATTTCATCGATATTAGAAAATATTCCCTTTGGTTTATCTGTTTTTGATGTTTGTGATAAATAATATATACCTAATACAATGTCTTGGCTGGGTACTATAATTGGTTTTCCATTCGAAGGACTTAAAATATTATTTGTAGACATCATTAGGACCCTTGCTTCTAGTTGAGCCTCTAAACTCAAAGGTATGTGTACAGCCATCTGATCTCCGTCGAAGTCAGCATTAAAAGCCGCACAAACTAAAGGGTGAAGCTCGATTGCATTACCCTCAATTAATTTTGCTTCAAAAGCTTGCACACCTAATCTATGTAAAGTTGGTGCTCTATTAAGTATTACAGGGTGTTCTCTAATTATGAATTCTAAAGCGTCCCAAACCTCACTTTTCTCTTTTTCTACTAGTCGTTTAGCTTGTTTAATTGTAGTAGCTAAACCTAGCTTATCCAATCGTGCATATAAAAAAGGTTTAAAAAGTTCTAAAGCCATTTTTTTTGGAAGGCCACACTGGTGTAGCTTAAGTTCAGGGCCAACAACTATTACAGACCTTCCAGAATAATCAACTCGTTTACCTAATAAATTCTGTCTAAATCTTCCTTGTTTACCTTTCAACATTTCTGCTAAAGATTTTAATGGCCTCTTACCTGTGCCAGTAATTACTCTACCTCTTCTTCCGTTATCGAAAAGGGCGTCCACTGACTCTTGAAGCATTCTTTTTTCATTTCTAACAATAATGTCAGGAGCCTTGAGATCTAGAAGTCTTTTAAGCCTGTTGTTTCTATTTATAACTCTTCTATAAAGGTCATTCAGATCTGATGTTGCAAATCTTCCACCATCTAAGGGAACCAAAGGCCTTAACTCTGGTGGTATAACTGGAACTGTAGTCAAAATCATCCATTCAGGTTTGTTTCCTGAGTTAATGAATGACTCTATAAGTTTTAGTCTTTTAATTGTTCTTTCCTCTGTAACCTTAGATTTAACTTCTTTTAGAGACTCTCTTAGTTTTTTTTGTTCTGATTGTAAGTTTAAATTAATAAGAATTTCCCTTACAGCTTCAGCTCCTATCCCGGCTGTAAATGCATCTTCACCAAATTCATCTTGAGCTTTGATGAGTTCTTCCTCATTAAGCAGTTGGCCTTTTTTTAATTTTGTAAGTCCTGGTTCAATTACAATGAAGCTTTCAAAATAAAGAACTTTTTCAACTTCTTTCAACTTCATATCTATTGCTAAAGAAATTCTACTAGGTAAAGATTTCAAAAACCATATATGTGCAACTGGGCAAGCTAAATCAATATGCCCCATTCTTTCACGTCTAACATTTGATTTGGTGACTTCAACACCACATTTTTCACATATTATACCTCTAAACTTCATTCTCTTATATTTTCCACAAAGACATTCGTAATCTTTCACTGGTCCAAATATTCTTGAACAGAAAAGTCCATCTTTTTCTGGTCTAAAGGTTCTATAATTTATAGTTTCTGGTTTTTTAATCTCTCCAAATGACCAAGATTTAATTTTGTCAGGACTAGCTAATGTAATCTTAATGCTGCCAAAATTACTCTCTGATGAGAGGTTTCTGTTGTCAATATTTTTTGTTAAGTTTTTTTCCATGTTTTAATTCAATTCAATATTTAGCCCTAGAGCTCTTATTTCTTTTATTAGTACATTAAAAGACTCAGGTACTCCCGATTCAAAATTATTATTGCCTTTTACTATAGTTTCATAAACTTTTGTTCTTCCTGCTACATCATCCGATTTGACTGTTAAGATTTCTTGAAGAGAATATGATGCCCCATAAGCCTCTAAAGCCCATACTTCCATTTCGCCAAATCTCTGACCTCCTAATTGTGCTTTACCACCTAAAGGTTGTTGAGTTACTAAACTGTAAGGGCCAGTAGATCTTGCATGTATTTTATCTTCAACAAGGTGATTTAATTTTAACATATAAATAGTGCCTACTGTAACCGGCCTATCGAATCTCTCTCCTGTTCTTCCATCCCATAAGTTTGTTTGTCCGCTTGAAGGAAGTTTTGCTAAATCTAACATATTTGTAATATCTTTTGTTGATGCTCCATCAAACACAGGTGTTCCGATAGGAATACCGTTAGATATATTTCCAACTAATTCGAAAATTTCTTTTTTTGATAATTTTGATATTACGTTTTCATAGTATTCTTTACCGTAGATTTCTTTTAGCTTAGCTTTTAATTTATCAAATTCATTTTCAAAATTTTTTAAGTAAGACTTTATTTGATCTCCTAATTCAGAACACGACCAACCTAAGTGTGTTTCGAGAATTTGACCTACGTTCATCCTACTAGGTACTCCAAGAGGATTTAAGACTATATCTACAGGTTTTCCATTTTCCATATAAGGCATATCTTCCACAGGAACTATCTTACTGACTACACCTTTGTTTCCATGTCTACCTGCCATTTTATCACCTGGCATTAGTCTTCTTTTAACTGCCACAAATACCTTAACAACTTTCATCACAGTAGGTAATAAGTCATCTCCTTGCTGAATCTTGTTGACTTTATCATCAAATCTTAAATTTATATCTTCCAATGCATTGTCATATTGATTTTTCAATTTTAAAATATTTTGATTTATTTTTTCGTCTTTAAAAGAAATTCTCCATAAGTCTTTAAGACCCAAATTTTGTAGATCGTTTTCATTTAAAGTTAGGCCAGCTTTGAGCTCTTTATAATTTTTACTAATTGATTGATTTTTCAATAAATCTGTTGCTCTAGACTTAATATTTCTGTTTAAAATTTCTTCTTCAACTTTTCTATCTTCTTGAACTAATTCAATTTCTGACCTTTCAATTGCTATTGATCTCTCATCTTTTTCTATACCATGTCTATTAAATACTCTAACGTCAATAACAACACCAGCGCTTCCTGAAGGAAGTTTTAACGAAGAGTCTCTTACGTCAGTTGCCTTCTCACCAAAAATAGATCTTAATAATTTTTCCTCTGGACTAGATGAAGTTTCACTCTTAGGGGTTACCTTTCCAACTAATATGTCACTTGGTTTTACCTCTGCACCAACGTAAACTATTCCCGATTCATCTAAATTTCTTAAACTTTCTTCACTAACATTTGGAATATCTCTTGTTATTTCTTCTGCGCCTAATTTAGTATCTCGAGCCATAGACTCATATTCTTCAATGTGAATTGATGTAAAAACGTCATCAGTAACGCATCTTTCTGAAATTAAAATTGAATCTTCAAAATTGTAGCCCTGCCACGGCATAAAAGCCACTGTTACATTTTTGCCTAAAGCTAACTCTCCAAGTTTTGTAGCTGGGCCATCAGCAATGATATCTCCTTTTTTTATTTCATCACCAACTTTAACTAAAGGTTTTTGATTAATACAAGTATTTTGGTTTGATCTTTTAAATTTAGAAAGGTTATAAATATCTACAGCAGATTGTGATAAATCTCTAACTTCTGTTGCTTTAACAACAATCCTTTTCCCGTCTATTTTATCAACTATTCCACTTCTTTTTGCGACAATAGTTACTCCAGAGTCTAAGGCTACATCTGACTCTATGCCTGTACCAACCAAAGGTGACTCAGGTTTTAATAATGGAACGGCCTGTCTCATCATATTCGACCCCATCAAAGCTCGGTTAGCATCATCATTTTCTAAAAATGGAATCAATGCGGCTGCTACCGATACTAATTGTTTAGGAGAAACGTCTATATAATCAATATTATCTTTATTTGATAATTGAAAATTTAAATTTTTTCGACATGCAACTAATTCTTCCTCAAAAGATCCATCAGAGTTTAATGTAGAGTTAGCTTGAGCAATAGTATATTTTTCTTCCTCAATGGCTGAGAGATATTTTATCTCATTTGTTACTTTCCCTTTAATAACTTTTTTATAAGGACTTTCTATGTATCCAAATTTATTTACTCTACAATAGGTAGCGAGACTATTTATTAAACCAATGTTTGGTCCCTCAGGTGTTTCTATGGGACAAATTCTACCATAGTGAGTTGGGTGAACGTCTCTTACTTCAAAACCTGCTCTTTCTCTTGTTAATCCACCCGGACCCAAAGCTGAAACACGTCTTTTGTGTGTAATTTCTGACAGAGGATTAGTTTGATCCATAAACTGTGATAACTGAGATGTTGCAAAAAAATCTTTTAGGGCAGTAGTTATTGGTTTGGCATTAATTAAATCTTGAGGCATAGCAGACTCAATTTCTAAAAAAGTCGACATTTTCTCTTTTACAGTTCTTTCCATTCTTAAGAGGCCAATTCTAAATTGATTTTCCACAAGTTCACCTACAGATCTTACCCTTCGGTTTCCTAAATGGTCAATATCATCCACATCTCCTTTTCCATCTCTTAAATCTAACATAAATTTAATAATTGCGATTATATCGTCTGCGTTAAGAGTATTGTCTTTCAGGTCCCTAGTTAAATTTAGTTTAGAATTTAATTTGACTCTTCCAACCTCAGAAAGGTCGTAACGATCTTTATTAAAATATAAATTTTTGAAAACATCCTCAGCAATTTCTACTGTAGGTGCTTCACCAGGTCTAAGTACTCTGTATATATCGTTTAATGCTTCAGTTTTACTTGAGTTTTTATCTATTTTAAGAGTTTCTAATAAATAAGGACCTTTGTTTATTGGATCGATATTGACTAATTCCAAATTCTTTAATTCTTCATTTTTTACTTTTTCAATAGCTTCGTCAGTTAAGTCAGAGCCTGATGAAAGAAAAATATTATTATTTTTGTCTACAAGATCTCTTGATGTATACTTTCCTAATAGTTCTTCATTCGTTATAAAAATTTCTTTTAAATTTTTTTCTTCAAGTTTTTTCGCAATTATAAAGTTTAATTTTTCACCTTTAGATAAAACTTTTTTATTCGTTTTGGCATCTATCAAATCAAAAGCTAATTTGATAGGTCTCTTATAATTCTCTACATCAAATGACGTAATCCATTTATTATTTTTGTCATCTAATTTATACTTGCTAGTAGAATAAAAATTTTTAATAATTTTTTCTTTTGATAAACCTAGGGCAAATAATATCGTTGTAATTGGTAATTTTTTTTTTCTGTCAATTCTAAAATAAAGAATATCTTTAGGATCAAATTCAAAATCTAACCATGAGCCTCTTCCAGGTATTATTCTGCATTTGAATAGTAATTTACCGCTTGAATGTGTTTTGCCTTTATCATGATCAAAGAATACGCCAGGGCTTCTATGCATTTGATTGACTACAACTCTTTCAACTCCATTTACAACGAAAGTGCCACTTGGTGTCATTAATGGCAGCTCTCCTATAAAAACTTCCTGTTCTTTTGCTGATAAAATCTGCTTTGTATTATTTTCTGTATCTATATCGTAAACTACTAATCTCAAGTTAGCTTTTAGTGATGCAGAGTAAGTTAGGCTTCTTTGTTTGCACTCTAAAACATCAAACTTTGGTTTTTCTAATTTGTAAGAAATATATTCGAGCGTAGATTTATCTGAGTTATCGTCTATCGGAAAAATACTCTTAAAAACTTTATCAATTCCTTTTGAAAGGATGTCCATTTGTTCATTAAGGGATTTTGATGAAAGAAATTCCTGATAAGAATTTTTTTGGACTTCTATTAAATTGGGTATCGATAAGCCTTCTTTTAGCTTACCGAAACTTTTTCTTATACTTTTTTTTTGAGTAAAAGATAATTCCATTAATTATTTTTATTACGAAAATAAATTCGTAATAATCTAAACTTAAATTTTAATTTACTTTAATTCTACTTTAGCGCCGGCTGCTTCAAGTTTTTTCTTAAATTCGTCGGCTTCTTTTTTAGGAACTCCTGCTTTAATTTCCTTAGGTGCTCCTTCAACTAAATCTTTAGCTTCTTTTAATCCTAAGCCAGTAATTGCTCTTACTTCTTTAATAACGTTAATTTTTTTATCTCCGGCCGCTGCTAAAAATAATGAAAACTCTGATTTTTCTTCGCCTGCTGGTGCTGCACCTGTTGCTGCTGCTGCTGCCACAGGAGCCGCTGCTGTTACACCCCATTTTTCTTCAAGTTGTTTTGATAGCTCAGCAGCCTCAGCGACAGTTAAGCTAGATAAATCTTCAATTATTTTATTTAGATCTGGCATATATTTACTCTTTAGGTTTTGATTCTGAATTTTCTGGGGGTAAACTACCCATTTTTTCTGATCGTGCAAGTAAAATACTGATCAATTTTGAAGCGGAAGCATTC
>MDSV01113494.1_pt1 | contig 21890 bp, 27 predicted proteins | sample 810851 | NCBI WGS metagenome assembly MDSV01 (sample SAMN05326640, study PRJNA326480) | marine metagenome | isolation source: seawater | place: Atlantic Ocean: North East | collected 2012 | reverse complement strand
CATGAAAATTGTCTTCCTTTAATTAGTCAAGCTCACTGTTTACCTTATCATAATAAGCTTTAAGTTTATTTTTTATTAGCAAGTTATCATGTTCTTCCAAAATTTCACTACAAATTTTTGAAACTTCTCTAGAGTTTAGTTTTGTCAAGAATTTTTTAACTTTGAGAATCCTTGATATACTCATGGATAAAGTTTTAATACCTATACCAACTAGAAGAGACGTAAACATGGTATCTCCAGCCATTTCTCCACACACACTGATAGGAACACCCACTTTTTTTGCAGAATCAGAGGAAAGTTTAATCAATCTTAAAACTGATAAATGAGCTGGGTCGTATATTTTTGCAACCTCATCATCCCCCCTATCAATTGCTAATGTATACATAGTCAAGTCATTAGTTCCAATTGCTAGAAAATCGCAATTTTTTGCTAATGATTCAGAAATTAAAGCCGCAGCAGGTGTTTCAATAAGAACTCCAATTTTTATAAATTTTTTAGAGTATTGTATTTTTTTTAAAGACAACTCTTTCGCCACATCATTAATTAATTTTTTAACTTCTAATATTTCCGAAACATTAGAAACCATTGGTAACATTATTCTTATTTTACCGAATCTACTTGCTCTTAATATTGCAGAGATTTGTCGTTTAAAAACTTTAGGATAGGCAAGAGTCAACCTTATAGCTCTTAAACCAAGAGCTGGGTTTGGAGATTTTGACAAGAACTTTTCTATAAAGGGAACTTTCTTATCATTACCCACATCTAATGTTCTTATTGTTAAAGGTTTACCTTTAAGATAAATTAGCGTTTTCTTGATAAAGTCGAATTGCTCTTTTTCTGAAGGCATTCTTTTTTTGTCCATAAACATATATTCACTTCTTAATAACCCTATTCCATCTATACCGATTTTCATCGCTTCTTTTGCTTCATCAGAGTTATCTATATTTGCTTCAATACGAATCCTAAGATTATCTGATGTCAGAGGTATTTTTTTTTTAAGATAATTAAGCTTCTTATCAACACTCTTTTGCTCTTCTATTTTCTTTTTATAAATGTTAATTGTTGAGACAGTTGGATTTTTAATTAAAATTCCTTTTTCACCATCTAAAACAATTGGCTCGTTATCTTTTAAATCTATTAAAAGATTTTTCACACCAACAATAGTTGGAATTGATAATGATCTTGCAACAATTGCAAAATGACCCTCTGGCCCACCCATTACACTAACTAAGCCTGATAGCTTTGTTTTAGAAAGTGACAAAAGGTCTGCTGCACTTAGTTCATTTGATACTAAAATTTGGTTATCTTTAAGTCCCTTATGTTTCCTTTTTTTTTTTTGTAAATTCTCTAGAATTCGTCTACAAACATCCCTTACATCATCAAACCTATCTTTGAGATAATCATCTTTAATTTTTTTGAAAATTTTTGAATGTTTATTTAATTCTTCAATTACAGCAAATTCAGCATTAATCAAGTCTGATTTTATTTTTTTTTTTGCGTCTGTAACTAAGGATGACGAAGATATTATGGAGATATTCGCCTCTAGCATAAATTTCATTTCTCTATAAATATCATTCTTATGATCTTTAATTTTTTTAATAATTTTTCCTAAGTCTAATACTGAGCTCTTGACTGCATTATCAAGCCTCCTTATTTCGTTATTAACTTCATGTGTAGGAATATTATATTTTGAATACGAAAGATCACTGCTTTTTTTGATTGCACAGTTTCCAATTGCAAATCCTTGAGAAACTGGAATACCCTTAATTATTTTTTCCTTTACGAAATTATCAGGTAAAGGCTTTTCTTCTCCAAAATTATTTTTAATCAAATTGACCAACTTTTCTAGATCTTCTTCAGCATTGATTCCTATACATTGAATTTTAATTTCAGTTCCTTTGGAAGCTGCTAACGTCATAAGACCTAATAAAGATGATCCATTAACTACATTCTTTCCTTTTTTTACTAAAAATTTAGATTTGCATTTTGAAGTAAAATCAACAAATTTTGCTGAGGCTCTTGCATGAAGACCAAGTTTATTTGTAATTAAAATTTTTCGTTCTAATTTTTTTTCTTGCAATTATCAGATTCTCCAAAAAAAGCAGAAGCAACGTTCATATATTTTCTGCCAGACTCCTGAGATACCCTTATCAATTCTTTAATGTTACACTCTGCTCTTAAAGAGGAAATCTTAATTAACATTGGCAAATTTACTCCAGCCACAACTTCTACTTTTTCTTCTTCCATAATTGAAATAGCTAAATTAGAGGGTGTCCCTCCAAACATGTCAGTTAAAACTATCACTCCCTTGCCTTGATTAACCAACTTAACAGCATCTATAATTTCTTCTCTTTTCTTTTTAATATCATCATTCGGAAGTATTGAAATAGCAACAATATTTTCTTGCTTACCTACTATATGCTCAAGTGCAATTAAAAATTCTTTAGAAATATTAGAGTGACCTACAATTATAACACCAATCATTTTTTTAAATCCCTGTGATCAACAAAAACCTCGATATTTTTATTTTTTTTTAAGAATGAACAAAAATATTCTGAGCTAACAACTGACCTATGAATACCTCCAGTACAACCAAACGCAATTGTTATGTAGTCCTTCCCCTCATCCTTAAATCCATCTAAAATATTTGATAACAATATTTTTATATTATCAAAAAAAAACTTAAAATGCCTCTGATTTTTAACAAATTTTATTACATCTTTGTTTTTACCATTTCGGTTTCTTAACTCTTTTAAATAAAAGGGGTTTTTCAAAAATCTCATATCAAAAACAATATCGGCTTCTCTAGGTAATCCATTTTTATATCCAAATGATATAACTCTAACCATAGCTTTTGTTTCAATATTTTTATTGAAAAGTACTCTTATTTTTTTTCTAAGGAGGTTTATCGTGAAGTCCGTTGTATCTAAATAATAATCGCTTATTTCTTTTAAAGGTGCTAACCACTCTCTCTCTCTATTAATAATATCAGCTATTGGTAAATCTAACTTTAGGGGATGAATCCTTCTGCTTTCCTCGAATCGATTGATTAGTTTTTGCGTATCACAATCAAAAAAAACGACTGATACATCAGTTTTATTTTTTTTATTTTCTATTAACTTTACTATTTTTTTTGCTTCAAAGTCCCTGCTTCGTATATCAATGCCTACTGCTAAGTTATTTTTAATTTTAAAATTTATAATACTGGGTAGCAAAAAAATAGGTAGATTATCAATAGCCTCAAAACCGAAATCCTCAAGAATTTTTAAAGCTGATGTTCTTCCTGCGCCGGACAAACCAGTAATTATAAGTATTCTATTCAGCATAATTTCTAATTTGATTTAGTTTAATTTTTATTTTTGCTACTGCTGATGATTCCCTACCCAATATTTTAATTTTAGGAACCTTTATACCTAAAATTTTACTACTTATCTCACCTGGAGATCTTTTTAAATCGATATCTGTCAGTTCGACAATAAGGGCAAGTCTTATATTATCAATATATGGAACTGTCATAATACCAATCTCTCTCACTTCAAGAAGACCCCTGGTGGCTTCATGAGAATTTAAGTATAAAAAATCACCGGACTTTTTACAAATCGTAACATCATCTGAGATTAGCATGGCTCCTGAATCAATAAGTCTTAAAGCTAAATCAGACTTTCCAGAGCCAGATTTACCAATTATCATTATTCCTAGATCCTCAACAACAATAGAAGTAGAATGGAAATTTTTAAATTTCATTCAATTAAGAAAATTTTCTTTAAGCTTTTTATTAAGAACCATTATTTTAGTTGCTAATATTTTTTTATTTTTAAGATTAATGTTTAAAGTAAATGTTTCTTTATCATTTAATTTTTTTTTTAAGTCGAATAACATAAGATGCTTTCCGCCAGGTTGAAGAAATAATTCACTTTTGGCCTTGATTTTCACATTCGTTACCTCAAACATTTTTACAATATCATCAGAAACTTTTATATCATGCATCTCAACTCGTTCAGCAATATCAGTACTAAACGATTTAATTTCTAAATCTACTTCACTGTTATTAAAAAAACTTAAATAAACTGCTGTTACCATTTGACCTTTATTAGTCTCAAATGTATACCCTCCATGAACTGTTAAGCCATCATAGACGTCTGCTTTATTATTTTTAGGAAAAATAAAAAAAAAGGATAGTAATAAAAGATATTTGAAATTATTAATATTTGTTATCATTTAATAACTACTACATTTAATAACTATATTTGTAAATAAATGAAAATAAATTTTAAAACAAGACAACTAATTAGATCAGCTACTAGAGGTTTCCTATCAACTGAGCTAAACCCAAAGAATTTTAAAAATATACAAACTAGAATGAATGGATGTTTTTCCTACAGCACCTTTACTCTTACCGCTTTTGATTATGATTTATCACCAATTATTTTGCTCTCAGATTTATCTGAACACACAAAAAATATTTTAGAAAAAAACTCCTCCTCCTTGATGCTATGTGAAGAAAGAAAACTTTATAATTATTTTCCAAAATTCAAAACTGACAACTCATCCTATGAAGACCCAATGTCAAGACCTAGAGTAACTCTTATAGGTAAAATCAAAAAGACTAAAAATAAAAATCACAAAATAAGATTTCTTCAAAGACATCCAGCATCAAATCTTTATGCTAATTTTAGAGATATGAATTTTTATAAAATGGAAATAAAGAGTGCTCATTTAATTGGTGGTTTTGCCCATGTAAAATGGTTTTCAGATAAAGAGTTGGTTCTTAGAAATATTCAAAATTTTGAAGAATATGAACAAGAAATTGTTAGTCATATGAATTCCTGCCATAAAAAAAGTATTGAGCTATATGTTAAAAATTTAATGAAAGATCATATTAAAAGTAATGAAAATAAAGGTAAATGGGATATGATTGGTATTGATCCTGACGGATTTGATTTAAGAAAAAAAGAGAATGTTGCACGATTTTTTTTTAAAAATGAAATTTTTGATGCAAAAAAAATTAGGGGTATCTTTGTGAAGTTGCACAAAGAATCAAGTCAGAACTAATTCGCTTCATTCCAGTTTTGACCAAGTCCCAAATCAACTTTTATTGGAACTTTAAAATTTAAAAAATTATCATGAGAATTGGTCATTATTTTCGGAACAAACTCTCTAATTATTTCTATCTCATTATTAGGAACCTCAAAAATAAGTTCGTCATGAACTTGAATCAACATCTTTGATTTTAACTTTTTTTCCTTAAAAAATTTCAGAATCCTAGGCATAACTAATTTAATTAAGTCTGCCGCCCCACCCTGTATAGGTGCATTAATTGCTGATCTTTCCGCAAAATTACGTCTATTGGCTACTTTATCATTTATAAATGGAATAAAAATTCTCCTGCCAAAAGGAGTTGTTACAAAACCTTGTTTACGACAAATATTAATTGTCCTCGTCATGTATTCTTTTATTCCAGGAAATTTCGAAAAGTAACTTTCAATATACTGCTTTGCTTCTGAGTTTGTAATATCAAGTTGAAGTGCTAGACCGTATGGGGAAATACCATAAATAATTCCAAAATTTATAGTTTTTGCTTTTCTTCTTAAATCAGAATTTAGTGAATCTTTGGTTACTTGAAAAACATCCATCGCAGTAACACTATGAATATCTTCATCTTTTTTAAAAGCTTCAATAAGTGAGTCGACATTTGCAACTTGTGCCAGGATTCTTAATTCAATTTGAGAATAGTCAATTGATATTAATGAATGATTAGGAGAAGAAATAAAAGCCTGCCTTATTTTTCTTCCCTCAGGGGTTTTAATTGGAATATTCTGAAGATTTGGATCATTAGACGACAATCTACCCGTCAATGTACTTGCCATTCCAAAAGAGGTGTGTATTCTATTAGTTCTTTTGCTTTCTCGAGATAATAACCCTTCACAGTATGTACTCTTCAGCTTTGAAAATTGTCTCCATTCTAAAATATCGTTTGCTACAGAAAATTTTTCTGATTTAAGTTTTTCTAAAACTTTTACATCAGTTTGAAAATTTCCACTTTTACCCTTTTTTCCATGCGGGAAATTAAGCTTGGAAAATAAAATATCTCCCAGCTGTTTTGGTGAACCAACATTAAACTTTTCACCACATAGTTTATAAATTTTTTCTTCTATTATCTCTATCTTTTTTGAAAATTCATTAGAAAGTTTAGTTAAATGATTATTGTTTATTTTACAGCCATTAATTTCCATTAATGCAATTATTTCAATAAGTGGTTTTTCAATATAAAAATAGAATTCATAAAGTTTATTCTTTATAAGTTCTAATTTCAAAACTTCCCATAATCTGAATGTTACATCGGAATCCTCAGCTGCATAACTCTTGGCAATTTCAACATCCACGTAATCAAAAGTGACTTTCTTTTTTTCAATGGTTGCAACTTCTGAAAATTTTTGTGTTGAATGAGATAAGAAATCTGATGATAATTCATCAAGATTATGTCCCCTTAATCCACTTCGCAACACATAAGACATAAGCATAGTATCATCCATATTCACTAAATTAATTCCTAAATTTTTCAAGATTATGTAATCAAACTTTATATTCTGACCAATCTTCAAAATGGATTCATCCTCAAGAATGTTTTTAATTATTTCTACAAATGACTCTTGACTGATTTGAACAAAATCCTTGGTTATATGGTTTAATGGAACATAACAGGCTTTGCTATTTTCAATCGACATCGAAAAGCCAACAATTTTTGTATCAACTGCATTTAAAGAGGTAGTTTCACAATCAATAGCAACAACTCCAATACTTTCAACTACTTTACACCACCTTATTAAAGATTGATTGTCTAAAATTAATTCATATTTAGACTTATCAATTGGACCTCTTTTTGGAGAATTAATTGATTTTTCTAGCAATTCCTTTCTTTCATCTTTTAAATTTTCTTTACCTATTCCAAACTTTGTAATAACGATAGATTTAATTTTATTGAATTCCATGTCATCTAAAAATTTGACTAGTTTATTAATATCTAAAGGTTTGAAAATTAATTGATTAATTTGGATTGGAAGCTTTACATCATCTTTAAGGGTAACAAGTTTTTTTGAAATTTTTATTAAATTTTTATTTTCCTCTAATGACTGTCTTCTTTTCTCTTGCTTTATTTCAGATGACTTTTCAAGAAGATTCTCAATATTACCGTATTCATTTATTAGAGCAGAGGCAATTTTTGGACCTATCCCAGGTGCTCCTGGAATGTTATCAGATGAATCTCCTGCTAAAGCTTGAACATCAATAACTTTATCAGGCGTAACACCAAATTTTTCCATTACAGTCTCATTAGTTATCTCTTTCTTTTTTAAAGGGTCAATAATTGAAACATTTTTTTTTAGTAATTGCATGAGGTCTTTATCTGAAGAGATGATAGTTACCTTTTTATTACTTTTAATCGCCTCTTTAGCATATGAGGCTATGAGGTCATCGGCTTCAAAGCCCAGCAACTGAATTGATTGTAGATTAAAGAAGTCAGGGATTTTTTTTATTATTTCGAATTGTGGTTTTAAATCATCAGGTGGATCGGATCTATTCGCTTTATATTCTGGATATATATTATTTCTAAATGTCTCGCGTGCCGCATCAAATATAACTGCTATAGAAACTTTACCTCCTTTCTCACTTTGTATATCCTCTATGAGCTTCAATAACATATTACAGAAGCCAAAAATGGCGTTAACTGGAAGCCCATCAGACCTATTCATTGGAGGCAAAGCGTAATAGGCTCTGAATATATATCCAGAACCATCAACTAGAACTAATTCTTCACTATTTGAATCATTCATTTTTTTTTAAATTTTGCACCACAATACGGGCAAGCAATAACTTCTCCTGAGGAAAGGTCAAGAAATATTCTTGGATGCGAATCGTGTGAATCATTGCCTTGACAGCTAGTAGTATCTCCTTCAATGTATCGTAAAGATTCTAAAGTCATGGTAAAAGTATTAATAGATAATTAAATTTTAATATAATCATAAATTGTAAAAAATGAAAAATAAAATCGTAGATGTTAAAAATTTAACAAAAAAATATGAGAATAAAGATTCATTTGCTCTAGATCATATTAATCTTAAAATTGAGCAAGGTTCAATATTTGGTCTCCTTGGTCCGAATGGTGCAGGAAAAAGCTCGTTCATAAACATAATATCAGGGCTTTCAAATAAAACTTCGGGAAAAGTTTTGGTTTGCGGAGTTGATCTTGACTTTGACCCAAAAACTATTAAAGGTAATATTGGAGTGGTTCCACAAGAAATAAACATAGATCCTTTTTTTTCTCCTTTAGAAATAATGAATATTCAGTCTGGTATGTATGGTGTAAAGAAAAAAGATAACAAAAATTTAGAAATTCTTAAAAAATTGGACCTGTATGATAAAGCCCACGCTTACTCTAGAAGTTTATCTGGAGGTATGAAAAGAAGGTTAATGGTAGCTAAAGCTATGGTTCATAATCCACCCCTTTTAATCTTAGATGAACCAACTGCTGGCGTAGATGTTGAATTGAGAAAGAATCTATGGAATTACATTAAATCTCTAAACAAATTAGGCGTTACCATCATCTTAACAACTCACTATCTTAAAGAAGCAGAAATTTTATGTGACCAAATCGCAGTTATAAATAAAGGAAAGGTAATTGCATGCGATACCAAAAAAAATCTTTTAAAACTTCTTGATGATAAAGAACTCACCATTGAATTTTCAGATACGATTAAATCAATACCTCAAAAACTTAGAAAATTATGTATTTTTAAGGAACCAAAAAAAATAGTTCTTAAATTTAAGAAAAGTGAAATAAATACTGCTGATATCATCAAAGTTTTTGTTGAAAAAAAATATAATCTAAGAGATATTTCAACTAAGGATTCAGATTTAGAGGATATATTTATAAAATTATTAAAAGATTAATTTTTTCTATTTTACTGACTACTACTCTTGGTTGTGCTGGGAAAGAGTCTCAAAATGAAGAATATCCAATTGTTCTAAATAACAGAAAAGCTTACTATGAATGGGGCAATTTTAAAAAATGCGATACCATTATCCTTGGTATTCATGGTTACAATGATTATGGTAATGCTTTCGAAATCCCAGGAAGATATTTATCATCTAACAAATTTTGTATCAGAAGCTTTGACTTGAATGGATTTGGACAGAACGAGAATTTTGGCACTTGGTATCCTCTAGAACTACACATTAAAGATGTAAAAAATGAAATTGATATACTGGTAGAAAGTTATCCAGATAAGGATTTTTTTTTACTAGGGGAGAGTATGGGAGGTGCAATTGTTTTAAGCCTAGCAGCGAGTCAGTCAAACCTTAATATAAGTGGGATTATACTAGTTGCACCTGCAATATGGAACTTTACGGAGAGAAACTTTTTAAAAAGCAAATTTTTGGGTTTAATTTCATATTTTTTTCCTCGTCTAAGTGTTGATGGTAAAGGGTGGATTAAAGTTAAGGCTAGTGACAATCAAGAAATGTTGAAAACACTTGCTAAGGATCCTTATTTTATTCACAATCCAAACTTACGAAGCCTTTATGGTATCATAGAATTAATGGATGAAAGCTTTGAGCATACTAAAATATTTTTAACAAAAAATAATTACCCAACATTACTTTTAATTCCAATCAAAGATGAAATTGTTCCTCGAAAACCTTTGATAGAACTCTTAAAAAATTCTAGAATTAATGAATTTGATAACAAAAAAATTGATATTAAAATATTTGAATCAAGCTTCCATATGATGCTAAGAGATTTGAAAGGCAACCTCATAACAGACGAAATTAAAGATTGGATAATCAACAAAAATAATAATAAGATAATTAATTTACAGAAAGGTAGAGAGAAATTAGAAAATTCAGAATTTTTTCACATGCTAGATTAAGTGTAACAACTTACATCCTATTATTAATAAGTATAATCCTAATATTCTCAAAAATTTCTTTATCAGATGAAATTATTCAGGATAAAGATGGAAATTACTTTTTAATGAAAAATGACGGTACTTTTGAAAAACTACCAAAACCTAAGCCTGGGCATAAATATATTATTAAAAAAAAATCAGTGACTAAAAAAAAAGAAAAAGCTTTTAAAAAACCAGAAAGAAAAGCAAGAAGACGAACAGATACTGGTTTTAGATAATGAATGAAGAAAATCGAAAAATTATCTGGAGTTTAATTCAAAAAAAAGGAGACTCTCTTAAAGAAAAGTTAAAACCCCATCCTCATCACCCTAAAGGAAGAAATCCTTATGCTCACATTTGTAGTATTATAAAAAATAGTTTTAATTTATCATATAAAGATATAGGAGATGAAAAGATTGAGGAACTTATAATTTTTATAAAAAATATAAGAGATTAGTTGAATGGGAAGGCCACTTTATCGTATAAGGGAGGAAATATTATGTTTTTCGACCGTCCCATTCAAATTTTTGACATAAGTCAAGAACTTACTAAAATAAGCAATATATGTGCCAATTCCAAAAAGTTAGTTAAGGAATCAATTTGCATAATTTTCAACTGACATACGCTGCGTTCCTATTTCCTGCAATTCCACTTATGATGATATCATTTGGAAATAGATATACCTCATTAAGTAAATTAATTAGAAAAATTCATGATGAATTTATTAATAAAAAAATTTCATCAAATGACAAATCTGCTTCTAGATATTTTTCTCAGATTCAAATACTTAACAAACGTCTGAGGTATGTTAAACTTATGCAGTTTTTTTCTGGGCTTTCATTCTTTTTTAATTTACTTACTATTTTAATAGGAATTTACAGAATTGACTTTTCACTGATTTTTTTTGTTATCGCACTACTATTTTTCTCAGTAGCCATAGCGGTTTTTTTAATTGAGATTCAATTAAGCAGTCAAGCTCTGAAAACTCATATTGAAGATTTAGAGGATCTTGACGAGAATACTTAAAACATGGTTTTTTCATTTAAAGAGATAAAAAATCATCCAAATGGATTAATAATACTTTTTTTTACTGAACTTTGGGAAAGATTTAGTTATTACGGAATGAGAGCAATACTTGTTCTATACTTGATCTCAGATGAAAATGACAAAAACCCTGGTCTCGGTTGGTCTAACCAAGAAGCAATTTATTTATATGGATGGTATACGGCTTTAGTTTACCTTGCATGCATTCCTGGAGGTATAATTGGAGATAGATTCCTTTCAACAAAAAATTCTGTAATTTTAGGTGGAGGATTCCTTTGTATTGGACACTTCTCACTTGCTTTTACAAATAACTTTTTTTTTTTTCTTGGATTAACATTTATAATAATAGGTGTTGGATTACTTAAACCAAACATTTCAACTCTTGTTGGGAATCTATATAAAAAAAATGATATTAGGAGAGACCAAGGTTTTACAATCTTTTATATTGGAATAAATATCGGCGCATTTTTGGCAAGTATTTTAGTTGGTTTTATCGGTGAAGTATATGGTTGGCACTATGGATTTTCATTAGCTGGATTTGGAATGCTTTTAGGACAAATTACATTTGTTTCAGGTAAAAGTAAATTAATTCAAATTACCAAAAAAAAATTAAAAGAAACATCAAGTTTTATAAACGGCAGTCTTTCCCAAATTGAATATGATAGAATTAAACTTATTCTCATCGCTTCATTAATTTTAATAATTTTTTGGGCATCCTTTGAACAAGCTGGTGGATTATTAAATATTTATGCCTATGAAAAAACAGATAGATATCTAGACATTTTAGACTTTGAAATTCCAGCCAGTTGGTTTCAATCTATAAATCCATTATTAATAATATTGTTAGGGTATTCTGTTTCAGTTTTTTGGATTGCACTTCACAAATATAGATTTTTAGCAACTTCTATTTTTAAAATTGCTGTAGGAATTGTTATTATGGGTTTAGGCTTCATTTTCATGAGTTTTGCTTCTCTAGAGTCAGAATTCTATGGAAAATCTGCAATGTATTGGCTTATTATAGCATATCTATTTTTCACAATTGGAGAGTTATGTGCATCTCCAGTAATTCTCTCCTACATTACAAAATTATCTCCTAAAAAATTCACTTCTAGTATTATGGGTGTATATTTTGCCGCTATAGGATTAGGAAATAAACTTGCAGGAACCATAGGACAAAATTCTGAAAGACTCGGTGAAAAAACAATCTTTTTAGGAATAACTTTTATTTGTTTGTTGACAGGTTTGATAGTAATTTTATTTCATGAAAAACTAAATAACTTATCTCATGGGATAGATAATTAAAAAATTGCGCCCGTAGCTCAAATGGATAGAGCATTTGATTTCGGCTCAAAAGGTTAAGGGTTCAAATCCTTTCGGGCGCTCCATTTTTTTATTGAATTTAATTCTTTAAAAATTTAAAAGAAATGAAATGAAAGAAATCTTTAAAAGTAATAACCTTATTGAAGTTAGTTGGGTTAAACATATTTTGAAAAAAAATGAGATAGATTTTTTTGTTATGGATGAGCAAATGTCAATAAATGAGGGTAATATTTCTGCTATTCCTATTAGAATATTGGTAAAAAATGATTTTGAAATTAAATCTAGAAGACTAATAGAAATTGAAAGAAAAAATCTGAAATATTAAAATAATATAATTTCTGATCCATGATTTTTGAGCCATTTCTTGCATTCATAAAAATTCTTATCAAAACTTTCTACTAAAAACCAAAAAGATTTTGAGTGGTTTGGTTCTCTAATATGACATAACTCATGAATTATCACATAATCAATGACTTTTTTAGGGAGCATAATCAATTTCCAATTTAAAAAAATCTGAGATCCATTTTTACAACAACCCCATCTTGATCTATAGCCTTTCAAATGAAGAGTCTTGAAATCAATATTAATTCTTTTGGAAATTTTTTTTATTCTCCAAGTTAATATTTTTTTTGACTTTTCCTTTAACCATATCTCAAAAATCTTTTTTACCTCATCTAAATCGTCACATCTTATATAAATTTCATTATCCTTTTTGATAATTTCACTTTTAGAAGATAAATTTATCATCAATTTTTTTTGTAAGCCAAACAATGGAAAATAGGATCCATTAGCAAGAATTATTCTTTTTTGGTTAATCTGCTCTTTGATTTTTTTTTCAATCCATGTTTTCTTTTTATTTATTATCGATTTTAAATAGTTTTCTGAAGTAGAAATTGGGCAAAGAACCACAGCGCTTCCTTTATGTACATTTAGAGAAATTGACTTGTGTCGTTTTGATGACCTAATAACTTTTATACCATCGATAAATAATATTTCTTTTTTTTTTTACTAAATAATTTTAAAAACATTAATTTTCTCTTAACCTTAAGTTTTTGAATGTTTTAGGTAAGTAATTTCCAAAGTATTTGTCTAAAACAGGAAAGTTTTCTGCCAAAAGTTTAAAACTGCTACTATCAATTTTTAAAACCAATGAATCTTTTCTAGCTTTAATTGTACCTGTGCGTCTGCCCCCTTCTAATAAAACTCTTGAACCGAAATGTGATCCTTTTTTATAAATCTTCTTAAATACTTTACCAGTTTTTGTCATTCTATAAATATTTTCAAACTCACCTTCTTTTATAATATAAAATCCATCTGCTATCATTCCTTCCTCAAAAACTATATCCCCTTTTCTAAAAACCTTATATGAAACAGCATCACCTTTGTAAGGTTGCGTTAATACTGCGTTTCTAGGAATAAAAAATTCTAAAATCCAACTAAACAATACTCTCAACTTTGTTGGAAATGAGGGGATGAATGATAAATAAAAAATTCTCCATATTACCCAACCTAGTATACCTTTAACATTTAAGAAATAAATTTTTCCGACTCCTTTTTTTGAACCTAAAGAAGCTAATGAACCTTTTGATTTATACTCAAACTTTCTAAGATTTTTCATAAGATTCCTCAAAACTATATTTTTGGCAAGAATATTTGCTTGTCTTACAGCAAATTGCGCTGTTGGCGGAGAGTAAGGGTATTTACTTTTAATAATTTTGTTTGGAATTAATGCAGAATCTCCAATAGCCCAGATATCCTTAAAACCTTTAACTTCAAGGAATTCATTAGTAATTATTTTACCATTTTTAAGAGGAAGGCCAGATTTATTTATTATCTTAGAAACAGTAGAGCCAATAGTTGAAATAATTGTTTTCGTATCTATAGATTTTCCATTGCTAAGAAAAACTTTGTTTATAAAAACATTCCTTAATGCTGTTTTTAAATAAACATTAATATCTCTATTTTTGAAAATTTTGTAAGTATAATCACTTATTTCTTTACTAAGCTCTGGTAATAATCTAGAAGAAAATTCAACTATATGGAATTTTAATTCATTCTTTTTTATATTCTTATAATAAGGCAGTAGTCTGTCTGACATCTCTTTTAATTCACCAGTTGTTTCAACACCAGAAAATCCACCTCCAACCACAACTATATTTAAAAGCTTTCTTTTAAGTTCCTTATCTAAAGTTACATCTGCTAATTCAAAACATCCAATCAAATGGTTTCTAATATTATAAGCATCTTCCAAAGTTCTCATTGTGAAACAATGATGCTTTAATCCAGGTATTATTTGTTTGTTACTTTCTTGTCCTAAAGCTATAACTAAATGATCAAAATTAATTAAATGCTCTCGTCTCCTCAAACCTTGAACTACAACTACATTTTTCTGATTACAATCAATTTTTGTAATCTCAGCATGCCTAAATTTTATATTTGGAAGCATTTGTCTAATTGGCGTTACTGCATCTCCTGCTGGAATTGTTCCAGAGGCCACTTCAGGAAGTAGTGGCTGAAAAATAAAATAATTGTTATTACTTATTAATTCTATCTCAAATGAATTAGGCTTTAATTTTTGAAGCCTTTTCGCACTATAAACGCCCCCGAATCCTCCCCCGAGAATTAGGATTTTTTTCATTAATTAGCTACTTTCCAACATATAAAATTTTAAAAGAACCGTCAATTAACTCCACAAGACTTAGTGACCCGTGACTTAATTTTTCCCAGTAATTTTTTAACAGTTTATCAAACGCTTGACCAGTTAAAAGTGATAACATTCCATTAATTGAGCCAGCATGAGCAACAATAAAAACATCTTCTTTCATAATTAATGTTTGGTCTAAAAATTTTTTTAGTCTATATAAGAAATCTTGATTTGTTTCTCCGTTAGGTATCTTAAAAGTCATCATATTATCTTCCCATTCTTTTATTAGTTTACTCTCGATGGATTGCTTAGGTTTCATTTCCCAATCACCCAAATTTAATTCCATGATTCTTTCATCAAGTATTATTTTATTAGTTAATGAATTTGCTAACTTTACACATCTTTTTAGTGGGCTTGAAAAAACTTTGAGTTTATCTAGTAATATGTTTTCATCTTGTAATTTTAATTTAATCTTTTTTAACTCTGTTTCAAAACTACTAGAAACATCCAAATCAGTTTGGCCATAAAAAACATCTTGAGAAACATCAAGAGATGTATGTCTTAAAAAAAAAAATTTCATTAATATTTTATCTCAAATTTTTCGTAATTATAAAAATCTATGTATTTTATATCAATTTTTGAAACTTTTGAAAATAACGGTCCTTTATAACAATCTTTAATAAAAAATTTAATTTTTTGTTCCTCACCATTTACTTCAAATTCAACAGTTTTATCTTTACAATTTTTAACCCATCCACTGAGGTCGTAATTTTCTGCAGTCTTTTTTAACCACACCCTATATCCAACTCCCTGGACAAATCCAAAGATCTTTCCAGAACAATTGTGAATTTTATTTTTTATCAAGGTCTTTATATTCCACTTCTATTATGTTATCGGTTTTACCGTTTTTTTGAGGATATTCATTTTTTGATTTTTTTTTTATTATTAATTTCCAAACGTAACCTCTAAAAGATTTGACTAACATTACCAAGCCCAAGAAATCTGTAATAAATCCCGGAATCAACAGAAGAATACCAGCAATCTTTTGATAAAGCCATTCATTAGGCTCCTGGATTAACCGTTGAATATCTTTTAAATTAATATTTGAACGAAGAAGAATTATTCCAATTAAGAAAGTAAGAAAAATTAGAAAAATAACTGGAAAAAAGCCCAAAATATCTCCAAATAAAATGAATGTTAATATTTCAAGTATTGGAATGAGTAATATAAATTTTAAGTTAATCATAAGAAATATTGAAAATTATATTAATATTATTAAATTAAAATAACTTATGCCAGAAATCATAAATATTATTATAAAATTTTTAATTCCCTCTCTATTTGGAGGTTTAATTTTCTTTGCCTCTGTCGTTGCTCCAACTCTCTTTAAAACCTTAGACGAAAATAACGCAAGAGTTTTTTTGAGAAGTATTTTTCCTAAAATTTATTTATATTCAGGTATCCTATCATTGATTATTACAATAATTTTATTTTTTGTTAATTTTTTTCTATCATTCATATTTCTAATTATTGCCATTGGGTATTTTTATTCCAGGCAATTTTTAATGCATAAAATCAATCTAGCATCGGATGAAAAGAAGCAAAGTGATTTTAAAAAGCTTCATAGATTTAGTGTTATAATTTTCATTACCCAATTAATATTAATGACTATGGTCTACTTTCTTATTTAGTTACTACAAATTTTTTTTAACAAGTCTAATGAAACATACTTAAATCCAAAAGTATCACCAGCGAAAGTCTTGAAAGGCTTCTCTGGTTCTCCAAGGTCAGATACTACCAATTGAGCTCCTCCAAAGTCCTCATCTAACGTCAATTTTGAAGGTGTCACGACTGTTTTTATGTTAGCTCCAGAAGAAGACTCTAAACCTCTTGGAGAATCCTCAATTGCCACACAGACATTAGGGGGAAGTTGAAATTTCTCTAAGGTCCACTGGTATATTTCCGAAGATGGCTTCTTTAATTTTGTGCAGTCACCATGTGCAATTATATCAAAACATTCACTGGGGTTAATTTTCAAACCTTTCTCAAAAAGATTTGTAAGGTTTATTTCGGAAGTAGATGAAACAAGTGCAACTTTTATTTTATTTTTTTTAAGTTCATCTATTAATCTCAATACACCAGGCCTAGTTTCAATTTTTGACTCTGTGATATAATCCTCGTAAATTTCATTTTTTATTTTGTGTATGGAATCAATATAGTTTGAAAGATTTTTATAACTCAGCATTTCTGGCCATGCCTTTTTAATGTGATACATTATTCTTTCCTTACCACCGCCAATATTAATTAATTCTTTATAAATTGCTTCATCCCAAAACCAATCTAAATTAAATTCCTTAAACGATTCATTAAACGATTTTCTGTGATATTCTTCAGTTTCAGCAACTGTACCATCTACATCAAAAAGAACTGCACTAAGCTCCATTTTTAATTCTTTCTATAATACTTGAGCTAGATTTCCCCTTAGTACATTTTATAAGCATAACCTTGCCACCCCACTTTTTAATTTCATTTACACCTACAACTTCATTAACCTTATAATCATCTCCTTTAAAAATAAAATTAGGTTTAATCTTTTTTATTAAATTAATTGGTGTTAACTCATCAAAAATAACAATCCTGTCTATAAAGTCAAAATTTGATAAAATCTCTGACCTTTCAATCTCATTTATAATTGGTCTTGAATTACCCTTTAGTTTTTTAACGGATAAATCACTGTTAACACCAACAATTAAAAATCCACATTTTTCTCTTGATTTTTTTAAATAATCTAAATGTCCTTTATGTAAAATGTCAAAGCATCCATTAGTAAAACCGACATTAGTATAATTATTATCATTTATTTCTCTAACAATATTACTAAGAGAACAAATTTTTTTTTTAAATTTTCTAGCCACCTCATCTTCAGTTACTGTTGCGGTTCCGAATTTACTTACTGCAATACCTGCAGCTTCATTAGCCAGCTTTACTGAATCCTCAACATTAAATTCTCTCAAAATACCTGAAGCAATATAAGAAACAACAGTATCACCAGCTCCCGAAACATCAAAAACTTCTTTAGCTTTTGATGGCAAATGAACTGATTTTGAGTTTGAATTCACTAAAGAAATACCCTTTGAACTTTTTGTAGTTACAATCGATTGAAACTTAAAATTTTTAATTAATTTTTTTGATAATCTTTCAATTAATTTATCGTCAATAGACGTTGCAGAGAAGTTAGTTGCCTTAAGAAGTTCTTTTAAATTTGGAGTTATTATATTCGCATACTTATACACGCTGAAATCTTTATTTTTTGGATCAACAATTACTATTTTTTTATTAAGCTTCGCAATTTTTATTATTTTTTCTAGCAAATTTCTGGTTAATACTCCTTTGTTGTAATCAGAAATAATAACTACCGAAGACTCACTTAATTTTGAATTAAACTTCTCTAATATTTTTTCTTCCGTTTGTTTTGAAATATTTTTTCTTGACTCTCTATCTACTCTCAAAACTTGTTGGTTCCCTGAAACAAAGCGTCTCTTCATTGTTGTTAATCGCTCCTTATCAATAACTAAGTTAAAGGTTAGATTTTTAGTTTTTTTACATAACTGCTTCAAAATTGCTCCATCATTATCATCCCCTATAACCGAAATTAAATGACAATTATCTCCAGCAGCTGTAACATTCCTTGCGACATTCCCACTTCCTCCTAAAACTTCCTTATCTGACTCTGTAACTCTAAGAACAGGTATTGGGGCCTCTGGTGATATTCTTTCAACTAATCCCTGAGAATAAGTGTCTAAAATAATGTCACCTATGCAAAGAATTTTTTTAATCTCAGTCACCTTCCTTTTCTCCCTTTAACAAAGACTCAAAATAATTAATTGTTTTTTGTAACCCTTCTTTTCTGTCAAATTTTGGTTGCCATTTTAACTCTTTCATTGCTTTATTAATATCAGGACATCGCTGTTTTGGATCATCAACTGGAAGTCTTTTATTTATTATTTTAGACTTACTTCCTGTCAATTCAATTATTTCCTCTGCTAATTCCAGAATACTAATCTCGGTAGGGTTACCTAGGTTTATTGGTCCAGAAAAATCATTCTTTCCCATCATCAACAAAATCCCATCAACAAGGTCATCAACGTAACAGAAAGATCTTGTTTGTTGACCATCTCCATAAACAGTAATGTCCTCATTAGTTAAGGCCTGTAAAATAAAATTTGAAACAACTCTACCATCATTTTTTTGCATTCTTGGTCCATAGGTATTAAAGATTCTTATAACCTTTACATCTACTTTATGCTGTCTTTTATAATCCCAAAAAAGAGTCTCAGCACATCTTTTTCCTTCATCATAACAAGCTCGTGGTCCATTTATACTAACAGCACCTTTATAATCCTCAGTTTGAGGATGAATTTCTGGATCACCATAAATCTCTGATGTAGAAGCTTGCATTATTCTTGCTTTTGTTCTTTTTGCTAATCCCAACATATTTATAGCCCCATGAACACAAGTTTTAATCGTCTGAACTGGATCATCTTGGTAATGAACTGGTGATGCAGGACATGCAAAATTGTAAATTTCATCAACCTCAAGATAAATTGGAAAAGTAATATCATGCCTTATAAGCTCAAAGTTTTTATGACTAACAATCTCAGTTAAATTCTCTCTATTGCCAGTATAAAAATTATCGCAACATATAACGTAATAACCTTTCTTGATTAAGCTTTCGCAAATGTATGAGCCAATAAAGCCTGCTCCTCCTGTAACTAGAACTCTTTTTTTCATTACCTTATCTCAAACTGATTTCTATTTCCAAACTTTCATTTTCTTTTAAAAATAATGCTGCTTCCTCAAAAGAAGGTGGCCCAAAAAAAACTTCAGCATCATTACTAAAACCATACCTTTCTTGGGGTATTGACAGAAAAGTATCAAATTCATTATTAGAATTCTTATCATGATAAATTGCAATAGCATAATATGATTCTTTTAAACCTTTGATTATTACACCATCTTCAATAACATCTTTAATATTCTTTTTAAAACCTAGGGTTTTTCCATGGTTTTCTGGGAAAAAATTAGGGTTGTCATAAATTGCAAAATGCATGAATCCAACTTCTTCATCTATATTATTTATTTTAATAAAAATCTGACCAGCAGTGAGTTTTGAAAAAAAGAAAAAAAACAAAGTAAGAATAATGATGTTTATTTTCATAGGTATAATTTTATGTTAAGTATAAAGAATATAGTTTTATATTAATAGCACATAATATATGAAAAGTTTTAAGAAAATCATCATTTTATTATCCATTCCTTTTCTTTCATTCTTTGAGTTGCTAGCTAATGAAAAGAAATTAGAAGTATTCACCCTAATTGAATCATCTGAAGCCACATTAAAAATACTTGATAAAAATACTGATTTAAAAGATTTTAAAAACTATTTATCAAAATGTAGGGCTGTACTAATTTTTCCTGAAGTATATGAAGGCGGTTTTATTTTTGGTGCAAAAGGTGGGAATGGAATTCTTTTAATAAAAAGGGGTGAGGTATTTACTGGTCCTTTCTTTTATTCACTTGGAGGGCTAAGTTTTGGGCTTCAAGCTGGTGCTAAATCTGGAAGAGTGGTAATGACTGTTATGACACATAGAGGCCTTAAGTCAATATTAAAAGAAAGAGTAAAACTAGGAGTTGATGTAGACGCTGTTGTAGTAGAAGGTGGAGTTGGTTACTCTGCAGAAAGCACAATAAGGCTCGCAGACATATATTCTTTCTCCGATAATAAGGGGCTATTTTTAGGAACTTCCATAGAAGGTTCATACCTTCAACCAAGGAATGATTTTAACAAAATAATACATAAAAAAGCATTAAGCGCAGATGACATTTTAAGAGCAGATAAACCTAACGCAAATGTAAATGATCTTAAAAAGATAATTTCTAGAATTACAAAGGATGTCGAAAAATAAAAATCAAGCTTTAGTAATTTGTGGCCATGGTTCATCGCTGAATTTATATAAAAAGGATTTTGAGATAACCAAAAAGAAAATTCAACGAGAAATTCAGATTGACTGCTTTGATTGTTTTATAGAAAAAGATAGACCATCTATTAAGGACTGCCTAGAACAAGTTAAAAATAACGGTTATGATAAAATTTTTTTTTTCCCCTTCGTGCTTTTTAAAGGGAAACATTATGAGGAGGATATTAAAGAAAAAATTAATTTTTTTTCAAGCAGTAGACAAAAAATTATTTTAGTAAATCAGTTATCATTACAAACTGAAATCTTACCTATTATAAAAAAAAAAATAGATCTTCTTAAAAAAAAAAATCACTTGAATATCTTTATTACATTTAGCTCAAGGAGTGAGAGTCCCAATTTAATATCTGAACTTAATCAATATACAAAAAATCTAGGAGATTTTTTAAAAATAAGAAATATTTATGCTAATTTTGTTGGTAGTGAAAAATATCTTTTAAAACAAATTGAAAAATTTAAAGAAAAAAGAATTTTTTTAATTATTCATCCTGTTTTTTTGTTTAAAGGTTACCTTTTTAAAAAAGTTGCAGACAGTTTCAATGATTTAGATCCAAAAACTTATCATATTACAAAAACCTTAATGAATATTAAGGAGATCCAAAATTTAGTAATAAATAAACTAAAAATTTTTATCAGAAGAAATAATAAGTTTTCTTAAATAATTATTCCTTGAATTTTTAGCATAATCAAAGATTGTTTTCCCACTATAATCAGTTAAATCTCTTTCTATATCCGACTCCAACAAAATGTTAACGGCGTCTATGTTTACATTCTCAATAGCATGCATCATTGGTGTCATGCCTGTATTATCACGAAAATTTAAATCAGAGCCATAAGCAATCAATGATTTTAAAAGTTTAGATCTCTGACTTTTTATATAAAATGTAAGATGCGATGTTTTTTTTT
>MDSV01113126.1_pt1 | contig 21891 bp, 23 predicted proteins | sample 810851 | NCBI WGS metagenome assembly MDSV01 (sample SAMN05326640, study PRJNA326480) | marine metagenome | isolation source: seawater | place: Atlantic Ocean: North East | collected 2012 | reverse complement strand
TGACAGATGCAATTTTGTAATCTTGCTTAGCAGCATCTATAATAATTACATTATGACAACTTCCGCATGCAGCTTTATTTGTTATTCGTGATATAATACGTTTAGCTTTCATATCTGCCCACTCAACAGCCTTATACTTCTGCTTTTCAGTAACCTTTCCCTCATTTCCAGGCCTTCTTCTTTGAATTGACTCCTTAACTTTATTTTCTTTTTGAAAACCTCTTAAAGCTACATCACTGTAAAACTCTCTTAAAGCAAGTTTAACAGTTTTAAAATTTGCATGAGGAAGTAAACGTTCTGGTTGATCTGAATCAAAATTTAATAAATGACAGTCACTGCAATGCTTATCCATTCTTATTGGTAAGAAATTTTCGCCAACTTGAGTATGGCAATTAGCACAGTTTAGAGTCTCTGTCTTACCTGAGCTAGCATTAAAAACCCCGCTTGTTCTAAGATGTTTTTCATGAGGAAAATGCAAATTTGAATTTTCTTTAAGCAACTCAGGACTGTCAAGACTAACACGTTCTAAAATACCTTCAGATGCATTTGTAACTATTGTTGGACTAAATTGAGGATGGTGTTTTCCAAAATCAGAAGCACTCTTTAGCCCTGATTCCAAGGATATTTTTTCAATATTTACATGGCAATCTGAACAAAATGCTTGATCACTTCTTGCAATACTCTGGTTACCCTGATGTTCCTTATGGCAACTCTGGCAACTTGCTTCAGTGATGTGATTCAAATTTAGTGAATCATCAGAATTGACATGTTGTCCTACTTCAGTATGACAACTTCCGCAAACATCATTTTTAACTTGCTCAAATGGTTTTTCGTGACAAACATTACATTTCTGACCTATAAACTTATGAGACCCAGATATTTCTCCTGTAGACCAAGCAATGTCTCCTGACATGGGCCAAGATATATTCTTATCAGATACATTTGTAACAATTTCATCACTAGAGTTATTAGACAAATAATATCTATCTGCTATTGGCCAAAGTAGAAATAAAGTAAAAATAACTAATGAAAAAAGCCAAGCATAAGTTCTTTTACCAATCATAACCTGATCAATTCTCGTTTTACTATTCTTTTGAAGGTGGTCTAAACTAGATGCGACTTCCCTGACCAATTGAACTGAAATAGTTAAGTCAAAATCGGAAGAGGATTCCTGAATCTTGATATCATAAGGACCTATTGAAACTAATGATCCAATATCCAAAATTCCTGACCTTTTTGGAGAGCCATCAATTAGAATATTGCCTCCAACGCCATCCAATTCAAAAAATAATTTTTCATTTCTATAATGTATCGAGCCCTCTTTTAAGAGGACTCCAATTGATTGTAAAACGACATTATTTGAGGCACCTCTTCCAAAACTAAGAGTTTCAGAATCGACTCGCTCATCCCTTGATGAAATAGCGCCATCACGTTTTTTTGTTATATATCGAACTAAAGTTTTCAAAATTGCCTACCAGTACAGAAATACAACTAAAATATGAATGATTAAAGAAACAATTAAAGCCAGTGTAAAAGGAACATGAAAGTAAAGCCAAATATCAAGCCACGCTTTATATTTTATATCTTTTCTGATTCTGTTTAAAAGCTCAACTTTTCTTGCCATAACAGTTACTAATTTACGAGCCGCATCTGCTTCTTCACCAGAAAAATTTTTTGCCATAACCCTTATTTTATTCAAAGCCAGAGAAGTAGCACAATTTTTATCATTGCCAGATAATTGAGCAAAAATTGACCCACCAAGTTTGGTCTTTTGATCAGCGCTCTCTACTAAAAAATAAACTTCATCATTTAAATTCTGTGATATAGATAAACACTCTGAACTCATACTCGCAATTAGTTCCCAAACATCTCCAACAGTTGCTTCTCCTCTATTAATTGTTCTTAGCTTTGGATACCTTAAATACGCGTATAAGCCAAAAAAACCACTAGCAACAACTATAATCATAAAAACATATGCTAGAGTATGTATGTTTAAACCGAATTGGAAACCACTATGAAGAGTTACTATTATAATCAGAGATATACCCAAATAAACGTGAGCTGAAGCCCAATCTTCTAAAACAAGCCTACCTTTTCCATACCGTCTTTTTCTAATACCGTACCATGCTAACCAAATAATTATTAATAGACCAACAGCACCTAGACAATAACCAAGCCAAGTACCCCCATTTGGTTTGCCTAGAGGCTCATGAAGAATATAAGCTAGTATGCAGACACATACTAAAATAAAAGCTATCTTTAGATATAAAAAATTTCTAAAAACTAATATGGACGAGTGCATAATTTTTCCAAATTCATTATTTAATTTCTCCCAGCAAGCTCTGAGAGTGAAAAAAACTTTTCAGGACTTACCCTTATAGCAGCTCCAGTTGGACAGGCTCGAACACATGAAGCACCGCCATCAATGTCCTTGCACATGTCACATTTTACTGCTTTTTTTCTGGTATCCTTTTTTGAATTTGCGGAATTCCAAGACTTATTTTCACCTGGTCCAGGACCAGAACCAAATAATAACCAAGATAATAAGTTAGGTTTTTTAGGAACTTCAGCCGCCATATGTATTACACCATACGGACAGTTTCTCTCACAATTACCACAACCAATACATTTATCATCGATAAATACTTCTCCATTTACGGACCTATGAATTGAGTCAGCAGGACAGTCCGACATACAATGTGGATGCTCACAATGCCTACAAGAAGTTGGGACATGAATAGCATTATAAGTTGGACCAGCTTCTCTATTTAACCTTGAAATACCACTATGAGTTTCAGCACAAGCTTTTTCACAATTATTACAACCCACACAGAGATTTTCATCAATTAATAAAATATCTGTTGCTTCACCCACTCCTTGAGACACCAAGAACTCAATGATGTTGCCTGCATCAGGCCTGTGATGCATAGACTCTCCCTCAACTAACCTTGTTAATAATTTATTTTCAACATCAGCTTTTAGTTCTTCTGAAGTTTCCAATAAACCCCTAAAACGCTCACTATCCATCCATATGACTTCTGTTGAAATTGCAGCTTTGATTGTTGCATTCCTTTTTGAGTTATTTAGCAGAGCCATTTCTCCTATGTAGTGACCCGCAGGAACGTAGGCAATCACAATGTCTTTTCCACCTATATTTCTTGATACAGTGACAGAACCTTTTCTAATTAGGTAAACACCATCTTCATCATCTCCCTCATTAAAAAAGACCTCTCCTGGTTTAAAATTTTTTATTTTTGCTGTTTCTAAAACTGGAGCAAGCGCTTCATTCGTTAAACTTGGAGACAAATAAGTTCTTAACTGTCTAACAAGAGCAACTTGATTCATCGTTTTTTCAACAGATTCTACTGAATTAATAAGTTTAATCATTGTCCTTCTTGGAGATTCAATAATTACACTTCTTTGTGAGGAGCAAACTGTTGCACTTCTTCTTCTTCCAGCTATAAGACCAATCTCTCCAAAAAACTCACCTGAAGACAGAGACACTGTCTGGTTTGGATTGGTTTCATCAACTATTATTTTAACCCCACCGTCTACAATCATGAAAAAGGAGTTAGTATAATCATTCCTTTGAAAAACAGTTTCGTCTTCATTTAATTGATGAATAGTACTATCAATTAAAAACTCTCTTAATTGTAAACCAGTTAAACCATTTAATAATGGAACTTGACTTTTTATATGACCTATCAAACTATCTACATTTTGTTCATTATTTAGCAATGATCCAAATTTTTCTTCAAGCAATGGTTCATCAGCGGGTTTTATTTCATTCCCTTGAATAAACTCAACTACTTCATATCCTTGATTCATTGCTTGCTTAATAAGAGGAAAACCAGCTAGTGCTCCAACAATATACAAACCTTTCTTATTGGTTTCATACTTGGGAGTCAGCTCAGGCAATGATGACGGGTCTTTATTTGGAAACTCCACTCCGCATGCCTCAACAAATTTTCTTGGTGGTATTGCGCCCAATCTTGCTATAATTCTATCACATTGTACTATGGCTTCTCCATCTGCCGTCTCAAGCACTATCTTTCCAGGCTCAACAAGTTTAGGGTTTGAATTATAAAAACAACTAATTTCACCGCTCTCGATTGCACCTTCAATTAATTTAATATTACCATCTTTAGCTCTGGCAAACTCACCTCTTCGATTAACAATATAAACGTTATTTTGCTTAGAAAGAGCAATAGCATTTTCTATTGCTGCATCACCTGCTCCAATAACTACTATATTTTCTGATTCATACTCACCTGGATCATCAAGTTGATATTGAACTTTTTCCCATTCGGAACCTGGAACCCCAACCTTTCTTAAATTACCCTGCAAGCCAATACCTAATACTATATTCTCGGCTTCGACATATTCTCCATTTTTTAATTTAAGTTTATAATTTCCCTCATCACCTTCAATATCTAATACCTCAGCGTCATATTTGATATTTACTCCTAATTCATTAGTTTGACGATTCCAATTATCAAGAATATCCTCTCTTATACCGATTGAAAAACTCATAGGACTTCTCAAAGGCAGGACATCTGGCGTTGCCATAACATGTTTGCCTTTTTGAAATTTAAAAATTGTATCAGACAAATGGTTAGCTTTTTCTAGAACAATGTGAGAAACGCCAAGCTCAGCAGCTCTTCCACCAGCACTCATTCCGCAAGGACCACTTCCTACAATCGCTATTTTAAATTTTTCTGCCATCTAAGCACCTAGTTTAAACAAAAATATTACACAGTAAATAGGCTAATTTAAATTTTGTAAATATAACTCGTTACAACAAGAACCACAAAAATAAACTTGAAAAAAAATGAATAAAAATAGATTTATTTCTTTTGTAATCATTCATTACATATTATCATTGCGAATTGACTAATTCTAATATGATTTTTTGGTCGGAGCGAGTGGATTTGAACCACCGACCCCCACACCCCCAGTGTGGTGCGCTAACCAGGCTGCGCCACGCTCCGTAAATTTCTTAGATTTTATTTATTTTTGATCCAAAATTCTTTTTAACTCTTCAAGTTCAGCTAGAATCTCATTAATAACATTTTGACCAAAAGCACTGTTATTCATTTCTTTTAGCTTTACCGGTCGCTTAATACCTAAATTTGATTGATTACGAAAACTACTTTCCTTGAATAATTTTTGAACTCCCTTGATTGTATATCCTTCATCATACAATAAACTTCTTATTTTTTTTAAAACTTCTAAATCTTCAGGTCTGTAATATCTTCGATTACCACCTCTTTTTAATGGCTTTATCTGGTGAAACTTACTTTCCCAAAACCTCAAAACATGTTGAGGTAGTCCTAATTCTACAGAAGCCTCACTTATTGTTCTAAAAGCATATGCAGATTTACCGATTAAATCATTGTTTTTTGAAGAATCTTGAATCAATTATCATATCTCTTTATTTTGAATTATAGAATCAACAATTTTGGTTTTATTTACTCTGCTTCTCAATGAATCAGACGGTCTGAAAACTAATACCCTTCTTGGTGTAATTGGCACTTCAACTCCAGTTTTAGGGTTTCTTCCAATTCTCTCTCTTTTACTTCTTACATAAAAACTTCCAAATGATGAAATTTTTACACTATGCCCCTTAACTAAATTATCACTTATCTCCTTTAAAACAGATTCAACTAAATCAGCAGACTCATTTCTTGATAAGCCTACCTCTTTGTATACAGCTTCACTAAGTTGTGCTCGTGTTAAAGTATTTCCGGTCATTTTATTTCCTCCGTTTATAATAATAACGCTAATTTATTGTCATCGACAAGGTCAATATCAATTACTTACCAAAAAAAACTAACACTAATTATTTAAGAATAATTTTTTCTTCTTTTACCACCGAATTAATGTAGCACCCCATGTAAATCCTCCACCCATTGCTTCTAGGAGGACTAAATCCCCTTTTTTGATCCTTCCATCTCTTGCGGCAGTATCCAAAGCAAGGGGAATAGAAGCGGCAGAAGTATTAGCATGCTGATCCACTGTAATGATTACTTTTTCTTGAGGGATTCCAAGTTTTTTTGCAGTACTATCTAATATTCTCTTATTTGCTTGATGAGGAACTAACCAATCTATTTGCTCAATTGTGACACCAAGGCTGTCCAATAACTCTGTAACTACACTAGACATATTTATGACTGCATGCTTGAAAACTTCCTTGCCATCCATTTTAACGTAACCAGAGTTTTTAGTTGTTCCAGGACCTCCATTCACATATAGCGCATCATGCATTCTTCCGTCAGAACGAAGAATGGAAGAAATCACACCTCTTTTTGAGAGATTTTTTTCAATTTCAATAGTATCCAAGACAACTGCTCCAGCGCCATCACCAAAAAGGACACAAGTACTTCTATCACTCCAATCTAAAATCCTCGAAAAAACCTCAGCACCAACTACTAGTGCTTTTTTACCCTGTCCTGTTTTCAAAAGACTATCTGCAATTGTTACTCCATATACAAAACCTGAACAAACTGCCTGAACATCAAAAGCTATACCTTTCTCTATACCTAATTGCGATTGTAAGACAGTGGCAGTAGCTGGAAATGTTTGATCAGGTGTTGTTGTTGCTAAAACTATTAAATCAATTTCTTTTGAATCTATTCTAGAATTTTCAATTGCTTTTAAGGAAGCATCCAAAGCAAGAGTTGAGGTCATTTCCCCTTCAGAGGCAATATATCTACTTTTTATCCCCGTTCTAGAAACAATCCACTCATCAGTTGTTTCTAATTTTTCTTCAAGATCAATATTAGTAATTTTCTGTTTTGGAAGACTTGAGCCGGTACCCAAAATATATGAATTCAAAGGTTTCACTTATTGTTATCCATTGCATTATTTTTTTTTTGAACATTTACTTTTTTAAGGTTTTCAATTATTTCGTTATTAAACCCACCTTGTATCATATCTATAGCAACTCCAACCGCATTAGCGAATCCTTTTGCATCAGTACCACCATGACTTTTAACAACAACACCATTTAAACCAACAAACAAAGCTCCATTATAACTTCTTGGGTCCACTCTTTTTTTTATCGCAGATAAAGCAGGTTTAGCCAATAAGTACCCTAATTTAGAGAATATTGACCTCCTAAATGCATATTTAAGAACATCGCTATAAAATTTTGCAGTACCTTCAGCAGTTTTTAAAGCTATATTGCCTGTAAAACCATCAGTTACAAAAACATCAACTGTTCCAGGTCCAATATCATCCCCTTCTACAAAACCTGTAAAATCAAAAGGCAAGCTTTCATCTGACATTTTTAGGATTTGAGAAGCCTCTTTAACACTTTCATTGCCTTTTAAATCTTCTGTACCAACATTCAAAAGACCTACTAAGGGGGTTTTTATCCCTAAAACTATTCTAGCAAATGCAGCACCCATAATTGCAAATTGAACTAAATTTTCCGAACTACACTCTATATTAGCCCCTAAATCTAGAGTTACACTTTCTCCCCTTAATGAGGGGAAAACCCCAGCTATAGCAGGTCTATCAATACCATTAACCATCTTTAAAACAATTTTAGCAATTGCCATCAATGCGCCAGTATTCCCAGCTGAAACAATTCCAGCCGCTTCTCCATTTCTTACAGAGTCAATTGCCTTTCTCATACTGCTATCTTGAGCTCTTCTGAGAGCAGTAGACGGCTTATCATCTGCTGAAATTATTTGTGTTGTGTGCCTGACTTCGCACTTGAGCTTCAACTTTGGAAATTTTTTTAATGCAGGTTCAACCTTATCAGAATCACCAAAGAGAATATACCTTGCATCGGGGTATCTTCTTCTAGCAATATTTAAACCTTTGAGAACCATTCCTGGAGCACGATCCCCACCCATTGCATCGAGTGCTAAAACTAATGGTTGATCCAATTTATAAATCCTTAGAAAGTCTTATTAAATTAATTTAATCAAATTAATGTCAAACAGCTTCTTTTTCCTCTATGACAGACTTGCCTGAATAGTGACCACAGTGGGAACATATATGATGTGATAACTTCAATTCCCCACAATTTGAGCATTCAGAATACCCTCCCTCTGGAAGTGAATCATGAGAACGACGCATATCCCTTTTTGACTTTGATATTTTCGACTTTGGTACTGCCATAATTTTACCCTTATCCTCCAAATACGCTTTACTATTTTAGTAAATTATATAGTATACAAAATAATAGAGCTTTAATTTTATTAACATAATTTACACAAGATACTAACAAAACTCAAAAAAGTTTTACGGTATAATATCCTGAAAATTGAATTTTCCCTCTTTAATCTCTTGAAAAGACAACATTTCAATTATTTTAGCCTGTCTTTTAACATAATTTGTTAAAAACAATGATATTTTTTGTTCTGAAACCCCTCTAAAAATATTTCTTATTATAGCGTCTTGAAGATTTTTGTCTTCAGAATTCAAACCATCTTCATATGCTTTACATCTTCCATAAAAAGAATCTGCCATTGTTTTAATTTTATGACCAATCCCCATGTCCCCAATTCCCATTTCTCTGAGACTTAAATCAAAATCGTCAAAAAGTTTGGTCATAACTCCTCTACCTAAATTTTTTCTTAATTTATCTCCTTTAAGACAACGAACAACTAAAAAAGTATGCAAAACAAGTATTTCAAAACGACCCTCAAATGTATCAGGAACATTTAATTCTTCATAAAAAAAATTTTTTCTAGATTGCTCAACTATAATTTTGAAGACATTTTGCGCAGGATTGTTTAGTGTTTTCTTCAAGAAAAGGTTTTTTAAAAATTTAAACATAGAATCTCATTTAAAAGTTTATTCATGACAAATACAAAAAATAAAAAAGATATAAGGACCCGATAAAATGTACTTAAAATTCTTTAAAATTATAATTATTTCCCTATTCATTGGAATTTTAAATTCTTCTTGCTCATCATCATACACTCAGCATGGTCACTTAATGAACGAATCTGGTTACAACATTATAGAAGAGAACCAAGATAACAAAAATACTGTCCTGAAAAAGCTTGGCTCTCCATCAAGTAAAGACCCTTTGAATGAAAATACATGGCTTTATATAACATCTATCCATGAAAAGAAACCTTTTAAATCTTCGAAAAAAATTGAACAGAACGTTATAGCCTTATCATTCGATGTAAGCGACAAACTTGTCAGCAAGCGACTTTATACACTAAAAGACGGCAATATTATTACACCGCTTGAAGATCACACTATCTCCTACCGAAAGAAGCCTTCTCTTTTTAAAGAAATTTTTGGCAACTTAGGAAGATTTAGACCAACTCCTAATTAGGCAAGCACAGCCAATAGGAGAAGGGCAACAATATTTGTGATTTTTATCATTGGATTTACAGCTGGGCCAGCTGTATCCTTGTATGGATCGCCTACAGTATCACCAGTAACTGCTGCTTTATGAGCATCAGAGCCTTTACCACCATGATTACCATCTTCAATATATTTTTTTGCATTATCCCATGCACCACCTCCAGCGGTCATAGATATTGCTACAAATATCCCAGTTACAATTACGCCAAGCAACATAGCACCTAAGGAAGCAAATGCTGAGCCCTGATCCGCAATTAACCAAATCACTAAATAGAGAACAATTGGAGCTAAAACAGGTAAGAGTGAAGGAATAATCATCTCCTTGATAGCTGACTTTGTTAAAAGATCGACGGCTTTACTATAATCTGGCTTACCCGTTCCTTCCATAATACCATCAATCTCTTTAAACTGCCTTCTAACTTCCTCTACAACAGATCCTGCGGCGCGTCCAACTGCAGTCATACTTAGGGCTCCAAACAAATAAGGCAGCAGACCACCAATAAAAAGCCCAACTACTACGAATGGATTGCTTAGAGAAAAATCTACTTCTATATCTGGAAAATACAGGTGTAAATCCTCAGTATATGCCGCGAATAATACTAATGCAGCTAAACCTGCAGATCCTATTGCATAACCTTTCGTAACAGCTTTGGTTGTATTCCCAACGGCATCCAAAGCATCAGTTGTCTCTCTAACATCACTATCTAATTCAGCCATTTCTGCTATACCGCCCGCATTATCAGTCACAGGACCATACGCATCAAGCGCAACAACAACACCAGCAAGAGCAAGCATAGTAGTAACTGCTATTGCAATTCCAAAAATACCAGCTAATAAGTATGTAGATATAATACCTGCAACTATTATAATAGCAGGGATTGCGGTTGCTTCCATAGATACAGCCAATCCCTGGATAACATTTGTACCATGACCAGTTGTAGATGCTTTTGCCACACTCTGAACAGGTTTATATTGAGTACCAGTATAATATTCAGTAACCCAAATCAGAGCGCCTGTAATCAACAAACCAATAATACCGCAGTAGAATAAAGTTAAACCTGAGTATGCTTGCCCTCCAGATTCTAATTCAGTATTCATTCCAATTATTCTGTCAGTTACAAACCATAAGCCAATAGCAGATAGAATAGCAGAAACTATAAAACCACGATAAAGTGCAGCCATAATGTTTTTTGACTTTCCTAATCTAACGAAAAAAGTTGATATAATAGAGGCAAAAATGCATATTCCGCCGATTGCTAGGGGGTAAACCACCATATCTGACGATGAAAATAGTATTGAACCTAGAACCATTGTGGCTACTATAGTTACAGCATACGTTTCAAATAAATCTGCGGCCATTCCCGCACAATCACCAACGTTATCACCAACATTATCAGCTATCACAGCAGGATTTCTTGGATCATCTTCAGGTATTCCAGCTTCAACTTTACCTACTAGATCGGCTCCAACATCCGCTCCCTTTGTAAAAATACCTCCACCTAATCTTGCAAAAATAGATATTAGAGAACCTCCGAACCCTAAAGCAACAAGCGGATCAACAAGATCCCTTCCTTCAGCGCCAAGAGACAACAGAATTGCGTAATAACCTGAACAAGAGAGAAGAGCTAGACCTGCTACCAACATCCCAGTAACTGCCCCAGCCTGAAATGACACACTTAAACCCTCAGCGAGACCCTTCCTTGCGGCCTCAGTAGTTCTAACATTTGCTCGAACTGATATATGCATTCCTATGTACCCAGTAGCACCAGATAATATTGCACCCACAGCAAATCCTCCAGCTACTTTCGCACCCAAAATCCATGTCAGAATTATAAATATCACTGCACCAACAATTGATATAGTTAAATATTGCCTATTTAAATAAGCTTTAGCACCATCCTGAATAGCCTTAGCTATTTGTTGCATTTTTTCATTGCCAGTATCTTTGGACAAAACCACTCTACTTGCATAAATCCCGTATAAAAGTGCAATAATACTTGAAATTATTGCGAACCAAAGCCAGTCAGACATTTAAAAACCCCAATATTCTAGTTGAATTCAAGAAAATAAAACGGAAACATAACCAAAGAAATCATAATTGTACATATGTCAGACTTCAAAAAAAAAAAAAAATTATAAAATATTGGTTATCTATGCACATACCCAGCTATTTTTATCTCAATTTTTTGATTATTATAATCAAAAACTTCTATTCCCTTACCCTTTTCAATATACCCGATCTTTGTGATGGGAAAATCTAGCTGTTCAGACAAATTATTAATTTTGACTTCATGTCTTGGATTAGATGTAAATAATATTTCATAATCATCACCTCCATTTAAAATCATTTCAAAAAAAAATTTTTCCGGTAAATCGATATTTTTTATTTGTTTAGATAAGGGTAACAAATTAACATTGATATTTCCCTTAACATTTGAAGCAAAACAAATATGCCTTAAATCTGACAATAATCCATCAGAAATATCTATAGATGATGAAGCAAAATTTGCCAACTCATTAGCCAAGTAGAATCTTGGAGTTGGATATTTGTATCTTTTAATAAAGTAATCTCTATTTTTTATATCTTCAAAAAACTTACCTTTAATTATTTCTAAACCAATCTTTGCTTCCCCAACATAGCCCGTAACGTATATATTGTCTCCAATCTGAGCAGTACTTCTTTTTACAAGTTTGTTTTTTTTAACCTCACCCATACAAACTATATTAATTGTTAGTGGACCTTTTGTTGATACTGTATCCCCTCCCATTAATGATACATCAAACTTTTTTTGCTCAATTTTTAAAGCCTTTGAAAAAAGATTTATCCAATTATCGTCTATATTGCTTGGCAAGGCGATAGAGAGGAAATAATATTTAGGTATTGCACCTTTAGTTATTATATCTGAAATATTTACTCTAATTGACTTCGCAGCTACTTCACCAGGAAGATCGCTTGAAAAAAAATGAACTCCACTAATTAGCATATCTGTTGATACTACTAGATCTTTAGTTTTGTCTACGTTAATTAACGCAACATCATCTAATAATTTTAATGACCCTGTATTTTTCGCAAGTGGCGAAAAAAAATCTGAGATTAAATCAAATTCGCTTCTATTCTTTTTCATATTTAAATATCAATTTAACTAAATTCATCTTCTCTAATTTTTTTTGCTAAACCATCAAGAACACCATTTGCTAAATTAGGCTGTTGGTCATCAAAAAAAGCATGACTTAAGTTCACATACTCATTGATTATGACTTTAGCTGGTATTTCAGAAAAAAATAATAATTCACATGCAGCCAACCTAATTATTGAAGCAAGAACAAGCTCTAATCTTATTATTGAATTATTTTGAAGACACTCTGATATAATTTTGTCTATATGCTCAGATCTTTCATAAAATGAGCAAACTAATTTTTCAAAAAAAACTAAATCAATATCACTGATTTCGTATTCAATTGGAATATCAAAATTAAATTGCATAAATTCATCTAATATTTCAGTTAAAGATATATCGTCAAAATTTTTTTTGTACAGCAGTTGAACCGCTGACAGGCGTGATAAAGAGCGATAATTAAATGCTGAATCCTTGAAATTTTTTTTTTTCATTTAATAGCCAATACTAAAAATATTTCAGTTGAACTAAACCTAGAGAAGCTAAGACCGCACTTCTTCCTTTATTTCCTTCACTAATAGACGACCTCTTAACTGCCTGCTCCATATTTTCACAAGTTAAAATCCCATTTCCTAAACATAAATTTTTTTTCAAAGCTATTGAGTTTAACCAATGCATAGTCTCAGAACAAACATAATCATAATGAGATGTTTCACCTCTAATAACGCAACCTAAAGCAATAAATCCATTGTAAACGTTTTTTTTATTATCATTAACTATAATATTAATAGCTTGTGGTATTTCAAGCGATCCAGAAACTGATATTACATCATATAAAATACCTTTAGAATCTAACTCTTCTTTAGCTCCAAGTAGTAATTGGTCAGATATATCAGAATAAAATCGTGACTCAATTATTAAAAATTTCAATTTTGAAAAATTATTTTTCATTTGTTCACCTAATTTTATAGATCTATCGGAATTCTTCCTTCAACTGAAAGTCCGTGCCCATCTAAACCAACTATAGTTCTGTCATTATTGGATAATAAAATCATACTTTTAACGCCTAAATTTGCTAAAATTTGTGCTCCAACTCCGTAGTCTCTCAAAGGTTGCTTCCTTACATCCTCACCTAACTCGTATAACACTCTATCTGAAAGACTGCTAGGACGAGCATCCCGAATTAGAACAACAACACCCTTACCCTCTTCTCCTACCATTTTCAAAGCTGGTGATAACTCACCGCCTTTTCCACTTTGCTCTCCAAGTAAGTCCTTCATAATATTAAATAAATGAACTCTCACTAATACAGGCTCTTTACTGCTGATTTTGCCTTTTACAAGAGCTATATGCTCAGTTTTGTCGATAGTATTTTTAAAAATAAACATCCTCCAATCTTCACCATAGATTGAATTAAATGGCCTTTCAATTATCCTCTCAATGATAGTATCATTAGATCTTCTAAACGCTATTAGATCTGCAATACTGGCTATTTTTATATTATGTAATTTAGAGAATTCTATCAGATCAGGCATTCTTGCCATCGTTCCATCATCATTCATGATTTCACAAATAACCCCTGATGGATTTAGACCTGCCAATCTTGCTATATCCACAGCAGCTTCAGTATGACCACTTCGAACTAAAACACCACCCTCGCGAGCAATCAAAGGAAAAACATGCCCAGGTGTAGAAATATCCCCAGACCCACACTTTTTATCTATAGCCACTTGTATAGTCTTATATCTATCTGAAGCAGAAATACCAGTTGTCACCCCCTCCCTTGCCTCTACGGAGACAGTAAAAGCTGTTTCAAATTTGCTCTGATTTTTTCTTGCCATGAGGGGAAGATTTAGCTCAGCACATCTTTTTTCGGTCAATGCTAAACAAATAAGACCACGTGCATATTTTGCCATAAAATTAATAGACTCTGGTTTAGCTTTCTCAGCAGGAATGATTAAATCCCCTTCATTTTCCCGATCCTCGTCATCCACTAAAATAAACATTCGACCGCTTTTAGCTTCAACCAAAATTTCTTCAGGTGATGATAGGTATTTATTACTTGAATTATTAATAGTTTTCATAATTAGTATTATTTTTTATTTAATTGATCTATATATCTCGCAAACATATCTACCTCAATATTTACAATTTGACCAATATGTATTTCACCTAAAGTAGTATTTTTTTGCGTATGATCAATTATATTAACTGCAAAATACTCTTCATTTGATTCATTTACAGTGAGTGAGACTCCATCTATTGAAATTGAGCCTTTAGGAGGCAAAAATTTGTTGAATTTTTTTTTATTCTTAAACCTCAAAATCATTGAGCCATCATCTCTTTTCAAATCTAATAATTCTGTTACACCATCTATATGACCTGTTACAAAGTGACCTCCAATTTCATCTCCTACTTTTAATCCTTTTTCTAAATTAATTGGATAACCCTCTTTCCAATTTCCAATATTTGTTTTTGAAATAGTTTCATTTGAAACTTCAACTGAAAAAAAATTATTTTTTGATTCAACTATTGTTAGACAAGGCCCCGAACAGGCAATAGAAGAACCTATGACCAGATTTTCAAAATCAAATTTAGTGCTTATACTAATTCTTAAATCATTTGTCTTGGTAATTTCATTTATCATACCAATATCTGTAATTATTCCAGTAAACATTCTTATTTTAAAACCCTGTATGTTTCAATAACGGTATTCTCAAATTCTTTTATATCATCCAGCTTTAAACGAATGCTTTCAGATATCTTTTTTAAATTAATTCCTGCCATTAGAGACAATCCATCCCCACCAATTAATGATGGTGCACGATAAACAACCAATTTATCAACTAATTTTTCTTGAAAAAGAGCTGAAGATAGTTGAGATCCACTTTCAACCATAACCCTAGTTATCCCTAGCCCAACAAGCTCTTTAAAAACAGCAGTTAAATCTAGCCCATAACCAAGACTGTCATTAGGAACATTCACTACTTTAGCTCCTAATTTAATTGATTCTTGGTTAATTGGGTCGTTTTTTGGTAAAGAAGTAAAAATCCATAAAGGTATTTCATCAATATTTTTAAATAACTTTAGACTGTTTGGAGCTTTTCTGAAAGCGTCTAATAAAACTCTTGTAGGGGAATATTTCTTCATTCCTGGCAATCTGCAAGTCAATTCAGGGTTATCGCTTATGGCTGTAGAGGAAGAAACAATTATAACATCGTGCCTTGCCCTTAACATATGAGAATGTTGACGTGCACCTCTATTAGTAATCCAATGACTATCTCCAGAATAAGTAGCAGTTTTACTATCAACTGTAACAGCAACTTTTAATGTAACATATGGTAAGGATTCGTTTCTACTTTTGAAATATCCCTCATTAACTTCCCTCGCTTCTTTTTCCAAAATTCCTGATATAACATCAATACCAGCTTTCTTTAATCTCATTAAACCAGAGCCAGATACTCTTTTGTCAGGGTCTAATGAAGCTATTACCACTCTTTTAACACCAGCTTGAATGAGAGCATCAGCACAGGGAGCAGTAACTCCTGTATGACAACAAGGTTCCAGCGAAACATAAACAGTAGAATTTTTGGCTTTATCTCCAGCCATTTCAAGAGCTACTTGTTCAGCATGTGGCCTGCCACCTACCTGAGTAACACCTCGGCCTATAATTAAATTTTGTTTTACAATAATGCAACCAACTGAGGGATTTGGCCAAGTAAGACCAATTCCTCTCGTTGAAATATTTATTGCCTGTTGCATATAATTTTTATCAATCGAGGAGGTCGTCTTCTATACCTCCGCCCATTTTTCCAACAAATGTCTCAAAATCACGCGCCTCTCTAAAATTTCTATAAACAGATGCGAATCGTACATAAGCAACTTGATCAAGATTGGCTAAACCTTCCATTACAAGCTCACCAATTGTATCACTAGAAATGTCACTCTCACCTAGACTTTCCAACCTTCTAACAATTCCATTAATCATTCGATCAATTCTCTCTGGCTCAACTGGACGCTTCCTAGTCGCTATAAAAATAGATCTAGACAATTTATCTCTGTCGAAAGGAGCATGTTGCCCATTCTTTTTTGCTACAGTGAGCTCTCTAAGCTGAACTCTCTCGAAAGTAGTAAACCTCGAACCACACCCAGGACAGAATCTTCTCCTTCTAATTGCTGATTGGTCTTCTGCAGGTCTTGAATCCTTTACTTGAGTATCGTCATTACCACAAAATGGGCAGCGCATTAGTTTAACCTCTCTATTGGGGGTAAATTAATTTTATTTATTCTATTTATGTGTCTTCCACCTTCAAATGGAGTATTAATGAATGCAGAAACACAATCTTTTGCAAGCTCAACTTCAATTATTCTCTCGCCAAGGGCTAATATATTGGCGTTATTATGGGCTCTAGCATACATAGCTGTTTCTACACTATGACATAAAGCTGCACGAATTCCAGCATGTTTATTTGCAGCCATTGATATACCAATTCCTGTTCCGCAAAATATAAAACCAAAATCAACATTACCTTTTAATAATTCTAATGCGGCCAAGTGACCAAAATCAGGATAATCGACAGGGTCAACGCTGTCGGTCCCTAAGTCTTCAACTATATGTCCATTTATAGAAATATGGGAACTAATAATATTCTTAAGTCTATAACCAGCATGATCTGACGCAAGTACAATTTTCTTTGAATCCATAACAGATAGCCCACAAATTAAAAAAGGACAAAAAACACAAATTTAAATTACTTTATAACATTAGATTGACTTATCATCATAAGCATAATCTAGAAAAAAAATAGTTATAATATATAGAAATTAGATTGAATAGTTAAAATTTCAGCTTTTATCCGCCCAAAAACAATTTTCCTACTTCTTCACTTTCCAATAATTTTTTACCTGTACCCTCAAATCTATTTCTACCCATTACTAAAACATAGGCTCTATCTGCTAAAGATAATGCATCCCTTGCATTTTGCTCAACCATTAATACTGATACGCCTAATTTATTAATTTCAATTACCTTGTTAAAAATAAGTTCAGTATATTTTGGAGATAGACCTGCTGTGGGCTCGTCTAATAGAAGCAGAGATGGCTCCATCATTAACGCTCTACCAATAGCAACCATCTGTCTTTGTCCACCAGACAGATAACTAGCTGGTAATTTTTTTTTAGTTTTTAATGGTGGAAAAATATCATAAATTTTGTCAGCTAAATGTTGGATATACTTTCTACTTTTTTTGCTAAGATAAGCACCCATTTCTAAATTCTCATTAACAGACAGAGAAGAAAAAATATTTTTTTCTTGCGGCACGAAACCTATTTTATGACTTGCAAGCTTATCTGTTCTAAAATTTGTAATATCCTTACCATTAAACATAACATGACCGGAATTAACATTAACTAAACCGCATATGGATTTTAAAGTAGTTGACTTACCTGATCCATTTGGACCAATAATTACAACCATCTCACTTTCATTCACATCCAAAGATATACCATTGAGTATATTTGCACCACCGTAACCTCCAAAAATATTTTCAACATTTAAAACAGTCATTTTGATTCTTTTTTATTTATTTCCAAGATAAGCATCCTTGACAAGTTTATTGGACCTAATCGACTCTATTTTTCCTTGAGTCAAAACTGAGCCTTCGGTCATAACAATTACAGGATCACACAAAGATGAAATAAAATCCATATCGTGCTCAATAATACAGAAAGTATAACCTTTTTCCTGATTTAACCTCTTAATAAATTTAGCCAATTTTTTCATTAATGTTGGATTAACTCCTGCAGCAGGCTCATCAAGAAGGACAATTTTTGGGTTTGTCATCATAACCTTACCAAGTTCAAGCAATTTTTTTTGACCTCCTGATAATTCTCCAGCAAATAAATTAGCAAGGGTTTCTATCTCCAAAAAATTAAGAACTTCTATAGCTCTATTATAAATTTTTTTTTCTTCATTTTTTATCTTACCCAAATTCAATAACGTATATACCAAATTCTCTCCAGTTTGATCTTTTGGTACTGACATAAGATTATCAAGCACCGTCATTCTTTCAAATGAAGCTGGAATCTGAAAAGTTCTTATTAATCCTTGATGAAATAATTTGTGGGTTGGCAATCCAGTAATATCAATGTTTTCCAAAAAAATTTTACCCTGGTCAGGTTGAAAAAAACCAGTAATAATATTAAAAAGTGTCGTTTTTCCAGCCCCATTCGGGCCGATTAATGCCGAAATACTTTTTGAAAGTATTTCGAAACTAGCGCCATTTAAAGCCACAACTCCCCCAAAATTTTTGGTTATAGCTTGAACAGATAAAATTGAGTCATTATTTGATTGCAACATTTAAATTTCCTATCAAAAAAAATGAAATTACTTATTTTTATTTATTACATATTCAAGCTTATTAATTGCAATTCTTTTCAATTCATACTCACTAGCATTAGGATCACCTACTATAGATGTTTCTATATTTGTTAATGGATCTATGACAGAAACTTTCATATAAGACCCCACTCGATTAAATTCAAATAAATATTCTTTGATAGACATATTGTTTGCACCTAAGCTAGACTAGTACATCAAAATATAATAGTAAAAAAATAAATCAAATTTATGACCTATATCTCTATTTTTGACTTAGTTCATTTATTTTCAAATAAATTGGATAAAAAATGGACAAATATGCATTAAAAACCCTTTTTAGAGACAAGAATTTCGTAAAAATATGGAGTATCGGCGCTGTTTCTATGGGTAATCAATGGCTAGAAATGCTTGCGATCACTGTTTTTATTTATAACGCTACACAATCAACGCTTGCTGTGACAATTGCAAATTTTGCAAGAGCGATGCCTATGATTTTACTTGGAGGCTTTACAGGGGTAATTTCTGACTACTTCAGCAAAAGAAAAATTTTGATATTTGCTTATGGAGTTTTGATAATATCTTGTTTTTTGTTATCAATTTTATCATATTTTAACCTGATTAAAATTTGGCATATTGTGATGGGTATGACTCTTACTGGGGTTGTATTTTCAACAGATTTTCCTGTTAGAAGAGGAATGTTAGGTGAACTTGCTGGTCCAAAACGTGTAGGTAGTGCAATGGGTCTAGACTCAATAGCAAGAAATGCAACCAGAATACTAGGACCATTTATTGGTGGAACTATTATGGAATTTTCTGGGTTGCATGGAGCTTACTTAATACTAGCTCTATTTTACAGTTTTAATTTTATTCAAATTTATAATGTAAAAGAAACAATCACCACTAAAAACCATGAGTCAGTTTCATCAAATTATTTTAAAGATTTAATTGATGGAGTTAATTTTGCACGCAAAGATCAATCTATCTTAGGGTTCTTATTAATTACCGTTAGCATGAATTTATTTGCATTCCCTTATCTAATTATGGTGCCTGTTATAGCTCAAAATCAACTCAATTTATCTCCATTTTTAATTGGTATACTTGTAAGTTCTGATGGAATAGGAGCAGTATTTGCAGCATCTTTAATTTCATTATTTGCTTTTTCAAAGTTATATAAATCTCTATATTTTTTTGGTTCATGCCTTGTTATGATTGGTATATTCTTATTTGGACTAAGTGAAAATTATATTTTTTCAATATTAATCATGATATTAACAGGACTTGGAATGGGTTGCTTCTCTACCATGCAAGGGACCCTTCCATTTATTATTGCACCCACTGAAATGAGAGCTAGAGTTTTAGGGCTAATATCTGTTGGAATAGGTATGAATCCATTTGGAATTATTTTGGTTGGTTTCTTAGCGTTGAAGTATGGACCATCAATATCAATAATAATTTGCTCAATTGTTGGGTTATGTTTTTTATTTGGTCTTTTACTAATTAATAGGAAATTAATTTAGGCTGCAGCATATTTACTTATGTCGTGATAAGACCAAACTTCTTTGAGAGCTAGAATTAAATTTTCAATCATTTTATCATCATGAAGTGGGGTTGGCGTAAACCTTAGTCTCTCAGTACCTCTTGGAACAGTTGGGTAATTAATGGGTTGAACGTAAACACCATAATCAAAAAGAAGCATGTCTGAAGCTCTTTTGCAACATCTAGCATTGCCCACAATCAAAGGAACTATGTGAGTGTCTGAAGGTATGATAGATAAACCAGACTGAAAAAGCCTTGATTTTAGTTTTTGAGCTCTTTCCTGATGCTTGATTCTTAAGTTATTATTCTCTTTTAAAAACTTTATACTTGCCAAAGCTCCTGCTGAAAGCACAGGTGAAATTGAAGTAGTAAAAATAAATGAGGAAGCATAGCTTCTTATTACATCCACTATATTCTTTGATGCAGCAATATACCCACCCATAACCCCTACTGCTTTACCTAATGTACCTTCAATTACAGTAATACGATCTGACAAACCTTCTCTCTCAGCAATACCGGCACCTCTTTGACCGTAAAGCCCCACCGCATGAACCTCATCCAGATAAGTTATTGCATTATATTTATCAGCAAGATCACAGAACTCTTTTATAGGAGCAACATCTCCATCCATAGAATATACAGACTCAAAAGCTATTATTTTAGGTCTATTTCTATCAGTTTTTTTCAGTAATGATTCTAGGTGCTCAACGTCATTATGTCTAAATATTTTCTTTTCACATTTACTATTCCTTATACCTGCAATCATAGAGGCGTGATTATTCTCGTCTGAAAATATTATACAGTCTGGCACAAGACCAGCTAGTGTGCTCAGAGTTGCCTCATTTGAGATATACCCTGAAGTAAAAATTAGTGCGGCTTCTTTGCCGTGCCAGGATGCTATCTCTTGCTCAAGCAAAACATGATAGTGATTTGTTCCTGATATATTCCTTGTTCCTCCTGCCCCAGCGCCACACTCATGAAGGGCTTTTTCCATTGCCTTAATTACGTTTTGATTTTGCCCCATTCCCAGGTAGTCATTTGAGCACCAAACAACAACATCATTTTGGACATTTTCATGAAAATGGGTCGCAACTGGAAAGTTATCCTTTTGCCGTGAAAGTTCGGCAAAAACTCTATATCTGCCTTCTTCCTTTAAAGCGTCAATCTTATCTTTATAAAACTTTTCGTAATCCATTTGCGAACTTATTGAAACAGTATTTATTAATTATTATATCTTTAAACAAATGTTTTATATGCACCTGCTTTGACAAGCAAGAGGAGATTATAAAAAAACTTGTATTTTAAGTCACATAACTCTTGTGTATAAAAATTCAAGGAATTTGTTGAGAATTATTCCTAATAAATATATATAATTATTGCCAAATGTTAGTATTTGGTATCATTTTTTGTTATATTCATATTTCTGGAATTATTAATTATCAGGATGGAAGTAATGCAATTAAAAGAAGTTTCAAAGATATCCGCCTCTATTCCCGCTAAATTTAACTGGGAAGACCCCCT
>MDSV01220150.1_pt1 | contig 21901 bp, 22 predicted proteins | sample 810851 | NCBI WGS metagenome assembly MDSV01 (sample SAMN05326640, study PRJNA326480) | marine metagenome | isolation source: seawater | place: Atlantic Ocean: North East | collected 2012 | reverse complement strand
ATTGAATTTTGTTTTAAAGCTTTAGCTGATATATTGATAGGCTTTTGGTTAAATTCAATTCTGCCTACAGTACAAACATCTATAATCCTGTTTTGTTCATTATTGTGATTATTAAAAAAACTATTTGAAACTCCACATCCAATATTAATTACTTTTTTATTATTGATGTTCCAGTTTTTGACCAATTGATTATATGTATAATTACTGATTGAGAAATTAAACTTACTTTGAATAACACCCAAAAATTGAAAGAAATGAGTTAAGTTGTACCTAATATTCTTTAAGCTAACTAAAGGATTATTTAATTTAAAAATTGGTAATGTTGGTGCGCATATATAATTACAAAAATTAATGTTATTCTTTTTACAAAAATTGGAAATCAAAAAAGATTCTCCTGTAAGCGAACATACCAAATTTGGCTTAATTTTTTTTATTATCCTCAATGAGTGAAAAGCACTCTGGACTGATGAAAAATACTTTGAATATTTACCGCTAAAATAAAAGTCATAATTTTTATTCTTAGAATATTCGTTATCATCAGATCCTGCACAACATATAGAAACATTGTGACCCATTTTGCTAAGAGATTCCATCAGATTTAATGCAATCACTTGACCACCTCCAAAACCAAACTTATGAAAAGTATATTCATAAGTAAATAATATTTTCATCAATTAAAATCTAATTATTGTACCTGCCCATGAATAACCTACGCCAAAACCTACAATTAAAACAAGTTTTCCTTTTTTAATTTTCTTTTTTGAAATAGCATCCTTTAATGCTAAAGGAATAGTCGATGAAACTGTATTTCCAATATCAAGAATATTACTAAAAAATTTTTCATCTGGAATTTTTAATTTTCTTTTTATTGCGCTAAGGACAATTTTACTAGCCTGATGAAAAATAAACAAATCAATATCTTCAAAATTTAAGTTGTTTTTTTCAATTATCTTTTTTACTAATACAGGCACTTCAAATAAGGTAAACTTAAAGACTTCTGCACCATTCATAAAGAATGAATTATTTGAAGAACTATTTTTAAAACTATTTTTTTTGGAAATTAAGTTTTTTGCTCCAGAACCATCAGTTCCATAAATAAAATCTAATATGTTATTTTTAGAGCAATTAGTTATAAGAGATGCAGATGCTGCATCAGAAAAAATTGAATTATTTGAAACATCATTTTTTTCTAAATGAAGTGAATATGTTTCTGAGGTAATCAATAAAATATTATTGGCAATTCCTGAATCAACAAGACTTTTAGCTATCATTAATCCATAGGTAAAGCCTGAACATCCTAAATTATAATCTAATGCACCACAATTTTTATTTAATCCTAATTTATCTTGAATTATACATGCTGTTGTGGGCAGTGGATAATCTGGAGATTGAGTACAAAATAAAATAAAATCAATATCTACTTTTTTAACTTTATATTCCTCAAATAATTTTTCAGCTGCTAAGCATCCTAAATCAGATGAAAATTGATTTGAATTAACCCGATAACGATTGGAAATACCGACTTTGTGTAAAATTTTTTCAGGTGTAAAATCATTATTGTCTTCACACAAATCATTATTGTTAAGTTTATTTTCAGGTAAAAAATAAGATATATATTTTAGATATGCCATTTCAATTAATATTAAAGGATCTTTTATATAAGTCCTCTAATGTCACTGAATTTTGTATGATTTCTACATCGATATTCATACTATATTTTTCATCAAAAAACTGTATGATTTCTAAAACAAACAATGAATCATAAGAATCTAAATCCTTAAGATTTGTGTTCAAAGAAATATCCTCTACTTCCACTAAAATTTCTTTAAAATCTTCAATAAATTGGCCAGCTTCTATCATCTTTATTTATTTAATATTCTACTAACTCTTTTTCTCTTAAAAATGTAAACTAAATCTAATATACCACTAATTTGAAACAAAAACATTTCTTTTGAAAATGTGTTTTCGATATTAGTTCTGGGAATATTTTTATGATTTACTTTTGAATAAATAGATTTCACTAACGTAGTAAAAACTATACTATAATTTTTTGATATTATTTTATTAGCTTTATCAGTATAATGATCTTCTTCTCCCCCAACCCATGCAAATGAATTAATTTTAAAATTTAATTCTTTTTCCAAACTAACTTTAGAATCTACTATCTCATTATTTATTTTATGTACTGAATCTTGTGGGTTAAACCTAAAATGACTAAAAGTATGAGAACCAACATAGTTTGAGTTTAATAAGGTTAATAACTCAGACTTATTCATACAATATCTATTATCCCCATATATTTGCTTTGGAAAAATTGAATGTTTATTTAAGGTTGTTAAAGATGAATTATTTATAAATTTAGGACATATAAAAAACCATCCACTAAATCCATATTTTTTTAATATTGGCAAGGCATTATCATAATTTGACCTTAGTCCATCATCAAACGTTATTATTAAAAAAGGCTTTTTTGATTTATGATTTAATTTATTGATATCTAATAACTTATTATTTGACGTGTTTGTATAAAACTTCTTAAAAAATTTTATTTGATACTCTAAATTAGAGTTGAATTTATGGGGTGTACAATGATAATTAACAACTAGAATTTTTGTAAAATAAACATTAATACGAAAGAATAAATAAGAAATTCCTGTATGATAAAATACGATAGCTAAAAAGTTCTTTATTTTATTATTCATAATAAATTAAAATGTGTCAAAGTCAAAATATGTATAACTAAAATGTTTAAAATCTAAGTTAGAATCAAAAGATCTTGAGCAAAAATTTAGAGAAGGCTTTGGTTTTTTTAATTTGTTAAAAAAAGTAGTTAAAAATGAATTTTCCGTACAAAAAAAACGAAATGAAGCATTAAAGGATAATATGAGAAATAAAAAAAACTTTAACCTGAATAAAATATTTGGAAGTCCAAATCTTACATCGATATCTCCTAAATAAAGCTCCCTACTAATTTTTATTACAAAATTGGTTTTACCTGACTTTAAAAGTAAAATATCAGAATTTTTCAATTTATATTCCCAATATTTATTACTTCTTTCAATAAAAATATTGTTTTTTTCAAAAAATTTATCAGAGGATGGAAAATAATCACCTCTTTTAAAAAAAATATGAGCTAACACTTTTGTATAATATTTGTGTAGGATTTCAATTGATATAAATTTTCTTGAAAATATAAATACTGGTAAGGTTGGAATAAAAAAATTATAATTTAAGATAATTGAATTTTTTTTCCATTTTAAAAGTTTTGTTCTTGTTCTTAGAATTGATTTAGATGGTATCCCAATTATTGCTTTATAATTCATTTTAATTAAAATATCATACAATTTTAAAGCTGAATCAACAATTATATTTCTACCAATATATTTTTGATCTAACATAGTGTTTCCAGCCTGACATATCCAAAGAAGTTTTCCATAATAATTTATTTGAAGTGGAAATACTAAATAAGAGGATATTAATGAACCTTCATTGTTTTTTACAATTATTCCAAGATCTTGATTAGGAGCATAAGTTGTTTTTAATTTTAACTCAGATATTAAAACTGGGTACTTACCATACAAACTGGTATTTAATTTATTTAATCCAGAATAATCTATTTCATTAATTGAATTAAACTTGAGTCTTTCTTTTTTCAATACTCTAATTGTTTTTCAAAATATTAAAAATTTCTTTAGCCTGATTTTTAGATGTTAAAAAATTAAAGGCCCTCAAGTAATTTTGATTAATAATTTCCTCCTTGGATTTTTCATTAAGCATCCTAATGTCCTTAATTTTTTCAGCTAAAGAGTTACTACATCCAGATTCGAAAATTAAATATTTAGAATTCAAAATTTCTGGAATTGCACCAGTGTTACTCCCAATCACCATGGTTTTTGTTAACATAGCTTCAACCAAAACTCTACCATATTGTTCCTTAAAAAATGGTGTCTCAACAGAGGGTAAAACTAATAGGTCTACAGCACTGTAATAATCAGGCATTTTTTCATGATTTGCATCAAAAAATACAATTTTTTTATCTAAACCATTAGAAATAATTAATTCTTTAATTTCCTTTGAAAAATTTGATTTATAGGTATCAAAACTATCAATTAACAGTTGCCAATCATAAAATTTCAAAATTGATAAAGCTTGAATCAAATATTTAATTCCCTTCTCTGGAACTAATCTTCCAAAATAAGCAATAGTAAAACTATTTAATTTGAGTTTAGTTCTAATTTTACATTTAAAATTATCACTTCTACTTACAAAAAGTTTTTCATCAATACCTAATGGAACTTGCTGAATTCTATTATTATCAAAATTTAATTTAGAATAAACATCACAGGATTCGCGTGAGATTGGAAATAAATAACTTATATGTTTAATTGCATTTCTATTAAAATACTCACATAAAATATTTCCAATAAACAACTTAATATTTCCTTTAACTAAAGCTGTAAAAGAATCTTTAAGATATCTTTTTCTTCTATTCTCAAGTACTATACAGCTTATGTTAATGTTCAAATTAATTTTTTTAGCATAATATATTACATCATTAACCAATTTTGAGGCAGGATCAAATTCTAATAATATATGGTTAGGTCTAAATATTTTAATGATATTTTTAATGCCTTTTATAGATTCTAACCTTGGATGAATTCCTTCTAATTTATGCAATGTAATTTTAAAAGGTTCACTTTTAGTTTTGATATTATTCTGTGCATTTTCGTTTGTTTGTCTATGTAAAACACATAAATGAACTTTTATAGAGTGGTTAACCACTAAATCTCTGATGTATGCTCTATTTGTAGAAATTGAAGAAGCACTGGAAAAAACAAGTAAGTTCAAATTATTTTTTTATTAGTTGACTTAGATTATTTACAAAATTTTTTGGGTTGTGATAATTGTTCCAATCTATACTTGCTTCACTTACCAATCCTTTAATTTTATTATAATTTTTACAAATGTCTTTAAATAATAAATAAAATTCATCATCATTGTCAGTATCACAGTAGCTATGAATATTATATTTCTTGAGTTGTTGACTCATCCATGTGTCTTTATTTATTATTGTTACTTTTCCAAAACCCATTGCTTCGGTAAAAATACCTGATGTTTGGACAGAATATGATAATCTAGAATATGGTATTAATATGATATTTGATTTACTCAACAAATTAAAATAGTCCCCCTCAGATAAGCTTTTTTCATATAAAATAATTCTGCTATCATTTAATTCTTTTAAATTCTTAACTGAATCATAAGTAGACTTATCTTGAATTGAGTTACACTGAAGATGAAATTCAATTTTCTTATCAAAATCAGCTTTCTGATTTAAATAATTTTTAATTAATTTCTCAATTTGAGTAAATCCTTTTTGAATTCTAGGCGGACCAAGTGAAGTTACTACTAAATTCTTCATATCATCTGTGTGTTTTTTTTCAGACAAATGAAGTGTATGAGGAATTGGCAATAAGTTTATTTTGAATTTAGATATTTTTTCATATTCAAATTTTAGATTATCTGAATCGGTAATAAAGTATATATTTTTTTTAAATTTATTTTGAAAGTATAATAATTGTAAAAATATTTTATACCAAATAATCGATATTGACCACCTTTTATGTTCAATATTATAATTTGACATTCTTGCTGTTAATATTAAACTTAAGTTCTTATTTAACATGATATTGAATATAAAAATTGCGAACATATCAAAATATTGAGTAGTACCCATAAAGAAGTTCCATTGATGTTTTGTCATATTTTTAAATTTTGATAATCCTAAATAAAGGTGAATATTAAATATTATAGGGACCAAAATAAATCTTGAAAATAAAGAACTAAATAATGAATTTGATGGATTTTTTTTAAAAACTGGTACACCATTTAACTTAGAAATTATGTCTTTATCACATTCACTAGAAACCAAAATACAAAATTTACCTCCTCTGGATTCAATCTCTCTTTTTACACTAATTGCATAATTATATAGATGTCCTGAGTAACCAATCAATCTTGGCTCTATCATACATAAATTCATAATAAATTATTTATTGGCTACTATCCACCTATTATGTATAGGCCTATGTTCATTAGTCCATCTTAACCAAAAAAGGGATAATATAGATTTCGAAATAAAATTTAAATCAAATGTTTTAGTTAAATTTTTTTGTATTACTTTATCTATCACATTTACTTCAAAACCAAAGGATTTTAGTCTTGTTATCAATTTAAGTTCAGCATTTGGATCAAAATGTGTTTCGATAATTAAAGTTATTGGATGAAAGCTAATTGATTTTACAAAATCATTTGTTAATAACTCATATTCACCACCCTCAATATCCATCTTTAACAAAATTGAATTGAATTTATTATTTCTTATGTATAAATCTAAATCATCATAATTATTAAGTTTTTTATTAATAATTTCAATTTTAACATTTTTATTTATTAGATCGGAGTTTAAATTAATATTTTTCTCTAACTGTATACAGCTTTCTGAATTTAATTCAAATGATAAAACAGTTCCTTTATTTATTAATTTAGCAATGCCTATACTATAATATCCATCATCTGAACCAATATCAATAATTAACTTTTTATCATTTGCCGAGCAAAATGAATTAATAAATTTATAAAGTTCATTTTCGTAAGTACCAAGATATTTTGGAATATACTCAGATCCTCTAACAGAATGCTTGAATTGCAAACCCTTAAAAGGTCCATCAATTATTTTTTTTCCATTAACTTTTACAAAAAACTTAAAGAATAATTTTGATATGTAATAGATTGGATTAATAGATTCATAAATACTCTCAACACCAGATATTTTATAAATTATTTCTTTCATTTAATTTATTTACAGTTAAAATTTTTATCACAATAATAAAGTAAATCATTTATCTCATTATTTAAACATTTTTTAACCCTAAAACCAATTTTATTTAAGTTTCTATTTATAAATTGGAAATGGTTTTTAGTGTTAGAATTTAGATGATTATAATTAATCTTTACTTCAACTTTAGGATTAATAATTTCATAATTATATTTTAATTTTTTAGCAATATCTAATAAAGTGTAAGTACTTTCACTGGAAAGATTATACAAACCATTTTGATTTACATTAGAAATTAAAAAACTTACGCACTCAGCAACATGTCTAATTGGTATAAAATCTTTTAAAATCTCTGGGTTAGACTTAATGGTTAACGATTTATTTAGGGAACATTCTTTTGACAAGTTATTAATAAAAATATCCCAAATATCTGTATTTAAATCAATTGGGGCTCCAAATGAGTTTGACAAACGAAGAATACTATATATTGTTTTCGAGTTATTTGAGCAATACACTTTGAGAACATCCTCAGCTGCCTTATGTGTTAGTGAATATAAGTTTTCTAGGTTAATTATTGAGTTTTCAGATATTTCTCCAATAAGTTTATTACCATAGACTTGGGATGTTGAAAAGTATATTATATGTTTAACATTATTGGTTACAGCATTTTGAAATATTAATCTTGAATGGTCAATATTTACAGAAACTGCTTCAGATGGAAATTTATTACAATTTTTTGCGTTAAGATTTGCTAAGTGAATTAATACATCAATTTTTTTGGGAAAATTTTTTTGAGATAATAAATCACCGTGTTGAACAAGGCCTAAATTTTTAAAATTATTAAATGATTTAGGAATTTTCTTTCTTCGAGATGATATAATTATTTTATTATTATCAAGAAGTTTTTTGATCAAATTACCTCCAATAAAACCAAAACCACCAGTTATTAATATTTTCACTTTTCTACAAGTTTATAATAATTGAATGATGAATTTTTTAAATCTATATTTTCAGACTCATTAGGATCATGTAAAATATTAGAAATATTTAAAAGCAGATTATGCTCTTCAATTCCCTCAAAAGCAAACCATATACCAGGATCAACAGTTATTCTCTTATAATTTTTATTTGAAAGATTAAAAATATTGAGCTGGTTAAATGTTTTACTGTCTACTCTACAGTCATAAAAGACTAATCTAACTTCTCCAATTGGAACAATTAAGTTAGATATCATAATTTTATGTTTTTTCCATCCCTTAACTACTCCTTTTTTAACAGTTGAAAAATATGCTTCTCCAAAACCAGAAAAAGAAGATTCTGAAGATTTTAAGATATGATAAATATCACCTTTATTATTTGAAATTACTCTTAAATCCGTAATTTTAACTCCCTTAATTATTTCTTGTTTTCCGTCCATGAAATTAATTGTTCTTTTGCTTTTGATTCAAATAACTCAATTTGATTCATTGTATAATTAAACAATGCTTTTTTATTTTTATTATTGTGATAATACTCATAATACCAATCAGCAGTAAATTTAATTGTAGTTTGAAAATTTAGAACCGGCATCCAAGAGAGATGGTGTAAAGCTTTATCACAATTTAATTTCAATAAATTAGCTTCCAATAGATCTTTTGGAGTATTAATTAAAATATCTGTTTTTAATTGATTATTGCTTGATTTCCAATGATCACCTAGCTTTTTTAATAATTCTAAAACTGTCTTGTTTTGATCATAAGCTGGCCCAAAATTAAAAGACTCACCATTTAAACTATCATTTTTTGAGTAAAGTAACTGTCCTAATCTTAAATAACCACTAAGTGGTTCGAGAACATGTTGCCATGGTCTAGTAGCTTTTGGACTTCTAATTTCAACAGTTTTTGAATTTGACCAGCTCACCATAGCGTCAGGTACTATTCGGTTTAATGCCCAATCTCCACCTCCAATTACATTTCCTGCTCTTGCTGAAACAGCTTTTTTATTTTTATCATGATTTATAAATGATCTGAAAAATGATGAAAAGGCTAATTCTGCACCCGCTTTGGAGGCACTGTATGGATCTTTACCGCCTAGTCTATCAACCTCTCTATATCCAAAAGTCCATTCGACATTTTCATAACACTTATCACTTGTTATAAAAATAAGATTGGATCTATAATTTAATTTTTTAAATGCTTGTAACACATTCACAGATCCTATAACATTAGTTTCAAAAGTTTCAATTGGGTCATCAAAGGATGATGATACAATAGGCTGTGCTGCAAGATGAAATATGAAATCTGGTTTAACATTACTGAAAAGCTTATTTACAACTTCATAGTTACGTATATCACCAAAAGTATGTTGTATTTTAGAATCTAGTTTAAGAGCTTCAAAAAGAGAAGGTTCTGTTGGAATATCTTTTGAAAGACCATAAACATTAGCTCCTAATTTTAATAACCAAGTAGTTAACCAAGCTCCTTTAAAACCAGTATTTCCAGTTATTATTATTTTTTTATTATTATATATATTATTAAACATTATAAAAAGTTTTTACCAAATTTTCCAATCTGCATCATCATTATCCCACAATTCATTTAAAAGATTTTTATCTCTCATAGTATCCATACATTTCCAAAATCCAGTATGCTTGTAAGCACCTAATTTTCCATCATTCGCTAATTTTTCAAGAGGCTTTCTCTCAAAAATTTCATCATCATTATTAGATAAATAATTGAAAATGTCATTTTCACAAACAAAAAACCCACCATTAATCCAAGAACCATCACCCTTCGGTTTTTCCATAAAATTTGTGATTGTATTATTTGAAGAAATATTTAAAGCTCCAAATCTACCCTCAGGCATTACAGCTGTCATAGTAACTAATTTTTTAGAAAACTTATGTTGAGATACGAGAGCTTTCAAATCAATATTAGCAACACCATCACCATATGTCAAAAAGAAAGGTTCATTATTAATTAATTCTTTAACCCTACTTATTCTCCCTCCGGTCATAGTTTCTAATCCAGTATCAACTAAATCAATCTTCCAATTCTCAGACTTTGAATTTGTATATGTACATTTATTATTTTCTAAATCAATTTTTAGGTCACTTTGATGAAGAAAATAGTTTGAAAAGTATTCTTTTATTGAATAACCTTTGTAGCCTAGTAGGATTACAAATTCGTTATATCCAAAATGACTAAATATTTTCATTATATGCCACAATATTGGTTTGTCTCCAATTTCAACCATTGGTTTTGGTTTAATAACTGACTCTTCGCTTATTCGAGTACCATATCCACCTGCAAGAATTATTACCTTCATAATAAATTTTTATTTAAGTATATTATTTGATGATTTTAAATACTTCAACTTAACTAAATTAAAGTATTTTAATCTTATTTAATCATTAGATTGTTTAAAAAACTGAACCTCTTTTATTGTCATAAATTTGTAAAATAAAAAAATTGGCAATAATATGTCCGTTAGCATTGTTGCTAGAGCTGCTCCAATTAACTCAAATCGAGGTATTAAAATTACGTTTAATGTTACATTAAAAATTGCTATAAAAATAACAGATTTTAATAAAAAATTATCATGCCTATTTGCTATAATACTTGATGAAAAAACAGAAAAAATCATTAGAAAAATTTTTCCAAAAACTAATATTTTAAATGCTATCAAAGAAAAAACATAATCCTCACCAAGTAGTTTTAAAAATATATTTTCATTGGCAAAATAAACTAAAAGAAGTAAGGGGCTAAATAGTAATAATAAATAAAATGATGTTTGTTTAACTTTCATTTTAAAAAATCTAATTCCATTAGTTTTCCACTTACTGGTATGAGGTAAAACAATTCCGATAAATGTTGTCATTATCATCTCAATGGGGATTACAAATAGAATACTTGCTCTGTAAATACCATTCTGTTCAATACCTAACATCAATGTAATTAAATAAATTTGGAGAGCTGGATAAAATATACCAACAGCAGAGTTAGCCCACATTAATTTTGATTCATTAAACAATTCTCGATAATCATTAATCTTAAAAAGTTTTAATGGAAAAATTCCAACCGTAAAATAAAAGTAAATCCATGAAATTATTAATGTTACAGAGGTAGATATTATAATTAATTTTAAATCTATCCCTAGGTAATTATTAGACTCAAGTAATGTAAAATATAAAGCAAAAAGCAAAATTGGATTAATCGCTGAAATTACCATATATGTAGTATACTTACCTAAGCATCTAAAAATATAAGCCAGATCTAGAGCACTATTAACAATAATTAAAAATGTTATAATCCAAAGTTCATAATGCTCAAATTTTAACATTAAAATTGTTAAAATCCAAAAAACTGAAAAAACAGTTATTATTAAAAGTCTAAAACTAAGAATTCGAAGCAAATAATCTAAATTTGGAGATTTAGATTCACTATACATTCTAATTCCAACATTATTCATTCCACCATCATAAAGGACAGAAGATTGAGCAGCTGCTGTTTGTAAAAGATTAGTGTAACCAATATTATAGGACCCTAGTGTAGTTATTGCCTTTACAGAGTTTACAAGGCTTAGTCCTCTCGCAATAACTAAAATAGTTATTTGAGGAATAAACTCTCTTAATAGTGGATTTTTTAAAAATTTAAATTCTAAAGCTTTTTTAATATGCATCAAAAATTATATGAGAAATTTTAGAAAAAGATATATTTAACTCAATCTATTAAGTGTTTATTATTATCAAACCAATCTATAGTTTTAATTAAATTATTTCTTAACGAATCAACTTTAATGGAATCAGTCCATCCATATTTCGTTCTAGCCATATCTACATTTAACACTTTATGTTTTACACCAACAAATCTGTTAATGTTGTAAAAAATTTTTCCCTTGTAATTACATATTTCCTTTATAGTCTCAGCTAAATCTTTAATTGTAACCGTGACTCCTGTACCAATATTTATCAATTCACCATCATAATCAATAACACTTAAAAGCCCTTTAATTTGATCATCTATGTATATCAACTCTCTTGTTTGAGTACCGTCTCCCCAAACTTCAACCTCATCTGAATTATTATTTTTACCCTCAACAAATTTTCTAACAAGTGCTGATACTACATGCGATTTTTCTCTATCAAATGAATCATGAGGACCATATAGAGTTGCAAATACAACTGTAGTTCCCTTTAAATTATATTGATCTTTATATGCCTCGATACCTGTATTCATTACTTTCTTTGTCAATCCATATACATCAACTGATTCATGCATCCTTCCATTCCAATAATCATCTTCACTTAATTCCACTATGGATCCTGGATACGAACACGAGCTACCAAGACCAATAAATTTTGCTTGTGGCTGATATTCCTTCCAACATTTTAAAGTGTTTGAATGAATTCTGCAATTTATATCAAATTGTTCTGCTTTGTGAAACAATGGCCAATCTCCAGCGCCTTGCAAGACAGCTGCATGTATTATATAGTCATATTTTAAATTAAACTTTTTAAAAGCTTTAATTGCTTTATTTTCATCTGACAAATCATATTCCGAACCAAAATAATCAACAATACCGCCTCTTTCTTCAACATATTTAACAAAGTTTTTTCCAAAAAAACCAGTTCCACCAGTAACTAAAAATTTTTTGTTTTCTAATTTTATCATTGTATATAGTTTTAAGTATTTATTTCTCTATTATTTTAATTAATTATTTTACTTCCATCATCTTCAAAATTAAAATCAATCTCTAATAAATCTGATAGACCTTTTCTAACATTGGAATGAAATTGTTTATTTACATAAAAAACAAAAAATCCCCCACCACCTGCACCTAATAATTTACCTCCAATTGCTCCGGAATCTTTTGCTCTTGAATATATATCATTTAAAAAGGTAGATGAAATTGCTTTTGATAATTTTTTTTTTGTATTCCAGGCATCATCCAACAATAAACCAAAATTATCAAGTGAGACATTACTTGATAAAATTTCATTTCCTTTTACTACCATTTCCTTAATTCTTTTTAAGTCTGAACTAATTTTGTTTTGTTTAGTATTTGAAATTTGTTCTTTTAAAATTTTATGTGCATATCTTTTAATACCAGTATAAAACATTAACAAATTTTCTTCAAGCTCTTTTTTTCTAATAGAATTTATATTGATTTTACAAACTTTAAATGTAGATTTTTTACTAAGTTGAAATAAGTTTAAACTACCATGAGCCGCTGCTAATTGGTCTTGAACCCCAACCCTTTCTTTTAAAATAACTTGCTCAATATGAATTGCTTCAATTGCTAATCTTTCCTTAGAAATAGTTTGGCCTCTAAAAGTGTATAGTGAGTTTAAAAGACCAACAGTGAAAGATGATGATGAACCTGTTCCTGATCTTGCAGGTAAATCTGCAATAACATGTATTTCAAGTGGATCATTAATTTCTAGGAAAGTTATGCAAGCTCTAATTACTGGATGTTCAATTTCTTCGATTTTATTACATAGTTCTAATTTAGAATAATAAATTTTATATTTAAATTCAGAGGAAACTTCAAGCCTTTTTACTGAAACATAAATATATTTATTAATTGTAGATGATAAAACAGCTCCTCCGTTTTTTTTAAAATAATCAGGATAATCTGTTCCTCCACCAAAGAAACTTATTCTGATAGGTGTTTTTGAAATTATCATTTAGTTTAAATTAATATTATTATAAGTTTGTAAATGTTTCATTATTTTTATTGATAATTAACTTGTAAGCAGAAACAAGTTGTTTAATTCCATAATCCAAATCAAACTCAGGAGACCATCCCAAAGACTCTAACTTTTCATTTGAAACGATGTAGTTTCTTTTATCAAAATCTTCTTTAAAATTGTCTTCTTTAATTACTAAAGCAGGTATGTGAGATTTTATTTTTTCAGCTAACTCTAATTTACTCAAATTTGCACTTGATAATCCTACATTAAAGGCTTGGCCTTTACAAGAGTCATAATTTTCAATTATGAACTGAAAAGTTCTAGCTATATCTTGAACATGAATATAATTTCTTTTAAAATGTGCCTCGAATAAAACTAAATAACCATCAACTATGCTTTTATAAACAAAGTCATTTACAAGTAAATCCGTTCTCATTCTTGGTGAAACACCAAAAACTGTAGCCAATCTTAGTGAAACTCCATTACCATTTGATAACATTGCATTCTCAGCATCACATTTAGTTTTTGCATATAATGAAAGAGGGTTAAATGGTGATTCCTCAGTTATAATAGAATCTGAAGAGCCATACTGAGAATTAGTATTTGGTAATATTAATTTTTGATTATCATTTAAAACCTCAAGAATAGATTCAACTTGATTAAAGTTTACAGCAACTGTTAATTCCGGGTTTGCTTCACAAGCAGGCATACCTACTATTGCAGCAAGTGGTATTATAATATCATGGTTTTTAACAATTTTTTTCAAGTTTTTGGTATCTCTCACATCACCCTGAATGAATTTAAAACCATTTTTTTTGAAAAGGTGTAATAAAGAAATTTGATTATACATTAAATTATCTAATACTGTTACGTTATAACCATTTGTTAGTAGATGATCCGAAAGAGTTGAGCCCAAATATCCGGCCCCCCCTGTTATTAATACTTTTTTCATTTATATCTATTTTTTAAATTTATAGTCGAGCATCCGTTTGATCTTTTTCAAGCATACCTTTAAGATCAAAAATTACAGATTTATTTTTTACAATATTTTTATAATCTATAGTCAAAAATTTAGAGTGTGTAACTGCAATTATTACTAAATCATAATTATTAACTTTTACTGAACTGATACAGTCAATTCCATAATCTATTTTCACTAGATTTTTGTCTACAACTGGATCATAAACATCAACTTCTAATCCAAATTGTTTTAATTCTTTATATATATCAATTATTTTAGAGTTTCTTATATCTGAACAATCTTCTTTAAACGTAATACCAAGGATAAGAGCTTTTGAGGAAGAAATTTTAATCCCTTTTTTTATCATAAGCTTTATCGCTTTGTTTGACACAAAGCTTGCCATATAATCATTAACTCTTCTGCCTGAAAGAATTACCTGAGGATAATAACCAAGAGATTCTGCTTTATGAGTTAAATAATATGGATCCACTCCGATACAATGACCACCCACGAGTCCAGGTTTAAACTTTAAAAAGTTCCATTTACTTGCTGCTGCATCAATTACTTCATTTGTATCAATATCCATCTTATCAAATATTAAAGCTAATTCGTTTACAAATGAAATATTTAAATCCCTTTGAGCATTTTCGATAGCTTTTGATGCTTCTGCAACCTTTATACTTGAGGCTTTAAATGTACCCGCTTTAATTATTTGTGAATAAAGATTGTCTATGAAATCTGCTATATCAGGTGTTGATCCTGAGGTAACCTTTATGATTTTTGTTAGTGTATTTATCTTATCACCTGGATTTATTCTTTCGGGTGAATATCCACAATAAAAATCTTTATTATACTTAAGTCCACTTCCCTCTTCAAGAACTGGCACACAATCTTCCTCAGTGCAGCCAGGGTATACAGTACTTTCATAAATTACAATATCATTTTTTTTCAAGACTGATGAAATTAGCTTAGATGCATATAATAATGGTTTTAAATTTGGTGTTTTAAATTTATCAATTGGAGTTGGTACTGTTACAATAAAAATATTACAATCTATTATTTTATTTATATCACAAGTAAATGATAATTTATTAGCAAGTATGAATTCATTTTCATTTGATTCATTTGTAATATCAATTCCCTTATTTAACTCATTTATTCTGTTTTCATTAATATCAAAACCAATAACTTTAGTTTTTTTACCAAACTCAAGAGCCAAAGGCAATCCTACATAACCTAAACCAATTATTGCAATTTTTTGTTTATTTAGTTTCATGAATTTAACTTTTTATAATTCAATATTTGCTCTTTTATAATCATCTGGAATACCTATATCAATGAAATATTCATCAAAAGTTTTTCCATATATGTTTTTTTTCTCCGTATTTATCGCCAAGTACTCATTTTCTAAAGAAAAAGATGGAGATATTATTTCCTTTAAAAAAATAGTCTTATTAACTATGTAAATACCTCCATTAATTATTCCATTATTAAGAGATTCATCTTTTTCATTGAAACAAATTATTTTACATTCCTTATTTATATTTACTGTTCCATATCTGTAAGGGTTAGGCATTTTTTTTAATGCAATTGAAAAGCTTGAATTCATTTTGTTATGAAACTGGTAAAAATTGTCAAGCTCAATTTTAAAAACTGAATCTCCATTTAATACAACTATATTATCTGTATTTGTTTTTTCTAATGCTAAGGCAAGAGCACCTCCAGTTCCAAGTGGACCTTTTTCAATTACAAATTCATAATTAATAAAATTAAAATTACTTTTTACATATTCAATTACCAGCTCACTTTTGTAATACAGCGAAAAAATTATTTTATGAATTTTATTATTTAATAAATAATTTATAATATAACTTAAGAGGGGTTTCCCCTTGACTGGAGCTAGACATTTTGGTAGACTTGGGACTGTATCCTTTAGTCTTGTTCCAAAACCACCCGCAAGTATAATAGCTTCTTTATTCATTTACAAAATCAAAAAATATTATTCTCTACTTTTTGACAAATTATATGTCCAATTAAAATATGTAATTCCTGAATTCTAGGCGTATCACTGGATGGAACATTGATTAAAATATCAGACTCATTTTTCATATTTCCACCTGCTTTTCCTGTTAAAGCAATTACTTTTAATTGTTTTTCTTTTGCTGTACTAAAAGCATTAATAATATTTTTTGAATTACCAGATGTACTAATTCCGACTAATACATCACCTGGGTTTCCTATTCCATCAATTAATCTTGAATAAATAAATTCAAATCCATAATCATTTCCTACTGCTGTAAGATAAGATGTATTACAATGTAATGCTTCTGCAGGTAGCGCCTTTCTATCTTTATAAAAACGCCCTGAAAACTCTGCAGCTAAATGCTGAGCATCTGCCGCAGAACCTCCATTACCACAAAAGAGTATTTTTTTTCCATTATTTAGTGCGTTTGTAATTAGTTCAATTGATTTAGAGATGTTATTAAGAATAAAATCATCTAAAATTATTTTATTCTTAATCTCAACAGATTCTTTAATTATTTCTTTTATTTCATGCTTCATAATTATTTTTTTGAAGTAAATTCTTTAGGTTTTCTTGACCACTCAATTGGTGATAATGACTTGAAATATTCATAAGTTATTTTTAAGCCAGTTTCTCTATTAATTTTAGGTTTCCATTTTAAAATACTTTTAGCTTTATTTATATCAGGTCTTCTTTGCTTTGGATCATCCTGTGGCAATTTTTTATAAATAATTTTAACATTTGAACCAGTTAATCCTATAACTTCTTTTGCAAATTCTACTAAACTTATTTCATTTGGATTTCCAATGTTAATCGGTTGATTATAATCACATAAGAGTAAGCGATAAATTCCCTCAACTAAATCATCAACATAACAAAAACTTCTTGTTTGTAAGCCATCTCCAAATACAGTTATATCTTCACCTCTTAATATTTGACCAATAAATGCTGGTAATGCTCTTCCATCATTCAAACGCATTCTTGGTCCATAAGTATTAAAAATTCTTATGATTCTAGTTTCAACATTGTGAAATGTATTATAAGCCATAGTTATACTTTCCATAAATCGTTTTGCTTCATCATAAACACTCCTTGGTCCAACAGGATTAACATTTCCCCAATATTCCTCATTTTGAGGATGTACTTGTGGATCTCCATACACCTCACTGGTGCTCGCAACTAATATTCTTGCACCTTTTGCTTTTGCTAATCCTAAACAGTTATGGGTACCTAGTGCTCCAACCTTTAGGGTTTGTATAGGTATTTTAAGATAATCTATAGGACTAGCAGGTGATGCAAAATGAAGAATATAATCCAATGAGCCTTTTATTTCTATATGATTGGTGATATCATGTTTAATAAATTCAAAATTTGTATTATTTTCAAGATGTTTAATGTTATTAGGATTACCTGTAATAAAATTATCCATAGCAATTACATAATAACCCTCATTTATATATCGGTCACATAAGTGGGAGCCTAAAAAACCAGCTGCTCCAGTAATTAAAATTCTTTTTTGATTCATTTATAATTTACAATTGATTTGTTTAAAGAATTTAATAGACTGGTCTACCAATAGATTCATAATGAAAACCTAATTCTTTCATCTTTTCAGTTTGATATAAATTTCTACCATCAAAAATAACTTTGTTTTTTAACAATGTTTTCATAAAATCAAAATTTGGTGTTCTAAATTCATTCCACTCAGTAGCAATAATTAATGCATCAACGTTTTTTATTGCATCATATTGATTATTTGAATATTTAATTTGATCTCCAAGTAAATCTTTAACATTTGCCATAGCTTCAGGATCATAGACATTTAATGATGCCCCTCTTTTTATAAGTTCATCAATTATATTTAAAGCTGGTGCTTCTCTAATATCATCGGTATTAGGCTTGAAGGCTAACCCCCACAATCCAAAATGTTTGCCCCTAATATTATTATTATAATAGAAATTAATTTTATTAATTAATTCTAATTTTTGATTAGAATTTACTGTTTCAACAGATTTTAATATTTTAAAATCATAATTTATTTTTTCTGATGAATTAATTAATGCTTTAACATCTTTAGGAAAACATGATCCTCCATATCCTATACCCGGAAATAAAAATCTTTTTCCTATTCTTTCATCAGTCCCAATTCCTCTTCTTACATCATCAACATTAGCTCCCATACGTTCACATAATTGAGCAATCTCATTCATAAAAGAAATTTTAGTTGCCAAAAAACTATTTGCTGCATACTTGGTTAACTCTGAACTATGAGTGTCCATAAAAATTACAGGATTACCTTGCCTAACAAATGGAGCATATAATTGACTTATTAATTTTTTTGCTTTTTCAGAGTTTGTTCCTACAACAATCCTGTCAGGTTTCATAAAGTCATCTACTGCTACACCTTCTCTTAGAAATTCAGGGTTGCTAACGACATCAAATTTTCCTTTATAGTTTAATTCTATAGTCTTTTTAACCTTATCAGCAGTACCAACCGGAACTGTACTTTTGTTAACTATAACCTTATAGCCATTCAAAAGTTTACCTAATTTATTAGCAACATCTAATACATATTTTAGATCTGCACTCCCATCTTCACCTGGTGGAGTTGGTAATGCTAAAAATATAATTTGGGAATCTGCAATAACCTCTTCTAATTTTGTTGTAAATTTTAATCTACCCTCATTAATATTCCTTAAAAAAATTTTTTCCAAGCCTGGCTCATAAATTGTAATTTGTCCTGAATTTAATTTATCTACTTTGGATTTGTCTATATCTACACAGGTGACTTCATTTCCAGTCTCAGAAAAACAAGTGCCAGTGACCAAACCAACATATCCTGTACCTATAACTATAATTTTCATAAAATATTTTTTTTGATATTAATATTTAAAGTTATTTTCTAAAAATTTTGAGCATTCATAAAGTGATTTAAATTTCATGTCAATATTTTCATTAATTAAAGGGTTATTAACCATGAAGCATTTCATACCTAATGATTTACCAAAAATCATATCACTCAATGAATCACCAATCATTATTGAGGTTTTAAAATCTATTGAGGGGAAATCATTTTTTGCCTTTAAACCCATACCTGTATTGGGCTTTCTAAATTTAGAGCTTTCAGAAATATCTGAACAATAATATATTCCATCAATTCTTCCTTGATTTTTCTCTATAGCATCAATCATTTTTTTATGAATTAAAAACAAATCATTATCATTCATTAATCCTCTTCCAATTCCTCTTTGATTCGTGATAATAATTATTTTATTAAAAATATTTGACAACTTTGAAATTGCGTCTAGGGAGCCTTTAATAAATTGAAATTCACTCCAATTTTTTACATAATTATCTTTTAATTTTATATTAATTACACCATCACGATCTAAAAATATATTCCAACTTTTATTTATTTTAAAATAATTATTCACAATCTTTTTTTTAATCTAATTAGTGATATATTTTGAAATTATATGCTTAGCTATAGATAATGATGCTGTTGCACCAGGTGATGGTGCATTTAAGATGTGTATTTGATTATCTTCTTTTACAATTTTAAAGTCCATCAATAATTCACCATTTTTAGAAATTGCTTGTGCTCTTACGCCAGATGTACCACCTTTCTCGAACATAAATCTTTCAGAACTTGGAATTAATTTTTTTGCTTTTTGAATAAATGCTTTAGTGGAAAATGAGCTAACAAATTCATTAATTGTAAAACCAAAGTTTTTCAGTATAAAATTTCGTAGACCTTTATATTTTAAAATTTCAATCGTATCATTTAATGAAAAATCTTTATTGCTGTAACCTTCTCTTTTTAATGCTAAAACTGCATTTGGTCCAACCTCTCTACCACCATTAATTAGACGAGTAAAATGAATACCTAAAAAAGGAAAATCTGGATTCGGTACAGGATAAACTAAGTGATTTACAATATCTATATATTGTTTTTTAACATGCATATATTCTCCCCTAAAAGGTATGATTTGTAATGGACTTTTTTTATGTATTAATTTACTAAAAACTCTATCACTGTATAGACCTGAACAGCTAATAACCAAATCATAATTTTTTTCAAATTTATTAGTAACTAAAGTAACCTGATTATCAGTTAATTTTTTTGAGGATAAAACCTCACATCCTAAAACTATTTCACCATCTCGTGAATTAATACATTTAGATAATTCATTAACAACATGTTTGTAATCAATGATTCCTTCTTCAGGAACCAATAAAGCTTTAGTTGCTTTTACATTTGGCTCCCTTAAAGAGAGTTCTTTTTTTGACAAGAACTTCAATCCTTTGAGTCCATTTTTTTTTCCTCTATTAGCTAAGTTTTCAAGAAATTTTTCCTCATAATTATTAGTAGCAACAACTATTTTACCACATATATCATGGCTTACACCGTAATTTTGTGAGAATTGAACCATCTCTCTAATTCCTTCAACAGCAAGTTTGGCTTTGAGTGATCCAGGTTTATAATAAAGTCCGCAGTGTAAAACACCACTATTATTACCAGATTGATGTTTTCCAAGTTTATTTTCTTTTTCTAGGATTTCGACCTTATATCTATTTTTATTGTTAGTAAGTTCATAACCTATAGCCAATCCTAATATACCTCCACCAATTATAGCAACCCTTTTCATAATTAATTTAATAAATTTCTCATTTTAAAATATCCTTAGAAATAAACTTTAAAACTGATAATAATTTTAATATCTATAATATTCAGGTTTATAAGGTCCCTCAACTTTAACACCAATATATTTTGCTTGATCTTGTGAAAGATTTTCAAGTTCTACACCCAATTTTTCGAGATGTAGTTTAGCTACTTTTTCATCAAGATGTTTTGGTAGCATGTAAACTTTATTTTCATATTTTTTATGATTAATCCATAACTCTAACTGAGCTAATGTTTGATTTGTAAATGAATTACTCATAACAAAACTTGGATGTCCTGTTGCACATCCTAAATTCACCAACCTACCTTCTGCTAAAACTATTACTTGCTTACCATCAATTTCGTATAAATCAACTTGTGGCTTGATTTCAACTTTTGAATATCCATAATTTGTATTCAACCAAGACATGTCAATTTCATTATCAAAATGGCCTATGTTGCAAACGATTGCTTTATCTTTCATTAACCTAAAATGTTCTTGTCTTAATATATCTTTGTTTCCAGTTGCTGTTACAATGATATCAGCATTTGAAATAACTGTTTTCATTTTTTTAACTTCATATCCATCCATAGATGCTTGTAAAGCACATATTGGATCAATTTCAACAACTGTAACTATTGAACCTGCTCCACTGAATGAGGAAACTGTACCTTTTCCAACATCACCATATCCAGCGACAACAACTCTCTTGCCAGCTAACATAGTATCAGTTGCTCTTCTT
>MDSV01200666.1_pt1 | contig 21906 bp, 24 predicted proteins | sample 810851 | NCBI WGS metagenome assembly MDSV01 (sample SAMN05326640, study PRJNA326480) | marine metagenome | isolation source: seawater | place: Atlantic Ocean: North East | collected 2012 | reverse complement strand
TATTTTGGTACAAGTTTATCTTTATTTTTTGTTAAATTGTAACATTTTTCCATGAAATTTTCTTTAAATAATTCCTTGTCATATTTTTCTAAATCTTTACCGCAATTATCAATAATACTGACAATCGCATCAATATACTTACCAATATATTCTGGTGGTGAAGCTTCTGTATAAGAAATTAACTTATCATAATAAGAAAGAACAATTTCATATGTAACAATATTATGTTTATATAAATTAGCAATAAATATAAATCCTCCTACAATACGTGCTTTTGATTTAATAACTTCACATAATTGTTCATAGTTTTCTGTATTTATAGTTTCAGCTTCATTATTGTGTGTTTTGTTAAAAAAATCATTACATTTCAATATAATTGTTTCTCCAATTTCACTATACAACAAGCTCAAATCATATATAACATTTGCATATAAATTACTGTATATGTTTTCTGTAATAGCTTTATCAAAGATTACATTAGTTAGTTCAAGTTTTAGACAATCATCAATCTCTTTAAATAAATCTTTTATTATAGTTATAATTTGAGGATAATTGACATTACTTAGTTTATTTAAGTTAGAAATAAGCAAATTTCTATGTTTATCAGAATCACTTTCATCATTATTTAATCTTTGGTCACGCCATCTGTCTGCCACTGAAATTTTATATTTTAATCTTATTGGACTCCGCCTTCTTATAAATTTATTATTTTTTTTGATTTCAAGTAAATTATTTTGTATATCTTTATCCAAAATAGCATTAAAATCAGAAGATAATTTTTTGATAAATTCAATATCATAGACTATAATATCTGTTTCCGCCATATTACATTTATAATTGAAGTTATTTTTAAGTAATAAAAAAATATAAATATTTGTTGGTAGATTATTTAGGTTAAAATGTATACACATATACCTATAAATATTTAATTTCCAAAATAAGTTCCATAAAATTAGTAATAGTAAATATTTTTTTTATTACAATATGGTTTCTATGATTCTAACTGTCCTTTAGATATATCTATAAGATGTTTATTTGTTTTAAGGCAAATAATTGATTCCAATGGCAATTTACAAATAATAATTGGACCAGATTTACTAGTCATACCATTACTTATGGTTTTAAATTTAATAAAGGTCTTATCATAAATTAAAATATTATTAATACCTGATAAATTTATTGCATCATTATATGAACATGTTATCATAATAGATTCACATGGAAAACAAATATTTACAGAATTGCATGATGTATTGATAGGAGTACTATATACTTTGTCACATGTTAACTTTGACATATGCACGTATAGTTTATATTTTTGTTCAAATCGATTACTTAAAAATTTGTTAAGAATATTTTCATCAATACCTTTTTTATAGGTAAATTTTTTAAGTTTTTTTAGCTCAAGAAGACAATCACAAGAAAATCTATCTATAAGTTCTGTTTTTGTTTCCATATTTAATGATGTGTCATGATATATTAATTTTATCAAATTTAAAATAATAATATAGAATTAATAAAATTTAGATTACATTTGGAATATACCGAGGATTATCTAACTTGTAAAGTTTAACATTAAATTGTGAATCATATCCATCAATAGACACTAAATTTCCATCATATAATTCAGGAATACCATGTCTATCCATTGAATTTCTGCCTTGAGAATTAATACCAAGTTTAACACTTTGATATCCATCGGAATTAATATAATAATTCCATTCACGTGAACGTGGATATATTTGCTGTCCAAATAATGGAAGTTTAACTTGATTGTTACCCTCGCCGTCACTCTGAATCAATAGTCCTACCTGTTGATATCCAGAAGATTCACCTCTTGTTGGTATATTAATAGGAACTGCTGGCATGGTATATGGATTTGAACGAGCAGGTGGTTGCAATGCATTATCTAATCTTTCTTTAAAAACATTTGTAGCTATTTCTTTATTACCCGCCAAAGTAACAGTGTAATTATTAATTTTTTCATCATATTTATTTTTATTATCACGCATCTCATATTTTAAAGAATCAATTTTGTCGTTAGTTGTACCTATATAATGTGAAACAAAAACAATTCCACCAACTAAAAGTAATAAAAATGTATTTTTATCAAAACATATAGAATTAACAGGACATACCTCCATCTTATAATATATAACTACATTATAAGATATTAATTAATTAAAATATTTTCTCAAAAGGGAGAAAAATTTTTATAATGTTCATGATTGTGAGAATTACCATGATCATGTTCATGTGTGTGTTCATATGTCTTCCTTTTTTTTTCAGATGAACTTGGTAAATTTTTAAGCTTTATATTCTGTATTTTGCTTAAATCAACTTCAGGAAGAATGTATTTATCTTTAGTTGATAGTTTATCAGGTATTCTATTAGTTGGAATATTGGTATCTTCTATAACTATTTTATTTTGTAATTTACTTAATATAGGTGCTATTTCATTGGTAAATATATTTCCTAATTTATTAATGTCTTTTTTAGATAAATTACTTACTATTTTATCTAGAACCTGTCCTGTTTCCGAAACCTTATCAAGATTTTTATAATAACTTAGATCAATATTTTTTTTATATATATTTCCTATTTTTTCATCAATAAAATTACTAGTTTTATCTGGATTATTAACGATATCATCTAAATTAACACGAGTATCTTCAAATGTTTCAAAAAAATTATTATTATAGTAACAATATAATACTATAATAATTAATATTATAAGTAATATTATCATTTATATTATATTTATATTTTTGTAAAAGATGTATAAATAATATAATACTTTATTTTAGATATGATATGTGAATATAAATTACTAAAAAGTCTCATTTTTACTTTTTATTTGATTAATTTTTATATACTGTTGATACATGACAACTTAATTGAAAACATATTAAATTTTTCAGCCATTCTTATTTCATTAATTATATTATTCAGTAAAAATCAGGTGTTACTACATTATGCACATGTATCATTTGTAAGTTTACTAATATTAATGTCAATTGCATCTACATCAAAATCTAATCTGATATTTTATAATATAGTAATTTTGGTAGTATTAGCTACACGGGTCCAATTTAATAAATGTTTGCTAAAATCATTACACAATAAATTACCAAAATCATATAATAATATTTTCAGATACACAAAAAAAAAAATTATGAATACTGATTTATTATGTATACTACTTTCATTAGTAATCACTCTTAAAATACTTTATTTATATTTATTGTAAATTTATGATAAAATTATAATAATATAATCATAAATTTATTTTTCATTTGTAGAAATTATACTCCAAAAATCACTACACATGTTTTTATCTGTTATAAATGCATAAGGCATGTAAAAATATCCATTATCTCCCCAATCTACACCCCACGAGTTACGTACTATAATTTCCTTCTTATCATCGTTATATCCTACAGCCATGACAGCATGACCTCCTAAAACTTTTTCATTGAATTTGGGCATTCTCATTATTCCTGATTTAGCTATTTCTTCTGATTCAAAACTTTCATAAACACTAAAACCAAACACAATAGGATTATTTGAAGCTAAACATGATTTTATATGTTCAATATCTTGTTCAACTCTATGATATTTTACTATCCTGTGATTAAGAGCATCTTCATAACATTTTTCACTTGGTTGTTCTGTAAAATTTTCAATTTTATAAGGCAATTCGTTTTCAGAACAAACGCCTTGTTTATGTAACGATTTAATACCATCTCTTATTTGAGCACCAGAATCAAAATTTACTGTATTTTCTATACTTCTTTCATTGAAATAAATAAATAGTCGTGAAGGCATGAATGTATTACTAATATTCTTCTGTATTTCGTTAAATTCATAAGCACCCGCCAAAGCATTAGCAGTACAACTTCCTAATTTACCCTGATTATAAACTCCTGGACATTTATCACGAAGATCAACACATGATTCCTTATTTTTTAAATTTGGGACTAGATAAATATCACGTTGGTCAGGTATATCACGTACCCAGCCATATTTTTTATTGATTAATGGTGAAGACATTAAATTACCCATTTAATATAATACTTAAATATCTTTATATTTAAATCTTATAATTTAATTATTAGAATTTAAGTTTAGAATTCATATTTTTCATATTATCACTTCCAAAGTAATTCTGGAATGTTGCCATAATTTCTCTTCCATTCTCAAGTGTAGGACCCATATCTTTTAGAGTTTCTATTAATTCTTTTTGAACGGACAATAATTCTTGAGTATCTTTTTTCAATTGTGATGTCTGTTTTTTTCCAAGTGATTTCATATTTTGAACAAAACTTGTCTTTCCATCAATTTCGAAATGTTCATTATCATCGGGTTCAGCATCTATCTCATTATCGAAATCTCCCTGTCTTTTTTTTTGCTTCCTTTTTCTCCTAGATTTACCTGATTTAAAAGTTTCAACATTCGCATTTTTATTAACTGATGTTAGAGAAGTAAAAATTGCACCAAGTATAAGTCCAACAGATACTGATGTTACCATATCTTTAGTTACTGAATATCCCACAGCAATTGCTAAAATTATCATACCGAGACTTTCTTGTTGAATTTTTGGTAAACTAAGCATAAACGATACACATGCAAGAATAATTAAACCTTTTTTATTAGAACTCATTATAATATAGTTTTAGAAAATTATACAAGATAATTAGTCCCAAAAAATAAGATAGAAGTCATAATTGCAAGAATTAAGGTTTGTATTTGGTCATAAAATAAATTATTTTTTATAAACTCAGGTATAAATTTTCTCATCATATTAAGGAATAAAGGATTGAAAACAATAAAACTTACACATAATACTATAACTGGTTTTTTTAGTAAATTAACAATATTAATTGTTTTATTTTCTGAAGAATCGTATTCTACATCGATCATAGGTGGCAATTCATTTGCATTCATATCATGAATTATATTAGCATTACCGTCAGATGCTGGAATTCTTTCTAAAGGTTCTTTTTGTTCTGAATTATTTGGTGTTTCATCAATTTCTTTATTTTCTACAATATTATCAGAATCTTGATTAAGTTCGTTAAGTATAGCATCTACAAGATTATCATCATCGCCATTCATTTCAGGATTATTATCAGAATTTTCATCAATCTGTGGAACAGTTGACATATATATAAATATATCAAATGTTTATTATAATTAAAACGAATTATTTTTTTTTACACGTTGTATTAACGGCTGAATATTTATAACACTTTTCATCAAATAAATATATCTTATTATTCATTTCTTCTGGTTTTGGACCTTTTATTATTATACAACTGCGTCCTTTACATGCTTTTCTAAATAAAGCTGACAATCCTAGACCCCATATGATAGATAATATAATTTTTCCTTCAGATGTGGATGTAAATTTTTGTAACATTATTATAATATTATAATATAAATTTAATATAATAATATTATTTGTAATTCAGTCTACTGAAAGATTTAAAAATAGGTGAAAAATCTTTACCAGGAGAACCAAAATAATTAGAATAATCAAATGGACCATTTATTATTTTCCATCTAGTAAGATAATAAGATAGTATAAATAAAGTTATAATACTTAATGTTATAATAGAATTTCTTCTAATAGTTTTTTTATTTTTATCTTTATCAGATTCGTGCTTAGTATTTAAAAAATAAATTATTGGTATCACAAGTAATGGTAGTAAAAGTTTTTTATAGTTAAGTTTAGATACAGTAAGTGTTAATCGTATTCCTGATGATATTTTAAACAAACCACTGTCTACCAAATGTTTAATAAAAAATGTACCCACAACACACATTAACCACCCATAAGTTAAAAGTTTTATATTTTCAATATTTAACATTTATTATAATATCACATATTTTTTCTTTGAATGGGTATTTGATTAATTTCATTTTTAGATGGACAATTAACTTCTTCTGTTTTAAATTTATAACAGTTATCCGAATCATCTTCAAAAATAAGCTCATGTGCATTATCAGGAGTAGGATATTTAATAATAACTTCAGGTGTTGGTGTGCTACAATAAACTATAAATAATCCTATAGCTAATGATAAAAAAAACCACTTTGCATCAATATGTTTAAACATTTAATATATTAAAACAAATTTTATTTATAAATATTGCTATCAATTTAACTTTTCTATTTTATAGTCTGTTTCATCTAAGTCTCCAATCATAGAAGCTTTTTTCTAAAAACACATTACTTTTGTAGAAATATTCATTATTTTGAAGATTATATTCATCAATACAATTGTTCTTCATTGTAAGATATTCAATTTGATCCATATCTTCATCAAATTCTCTATCATAATTTGATAATTTATTTTTGAAGTTGTTAAAATTATTACTATAATTCTCTATATTTATATTTGGGTCTGTTAGAAATAAATCCAAATCTTCAAGTGGAATGTAATATCTAACATCATTATCAATAGATTGAAGAAATTCAAGTCGTTTTTCTCTTAAGCTTGGCATTTAATATTCTTAATAAATTAATATAAATATCAAATTTATTTAAATTTATGAAAGTATAAAATTAATTTTATTACGTATTGTTCCTTCTGAGTCAGTTTTAATTTCAAGATTACCTAATAAAATAGATTTATTAGAAGGTTCCAAATATATATTATTATTTAAAATATCTTTGAAATACTCTTGTGTGTTTATTTCTGGAAATTTATCTTTTATTTCAGATTTTTCAATTTCTTCATATTTATCTTCAAATAATGTTACAATTTCCTCATCATTTGTATCTTCTTCATATGTAAAATATGAAATAGTCTTATTACTATTTAATGTTCCTAATGGATACACATCATCTCCTATAAATTCAAAAATTATTTCATGATTGTTTCCATCGAATTCAATATTTACAGTGTAATATGTTAATTTATTAAAAGTATCGTCAAGCAACGGATCTAATTTATTTCTTAAACCTACATAATGGAAATTAGAATAGTAACCCAATTCAATAGTTGAAGTTTTATCAGAATTATACTCTTGGCCTTCTGTAAAAATTCTTCTGTTATTTTTAGCTGCTATAAGATATTGCTCTCCAGTGTTTGAATAAATTTTAATATCAATGTTATATAGTGCACTTGCTAACTTAAGTTCGATATCAGAAATCCAGCTTCCATCTTCATCAAACACATTTACAATTTTATTATAATAATCTGTCTGTATTCCTTCATTAAATTCAGTATTACCGTGTTTAAAGTCATCATGATAATCTGCTAAAATTGCTTGTTTCATTATTTCAATTTCTTCTATATCACTCTTTATTAAAGTAAAATTTTGTAAGAATTTTTCACCAATATCTTTGCGTGATTTTTTCATGGCATCATATAATATTGGTTTTAAATCTGTTTCTTGGGTAATTGAAACATTAATTTCCTTTTTATTAGTAGGATATTCTGGTAATTCTTTAGTATACAAGGTTGAATCACTGCTCATTGGTACAATATTATTAGAATATAGCATTTCTATTATTGCATGATAACCACAATCTCCACTTGGAGGAACATCAAGTATAGATTTATTAAGATCTTCTGTAATATTTGATAACTGCGATAATTTATTAATTATTTCAGGTTGTTCTTCTAAAGAAATTTTAGATACTTCTTTACTGACAGCCAGTTCTAAACTTTTTGGACTTAATTCACTTGAATTTAATCCCATACTTTCTGCTTGGCTACGTAATTGTGAAAGTGGTGATTTTGATAAAATGCTTTTTGGAGAAGGAGTGTATTGTGACATACTTTCAGATTGGCTTTCAGATTTAATCTTAGATTTGGGTTCAAAATCATATTCTACAGATTTTAATGGTTTATCAGACGTAACTTGTTCTAATATATCCATATCTATTAGTTTATTATTTCTAATCAGATATCTCACATACATAAGTGGATATTCTGGTAAATATACTCCTGTACGTGCATTTCCACCACGCGGATGAATAAGTAATGCATTTTTTGTAGCTAAAAGTAACTTTTTAAGTTCTTCATTTTGAGTAAATTTATGATATAAGCCTACAACAAGTACATAATTACGCAATAACATATTAGTGTAATCATCGACTGGTCTATTAGATATAATTTTATTTATCTGAAAAAGCCAGTTATATCTATGTTTCAATCCACACATTTTACCACCGTTTTTTTTAGCTATTTTTCCGTCACTGCGCCCCCAACATAAAGGATCACTACAATCATATGTAAAATTATCTGCATAATTATTATATTGTTGTTTTTTATCTCCGCTATAAGCAGGTATTTCCCAAAACTTCATAAAATGAAAAAAATGCTCAACAGATGCAAACTTTTTACCTATAATATCAATTGGTTCATCACATATCCAAAAATTAGATAATTTTTTTCGCCAATCTTCAATTATATAAAGTTCACTATAATTTTCTTTTGTTTTGAGTGTTTCTCTTGAACCTTTTCCAGGTTTTGGATTTCTTGCAGATTTAGAATAAAACATAAATACATCGCCTTCATTTTCATATAATAAAGTTGAATCAACAAAGAAATTTTCAACTTCTTCATCGTCATCATCACGTATTATTTTTTTTTCTTGTAATTTTTTAACATTTATTTTAACAGGTTTTTTTTCTTTTTTCATAAATCCATAATTGATATGTTTTTTTTGTAATGTAATGGATTTATTAGGAGTATTATTAATTATTACTATGTCACCATCTCTGCTTTTTGACATTTCAATACCTATTTTATTTAATTGTTCACTGTAAACATCTGTAGATACATTACACAATTCTGAATTAAGATTACTTTTTTTTAATAAATTATGAATACCTTCAATTGCGGTTATTTTATCTCTATTGATATCTAATATAATATCATTATCGAGCTTTATTTTAATAGTTTCTTTTTTATAATCATTTTCAACAATCATACCAATAAAATTATTATCCAAATCATCAATATCAACATCTGAATCAATCATTACAAGATCACCATTAAACATATCTGTATTTTGATGTAAAATACGATCTAATTTATGAAAATTTAAAAGACTTCTATTTGAATTATCAGTTAGAAATACTATTGATTCCCATAATATATTAATGTTATCTATATTTAATCTATTAACATAATCTGTATGTTTTTGAATGTAATCGCTCAGATATTTATTAAGTATATTAAGTTCAATAGTTAAATCTGATAATTTAGATTTTTCTTTAATGAATGATTTTTCAAGAACATTAATATCTTCATCTAACTGATTTTTTTTAGAATTAAATTGTTCACGAGAAATAATACTATTATCCATTTTAATATTGTTAATTGCAGAATCACGTCGTAAAACTTCAATTGCATTTTGTGTTTGAAGTTTAAACAAAGATATATTGTATTTTGATATTTCTTTTTTTATAGACATTATTTTTTCAACAACATTAATATTTTCTTTAATGAAAATAGATTTACTATACATGACCTTACCGGTTTCATCATCAATAACTTGAATCTCATATTTACCAGCACCTTCTTTAAATCTAAGAGGATAATTCGTTACAAATTTAGAATTGTCATGAGAGTTATTGATATTGGTTATAAATTTTTTTGATTCGTTAGCCTTACTAAGAAATTCTCTATATCTTTTTTTAATATCAAATAACTCAATTAAATCACGTGTTAATTTAATTTCGCTATAAATGTTATTATTTTCATAATTTTCTTTAATAACATATTCGGTTATTTTTAACGACATTATATATATATATTGTTTAAAAAACTTTAATAACTTATTTTATTAATTTATCTGGATTAACGCAATGTAAAGTAGATAGCGAAGACGTATATCTTTTAGAGAAGCAATCAAAAAACTTTATAAATTTTCAAAGAATAATAAAATTATACTCATGTGGCAATGATTTTTGCGTATTTGCCGAAAATTTTGATTACTATAGATTTGGCAAAAAATCAAAATTTAGAAATTGGGATAAATATTTTTTTGATGTTAAAGAAATATTTACATCAGTCATTAATGTCAATAAATTTTCAAGTGGTACGATTTTCTTTGCATTTAATATTATACCAGATAAAGAAGTTGATATATAACTCTTTGTGGGATTCATATTCAATATTAATATAATTAAATTATTTAGTCTAAAATAGTAAATTAAAATAATCATTTGTTTTTTGTTAGTTAAAGATCAAATAACAAAAACACAGCGATTGTAAGAATAAAACCTAAAAATATATCAATAGTATAATGCGCTTTTGTTACTACGAGTAGTACAGCCATTATAAAATGTAAAAAACCAACTAATTTAAATTCATTTATATCAATTAATTGGTGTTTGTAAAAAGTTAAAATTATGATTAAAATAACTGAAGTATGGCCGCTAAATATGTAATCACTAGTATGTCCTTTGGTAAAACGCTCTAGTAAATTTTTAGGAATATTTATATTAGTTAATTTAGGTAAAATAGTCATTTGAATGGTAAATGCTCTCATTAACAAAATTATAGAAATGTATTTGAATATAGATGTTCCTATATTTTTAACTTTTTCTCTATTTTCTCCTATTTTATATCTGTTCAAATAAATATATTTGGAAAGTAAATATGCAAGTATCACTACTGCAACTATATCTGTCAGATATCTATAGCTACTATAGTCATCTATATTAGAAATAATAACATCATGAATACTCTTAGGATAATCAATAATTTTACTATTTCTTTTAAATAAATTATCAGTTGATATTGTGTGTAATATGTAAGGTATTATAAATAAATATTCTGGAATACTATTAATGGTATTATCTATATTATTTCTCAATTCATTGAGATTCATTATACCTGCTTATATAGTTAAACATAAAATATTTTTATTTTTAAATATTCTCAATTAAATTCTTTAAAAATTTAGTAGATACAAATGTAATATTATTTTGGAGAAATAAGCTTTCTTCTGATTCATTTAAATTTTCAATAACTCTATCAACCGATATTTTATTAATATTTAATTTTTTTTTCATTTTTTCACTAATATTATTAAAAGCGATGTTATATTCAATATCTTCCTCCTTTTCAACAGAATAAGATGTTAATTTTTGTGTATTATCTCTTGATAATTCTTCTGATTCTGATTCTGATTCTGATTCTGAACTTAATTTAGATTTTGGTGAAAATGGTTCAACACTGGATTTAACTGATATTTCGTCATCAAATAATTCTTTAATTAGTGGTGATTGTTTTTTTTCTTTTTTATCGGAACTACTTTCTTCTTCATCCGGTTGTTTACCTTCTTCCTCAGATTGTTTACCTTCTTCATCTGATTGTTCCGCTTTTTCCTCTGATTGTTCCGCTTTTTCCTCTGATTGTTCCGCTTTTTCCTCAGATTGTTCCGCTTCTTCTTCAGATTGCTCCGCTTTTTCCTCAGATTGTTCCGGTTCTTCATTCAGTTGTTCCGCTTTTTCCTTAGATTGTTCCGCTTCTTCATCCGATTGTTTAGCTTCTTTATCGGATTGCTCCGGTTCTTCATCAGATTGCTCCGCTTCTTCATCGGATTGCTCCGGTTCTTCATCCGATTGTTTAGCTTCTTCATCCGATTGTTTACCTTCTTTATCGGATTGCTCCGGTTCTTCATCAGATTGCTCCGCTTCTTCATCAGATTGTTCCGCTTCTTCATCCGATTGTTCCGCTTCTTCATCCGATTGTTCATCGCGTTGTTCATCTGAACTATTACCAGAATCGCTATCTGAAGAATCACTTTGTTCAGAATCAGAATCTAAATTAGGTTTACTTAAACAATGATTATCGTCTTCACACTCTGTAATAATAATATCATTATTAATTCTATCTTCATTTTTACCTGTTTTATTCATTAATCTCTCAAAAAACTCTTCCCCGCTTTCTAAAACATCTTGACCCTTCGCATCTAGAGAATAAATTTCTGAAGTGTACGTGATTGGAAAATTATCATACGTATAATAGGTAATATTTGGATTTTCTCCCTGAACAAAAAAACACATACAACTTTCTTCTTCTACGCCAATTTCATCTTTCAATTTACCATATTCGGGATTTACTAATATATCATATATTTCTTCAGATACAAGACCATTTTCATCGTTAAGATTACCAATTTTAATATATTTATCATCTTCATCATACACAAAATTTTGTACTTTTCTGAATACATCAAATGTCTCAAAATCTACTGCATAAAATCCATTTAATTCAGAATCTTGTCCAGTTACCTCTACTAATTTCCACTGTTTTCCTTCAAAATATTTTGCCGAAACAGGTAAAATTTTACTTTTACGATTTTTACGTTTATGAAGACCTTTTTTATAATCCTCCCAATATTTTTCTACTAAATTGCCTTTTAGAACACCCTTTTCTTGTCGGCTTTTAAGATCTCTTCTGAATCGACTACTATAAAGTTCATTATTTTTTTTCAATCGAGGTCCATATACTTTTTTACTTTTTCTTCTACCTCTAAAATCAGGAGATGAAAGTTCACTATCTTCAGGATCAATATCTGATTTATGAAATGAAGCACCACGTGATACGCCAGATATTATACCTTGTGTAGTTTCCATTTCAAAATTTTCACCTTCTGGAAAGTAATCTACTCCAATCATATCAAAAGTTCGTGGACCCTCATCGAGCATATATTTTTCTGATCCAGGTTCATTTGGAACTAAAACTTTTGAATCTTTTTTTTGATACATCATATCCATTAATTTGGCTCTTCTTCTACCTGCCACAGTTTTATTTCTTTTATCATAGTATTCATTGAAGCGTTTTTTTGCTTGTTCAAGTGTAATTTTTCCCACTCTTCGCTTAGTCATTATTATAATAATGAGATTAAATTATCTTGTTTAATTCTCTTTGTTTTTCAATTTCTAAATTGCTTTTTTCTAATATGTAATTCAATGTATTTATTGTATTTTCTTTTTTTTGTTGTTTAGTATACGGTGACTTTGAAATATAAATAATAAACATAATAAATACTATAAAAGCAACAATTAGAACATTAATTATTAAACTATTATTGGTAAAATGATATTTTTTAATGTCATTATTAATAGAATACATATCAATCAAATTAGGTTGCATATTTATATAAAAAAAACAAAATAATAGTATTTAATAGCACAAATTATGTGGAATAAACTTAAAATTTTTACTAAAAAAATTAGCAAATATAATACAGAATTTATGCTGGATTCAAACCTAAAAAAAATTATTAATCTGAATTATAATAATAAAATTTTATTACCATTTCAATTAATCAACTATAAAAAACTGTTTAATTATGAACTTGAATACAATAAATCTGACATGAGTGTATATTTATTAATAAATATAGCAAATTTATACAGATATCTAGATTATAATATAAAAATACCTTGTAAAAATAAATTATTTAGAATTTTAAGACAGAGTATTAAGTACAATACAAATAATCATAATATATCATTTAATCCAATTAATATCAATAATTTAATTAAAACAACTCATATTATACGATATAATTCAAGCAATAATTTAATAATTGACAATATTGTTTTTAATTTGAATGAAGAAACAATTTACAAAGCTAGATGTAAATATTTCAAAATGCTTATTGCTGATTTATATTTTTACTATGGAGAAATTGAAGATATAGATTTACAAAGAAACAAAATATGTATTATAACAAACGATAAACGATATGATTCCATAATCAATATTAGCAATTATAGAAATAAATTACAAAATAGTAATTCAGATTTTATTGTCATTGATAGTATTTTTTTTAATAATAAATTATTTATTAATTCAGAATTATATACAAAACTTAAAAACTATAAAATTGTAATATTGAATCCAGATTTTAAACAATTAAGTAAATACTCCCTTAAAAATATAAAAACTACTAAAACCATTATTTTTAGTAATATAAATAATAATATTATTAATAAAATAAGAATTTACATCAAAAATTACTATAAAATAAAAGATAAAAATATTGAATTAACTGTTTGCTATATGGATGATAAAAATTATAAATTTTACAATAAAATTCAAAATTTATCTTATCTAAAAATAAAGAATTTTGATATTAATCAAAATATTAAATTTTGTAAAGATAATAAATTTAGTGAAAAAACAATTTGTACTATTAATTATACATTAATCAATAATAATTCTCATTATATTTTTGATTGCGGGCATAAATTCATGATAGATGATATTAGATTATTCATTAATCAATACAGTAAATGCCCTTGTTGTCAAACAGATATTAGTAATATTGAGTATAAAATACAAAATAAAACTATTTTAAATGATTTATTAGGCAAAGATTTTTCACTGAATTATTGCAAATATTCTCATCATTATATTATTAATTACAGTTATAAATATATTAAGCAATATATTAAAACACTTTTTAAAAATATATATTTTGTTGACAAATTATCAACTGTAAGAGAAAATAGTTGCATATATTTTGTTGATTATAAGCAAGAACCTATATCTTTGCTAAATTATATGTTTAAAATAAAAAATATTGCTAATATAACTCAATTAGTTTGTCTAAACATATAATTACGTTATTAAATAATTATATATTTACACATATATACAAATGAATCCTGTTATCATGGGGAAAATTGTTTATTATATCTTGATATCTGTTACACTTTTAATTATTTACAACTTTAAAAATATATGGATTTTAATAGTACTTAAGATACTTGATTATATAAATATACCCTTAAAATTAACTAAATCAATAAATAGAGAGATTAAAAAACATCTAAGCAATTATTTTAAGTTAGAAAAAACTGAAATAGTAAAAAACAGTATTTTTATCTTATTTCCTCATGGACCTACTATATTTCCAGCAGTTTTATTACCATTATTATGTGATCTAGAAGATGAATATTCTTTGATAATGGTATCAAAATGGATACACCTGATTCCAGGAAGCAATATGTTTACAAAATTTTTTGCAAATACAATTACCAATGAGAAAGGAAATCTTAAACTTGCTATACAGCAAAATACTTATCCTTTTATATTTTATCCAGGTGGTATAGATGAATGTTTACACAATAACACATATTCAACTCCAAAAAAATATCAAAATATTTCAGTAAAAATGCTTAATTTATTATTAAATTCTAATAGAAATATTCATGTTATTAGTATTCAAAATGAAACAGAATGTTACTATCATTATAATTTTATAAGCAAATTTTATAAATGGATAAATAAATATGTTGAAGTTGGTACACCTATTCCTTTACCTTCAAGAACAGGTAGAAAATTAGAAATCAAAGTATCACCTCCTATAAATACTAAAAAATTAATAAATATTGAACAATTAAAAAATTTAATATATAAAAATCTCTAACTCTATATAAATGAAGATACCAGTTATAAATTATATGGGTCTAACTGTAATTTATGTTATTATATCAGTATTATTTGTTAATCATGTATTAATTAAAAATCTTAATTTATCTGATAATTTTCCAGAAGTTTTTCAAGGAGCCATATTTTTTTTTATTCTTTTTTCACTTTGGGGATATTACATTTGTGTAAATTCTAGTTACGATAAGTGCCAAAAAAAAGACCATGTTAAATCAATCTTAAATGGTACTGTAATTGCTTTTGTGGGTGTAGTTGCGTATATTATCGTATTTTTTATGGAGTTTTTACAGGCACCATTTGTAGAATTATTTGGAAACAATTATGGTAATGATATTGCTGAAATATTTTTTATTACTCTTAATTTACTTGTAGTAGTTGTGAGTAAATATTTTAATATTGCAAGAGATGTATGTGCAGTAGATCCAAATGAAATTACTAAAAATTTCAAAGCGTTGGATGATTTCTTAGAAACAGCACCATGTTTAGATGGTTCTGATAAGGCAGAATGCACATCTGTAGATAAAAATGCACAATGTACTACTTCAGTCAGTTCTACTACCAATGCAAATACAAATGCCAATGCAAATGCTAATGCTAATGCAAATGCCGATGCGAATCCTAATGGTTAAATTTTTGATTTGATTAAATAATTTGTAATAATAGTACTTATAATAGTACTGATATTACTTACAAGTAAATTAAAGTTTACTTAACTTATAAATTTTGTAATAATTAAAATAATTAATATTAAAAATAAAAAATTTTTAATTCCTGAAAAAAATGTTAAATTCTGTTCTTTTTTTATTACGTCATCTTTATTAAAATATCTAACTTGTACTACATTATCAAATCTAATTTTTTTCATAGATATTTTTTAATATAAAATAAGATATTAATATGTTTATATAAATGAATTATGTGAATATTTATTCACACCACCACACTTCAGCTTTATTATCACCAGATTCTTTATCACTGATCTCTATTTCTCCATTAACTTTTATTCCGTTATCAATAGCTGTATATAAATTTCGACGACCATTATCTTTAGAATATCCAAGTAAATATTCTTTACCTTTAATACTAATTGATGGTAATTTTTGTAATGAATCCATTGGATTAAATTGAATATATTCTGATAAACTTGTTTTTTTTTGTACAATTTTAATGTGTTTTTTGTTTGGTTTAGTTTTTGATAATTCTAAACTACTATCTACATAATTTTCTACAAATTCAGGTACTAATTTGCCGTCTTCAAACTCAAATAAATCAATAAATCTTTGACTTCCATCGTCAAATTTTTCAATATTGATAAATTGCACGATATTACATATATTATTACACTTTTTATCACTAGAATGAATACAAATCTTTTCTGTGCTAAATTTTGTATAAATCATTATAAGTTTATTGCTCAAATTATTAAACATAATGGTAGGTTTAGTTTCATCACCCAATATATCTGATACAAGATGATTGTAAAAAGCAACATTCATATTAAGTTTTTCAAAAATTAAATTACTAAGGTTATACATAATATTTCTGTAATCTTTTATTCCATCTATATTTAAAGTACCTGATTCTTTTTCTGAAGAACTCATTTTACCTATTAAATTAATGAATTCTTGTGTAATATTTTGTGTATTAAGTATGGTGTTAATTAATTCACTTGAAACTTTTGTTTTATATTTTAATTTGCCAAGTTTTATTGATATTTCTTGCCATATTTCATCGTAATTATCATTGTCACTCTGTTCCTTTATCAAATCTCTTATGTTATTTTCTCTTTTAAATCGTATTATTCCTACCTTACTATTAAGTAAAAAGCTATTTTTATTACCTTTTGTTTCAAAAATGAATCCATTTCCATCAGGATTCATTATTTTTTCATCACTTCTTGTAAAATTACGTAAGCTACTGTCACTAATTTTATTACCGCTTTTATCTATACCTGTTAACTGTGAATAATAATTCTCACCTGAAACTTTGGATGGTTTAATAATTTTTTTTTTCTTCTGTAATTTCACTTTAGTTCTAATTTTAGTACTCATTAATATAATTATATAAAATTGTTTTTCTTTAACCAATAAATTTCAAATACATAAAACATAATTATTGCAAGAAATAATATAATTATATTATAGCAAAATATTGATTTATTTTTACCTACACCAAATTCCTTAACTTGTCCATCTTTGAACATAACATTAGGTTTCGAGTACCAAATTAAAATACAAAATATTATATACATAATGATTAAAAAACTTATACCTTTTCTTGTTTTAAACATATTATTATAAAATACAGATATTATTTTTCAAAATAGTTATTATAATTATATTGATTAATAATAACTATGATACTTATTATTTTATTAATTATATTACTGATATATTTACGTAATAGGAAGACTGAGAAATTTAAAAATTATAGAACATTCAGAATACAACCAACAGCTGCAGTAATAAATAAATTAGAAATAAATATGGAAAAAAATGGGATTAATATACATATTTTTAAACAATTATCAAAAATATTTCCAATTAATAATAGCAATTATTTTAGTAAGCCACGTACTTTATTATCTATAACTAATAAAAAAAGTAACCAACTATGTTTAATTGAAGAAAATATGTATGAACAACAAAAATATTCAAATATCCGATATATTTCTTGTTTAGGTATTAATTATGCATTATTAGTAAGTCCTCTTACAAATAGATTAATTAAATGGTCTGATTTTAAAGATAAAATTATAGGAACTTCCAATTTTCATTCACAATCGTATCAACTCTTAACTAAAATTAATACTATATTGGATAATTTGTTTAAAATAAAAATTATTGAATTCAAAGAATCTGAAATAGTCGCTGCATTTGATAATAAATCAATTGATGGATATTTTTTTATAAAACCTAATCCTAATAAAATTATATCAGATGTAAATAAAATTTATCCATTACGTTTTATTGGCACTGAAAGTATTGATAAAGATTTATTACAGATAACATATCCAAATTTGAAATCATCTAAAGTCGATTTGGATTTTTATAATATACAAGGTTATACGCCTAAAACTCTAAGAATAAAATCATTACTTTTATGTAATAAAAATCTAAATCAAAAAACATGTTTTAATATGATAAATACTATATTCAAAAACTTGATATTTTTGAGAGAAAATACAGATAAAATTATACGTCTTAATATGAAGGACCTTAATCCAGATGATCTATATCTTTCAAATTATGATTTTAAATTACATGATGGTGTAAATAAATACTATAAAGAAATTGGTCTTATAACAAACAATCCAAGCATAGATTGTATCTACAAAATTGGAGCAGATAAATGCTATTTAGATAAATTAAACCGCTATCGTTTAATTTAATTTATTTCATATTGTATTTTTTTCTTAAAGTACTATCATTAGCAAATCTATAATCTGGTGATTTTAGGTCAGGATATTTCGATAAATTTTTTTGTTCATTGCAACAATGTACGCCTTTTTTACAATTGCTACATAATGGTTGCTTCTTTTTATTAAATCTACGTGGACTGATACTTTCAATTCCAAGTGGCATTTGACAATATCCGTTAATACATTTACCAAATGTATTGGGATAATTTAGATTTTTTTTATAAAATGGACATTCATTATTATTTGAACATAATTTATCCCAAACACCAATTCTATAAATTTTTTTACCATTAATATCATATTTAGATTCACAATCAAAATTATTATATGCTATTTTTCCATAACATCTATAAGGTGATAAATTTGCAGTTATGTTATTTTTATCTATGTATTCTGTATTAAATTTAGATTCATTACTGGACATTAAATATGTCTTATCACCATTATATTTATTTATAATGGGTTCCCTATAAATTTCTAAATAAGATTTTTTTTCGTATCCATCGATTATAGATTTAGAAAATTCAAAACCACTTAGTGACAATTTATGAATACTGAATTTATTAATATTACTAATAACAAAATTAATTAAAAAGTCAATATTTCTTAGTTGAAATAATATTTGACCTTCTACAGCTATTTTTTTCTTATTTTTGTTTTTACCAATTAATAAAATTCGTACATCTTTATCAATTATAAAAGGTGGACTATTTTTATCAAAAATTTTTGAACTTGCTTTTAATAATTCGTTACTCATGCGGAATTTTATCTTTTGTATAAGCATATTAGTTAAATATCTCACTTCTTTTTCTGGTACGTTTTCATATTGCGGTGGATCAATTAAGTTATACTTTACACCTGATATTTCGGTCATTTTTATATCTAAATTTTTATTAGGAATATCATTAATAATTTTTTCTAAAGAGTGAAATGATACTGGATTAACTGGATTAACTGTTGCTATATCTTTATCAATTTTAAATGGTTGTATATCTGATATAATCATATTAATTGGTTTAAATTTTTTATTATAGTTACTGACTTTGCAAAAATCTATGTAGTTTTCTTTTTCTTTTGGCGGACATGTAATAATTATCAGTAGTAAAATTATTAAAAATATATATGTTAACATTTATAATAGTTTTAGATTTTATTCAGTTTCTTCGCGTTCTTCTAAAAAATCTGTCATTCCAGCATCATCATCATGCCATGTCACTTCGTTTACCATGTCCATATCGTCAATATTTTCATTAATATTAACTTGTTGACCTTCACCTGATTCTCCTTCTATTGTCATAAAATCAATTTCATTAAATTCTTCTTCAGGATCTTCATCGTCCAAATATCCCAAATTAAATTTACGTTTTATTTTGTGAGTATTTTGTAATTCATCACTTTTTTTATTAAAACGTTTTAATCTATTAAGATTCTCGTCTGCTCTGTATTTTTTGATTACAGTCATTATATTTTCATCAGTTATACTATTAATATCAATTATGTATAGTAAATATTCAAAAAGTTTAATGACCAATTGAATTATTTGTGGTTCTTCATCGATTTCACTATCAATAATAACATCATACAAATAAATTATTATACTTGAGGTCAATATTTCCATTGCAAATGGATTATTAACAAATATTTGCTTAATTGTTCCGTCAGATGAATGTAAATTATTGTACATAGTTAAATTATCCAAAAATAAGTTAATCTTTTCAATTTGACTATTAATTAGACTAAAATCAATATTAGTTGTTTCTGTCTGTATTTGTTTAATACTTTCGATTATTTCAATACCCTTTTCACGGTCTTCTTTGGGTAAAAAATTTAGGTTAAATTGTCTTTCAAATTTAGTACCAGTATCTTCATCTATCTTAGAATTATTTATTAAACTTATTACATTAATGAGTGTTCTTATGTATGTGATATGAATGTGAACAACACTATTATCTCTTTTATCTTCAATTACTGAATTTCTAAATTTGATTTCAGTAGGAATATTTTCTACAGGCACTCCTGAAATTTCTAAGTTACCACTAAAACTTTTTTTATATTCTTCTATATAACTATTAAGATCAGTAAAACTATCTTGAGTAAATATTTTTCTAACATCAGTACTATTATATCTTGAATTTTTGACTATAATATCAGTTATTCTTAATATTTTTTCTTGTAATTCATCATCATTAAGAGATATATATTTTGAAATTATCTGTGTAATTTTATCCATAAAATTCTTATAATTAGATTCACTTACATTTTGAATTTTTGTTTGAAAATTAATAAGTTCATCTTTGACAGAATTGAGAACATCACTATCAAAAATACAACAATGTGAATCAATTGTTTCGGTTAATTTATCAGCTATCATGCTTAAATTATTATTTTTATTATGGAACTGACTTGAATAATTATTTGAGTCAATCTTAGTATTAGCTTTAAGTTCAATTGCACTAATAATAGCCTTAATTTGATCGTCAGATAGAAGTTTAGTTTCTATATCAATTATATCAGATATATCTTTTCTGAATTCTTTAGTAATCAAATCAATATGAGCTACTCCATTGTAATCATTAATTAATTTAGTTTTAAAATCTTTAAATTTATAGTTTTCACCAAGCGATTTATCAAAATTTGAGGATAAAATTTCAATTGATTCTTCATCAGAACCTGTGTAAATATTTAATAATATATCAATATTAGTATCAGTTATTTCTTTAAAGTAACGTTGTTTACCTATGTTATTAACAAATAATAAATTGTGTGTATTATCTATTTTTTTATCAAAACCATAATTATCAATTACATAGATATAATTTATTAATTTTAATTTTTCAATAAGAACTTTTCGGATTTCTTCTGAACTTTTATACAGTGATTCGTCTAATGTCATAAAATGTTGTAAATCACGTGATTTATGCGTTGTAATTGATAAATCAAATATAACTACATTATCACTTGTATTTTTTGCTATAAATGTTCTTATTAGATTTAATTGTTCTATTTCTTTAGCAATAGAATCATCTTTTTTAAGATAAAAACTTAGATA
>MDSV01107153.1_pt1 | contig 21907 bp, 11 predicted proteins | sample 810851 | NCBI WGS metagenome assembly MDSV01 (sample SAMN05326640, study PRJNA326480) | marine metagenome | isolation source: seawater | place: Atlantic Ocean: North East | collected 2012 | reverse complement strand
GGGCGCGCCGCGAGCCGCTCCCGGGCCTCCCGGGTCTCCACCTCGTGATCCACCTCCGACCGCTTCTCCCTTCGCCTGTGCGCCTCGACCGTGGCCAGGGCCTTGTCTAACTTCACGGTGAGCGCGCGCAACTCCGCCTTCCTCGTCTCCTCGGCTTTTCTCGCCGCGTCGCGCGAGCGCGCGCACGCATCCAGTCGCGAATGCGTCTCGTCGAGCTCCGCCTCCAGCCGCTTTTTGCTCTCCGCGTACTCCACCACCTGCTTGATGAGCTTCGCCACCTTGCGCTTGTCCTGCGGCGCGAGGTCGTGCAGCGTGCATCCGACGACGAGCGCGGTGGCGGTCGAGGCCGGCGCGGTGTCGGGGGAAACCGACCAGTCCCCCGCCTGGAACGGCACGAGCGCGGGGTGGACGTCGTCGGCTCCCGAGTCTGCCGCGACCGGGCCCCCCAGCAACGCGCCCGAGGGCGCCGGGGGGACCGCCGCGAGCGCGGGGGCGGGCGCGGGGGCGGGGGCCAGCGGGCGCGAACGGTTCTTCTTGGGCGTTTGCGCCACCGCGGTCGCCGCGGGGGGTAGAATCGAGGCTGCCGTGTTCGCGTTCTTGGTCGCCGCGACCCGCGAGCGAACGTGCGCGTACGGATCGTTTTCCTTGGCACGCGCGGTCGCGGCGCCGCGGGTGCCGTGCGCCGGGGGCTTGACCGCGCCTCTGCCGAACGAGGCCGAGGCGCCCCACGGCTTTTGCGCCGGCGCGACAGACGTGCGCGGGTCCGCTTCCGACCGCCGAGCCATCGCGACCGTGGATGTGGCGCCGTCGCGAGACGCGCGCGCGTCGTCGCGCGCGCCTCCGCGTCATCGCTTCCTTCCCCCCTCTCGGAAACCACGAAACGCTTTTTTCGTCGTGCGCGGCAAACGGTCGTTTTTTCACCCTGTCTGTCACAGTCTGTTTCGTGGAATCGAAAAAGTCGAAGTCGCGCAAAAGTCTAAAAACGCGTCTCTCGTCGACATCGTCGCGCGAAAAACGCGCGTCACCTCAAGCGCGAGTGGTGGACGGAGGTCCGGTCCCCGACGTGCGACCCGATGAACGTCCGAGTGTCGACCGACTGCGTTTCCGACTCGACGTACCGCTCGAACCGAAGCGTCACCGGCTTGTCGCTCCTCTCGAACGCCGCGCGCTCGATGGCGGAGAAGGGCGCGTGCCGGACGAAGTAGTCCGACGGCTGTTTCCACTCGTCCACCATCACCGCCAGAACGTCCCCAGGCTGAACGAGCCCGTGCGCCAGACCGGGGAAACCAGGGTTGACCTCCGTGACTACCGCGCCCGTCGGCTCGAAATCCACGCCCCCCGCGGTCTCGTCCAGGTCCTGCGCGCGGAAACGAAAAGGCGGAAGATCGATGAGGTGTTATCGGCAGTATTACGTACGTAGGTATTTTCCCCACGTCGTACATAAAACGAAAAGAAGCTGTTTTTCGTTCGTCTTCGCTCGCGACGCGGACGCGCGCGCGCACCCTGAGCTCGGCGACCGCGCCGGAGAGCGGGGGCGCGGTTCTCGGCGCGAGCTTGATGTGGTCGGCGACGGGTCTCGGCAGCTTCACGGAAACCACGTGCGGGTGCCTGGTGTGCGTCGAGGAGGCTGTCACGACGTCCGGGCGGTCCGGCCAGTCGGGCGACGACGCCGACGCGACGCGCGCCCTATGAATAGTGCCGGCGCCCCAGGTGGAGGTGGCGCCCACGGTCTCGGTCTCGGGGGGACCGAAACCCTTGGCGTCCAGCAGGGAGTACGACTCGTCGCCGTCCACGGAGTCCTCGCGCGTGTACGTTCGAGGCGCGTGGACGTCGCGTCGGGCCTGTCTCGGCGTCCGGGCGCGCCGTGCGTCCTCCGCGGAGGCGCGCGGGGCGACGCCGAGGCGCGCGAGGCGCGCGGGGCGCGCGTCTCGCGGACGCGCGACGAGGCGGGTTCGCGGGGCTGACTCCGGGGCGGGCGTGGCGCGACGCCGGGGCGGGAAGGGGAAACGGCGCGCGACTCGACTCGAGCGCGCGGCGAACGCCGGAGGGTGCGCGAAGGCTTGCATGGCCGTGGGGTCGAGAGGGGAGCTAGCTAGACTCGTACGTACCGCGTCGGCCAAGGGCGGGACGCTGTGAGAGTCGGCGACCGGACTGCGTCGAGCGTCGTGGCTTTCGACGCGCGCGTGGAAAAATCGTGGCGGAACTGTTGACACCCGGTTTTCGCGCTCGACCACTCGCGGCCGCGCGTCGAGCCGGATGGTGCGCTCGGCGACCGGCTCGGGCGGACGCGCGTGCGTCGCGTCGCACGCACGTCCGTCGAGACACGCCACGCGCGCGAGGGTCGGTCTCGCCCCCCGGGCCGATCCACGCGCGACGGCGCGACTCCACGCCGGTGCGCGCCGACTCGGGAACGCGGGCGGAAGCATCGCGCGGTCGGTCCGAGCGCGTCGCGGCGGGGACGCGCGTGCGAGCCCCGTTCGCGCGGCGCTTCCCAGCATCAACGACCTCGGGTCCGCGGCGCGGGTGGACGTGATGCGCGCGAAGCCCCTGTTCACGATCGGGCTGTTCGCGGACGCGCAGTACGCGGATCGGCCGGACCACGAACGACCGAACGAGCCGGGGCGGACCAAGCGGTTCCGCGCCGTGCCCGATCGCGTCCGCGAGGCGATGGCGCACTTCACGCGGCCTGACGTGAGAGAGACCATGGCGTGTATCGTGAACCTCGGGGACCTGATCGACGGGGTCAACGACGACGACTTGATGTGCGCAGCCGTGCCGACTCGAACGAACCCGATGCCGAAACCGATGGCGGAGGCCAACGCGCGCGATTTGCGTCGCATGGTCGCCGCGGTGGACGACGTCGTCCGCGGCGCCGTCCCGGTGGCGCACTGCCTCGGGAACCACGACCTGAACGTGGAGAGCAGGGAAAACGCGCTCGAGATTCTGTACGGCGGGAAGAGCGCCTCCATATCTGGCACGGAAACTCCGACGCGCGCGTTGAGTTACTTCTCCCGAAAGCTCCCGAGACGATGGCGGCTCGTCGTGCTGGACACCACCGAGCTCAACCCGAGGTTCGCGCCGCCGGGGTCCGAGGCGCAGAGGCGGTGCGAGGCGTTTTGCCGGGAAAGAAACGAAGAAGAGAAGACGCGAACGAACGAAACGACGACAGAGCAGGACGAGCCGATCGATCGGTACCGCTTCGGCCTGAAACCCTGGGGCGGGGGGATCGGTCCGGAGCAGATGGAATGGCTGGAACGTCAGTTACGCGCGGCGACGCGGGAGGGCGAGCGGGTCATCGTCGCGTCGCACGTCCCGCTGTCCCGCACGGCGGCGCGCCCGGGGATGGCCGCCTGGAACTGCGACGAGGTGAGCGAGCTGCTGGAGGCGTGTCCCGCGGTCGCGCTCTGCGTCGCGGGGCACGACCACCCGGGCTGCTACGGGAGGACGCTCGTGCCGTCCGCGCGTGGTGCGCCGTACAAAACCTTCGGACGCGTGCACTACGTCACGCTGGAGGCGATGCTGGAGGCGCCCGCGGATGGCAACGCGTTCGCCGCGCTCGAGGTGTACGACCACGAGGTGATCGTGAACGCGGGCGGCGCCGCGCGCGGGTTCTTCGGGGACAAACACGCGCTTCGCCAAAGCGGGGAAACGACGACGACGACGACGTCGCGTTCGCGAACGACGGCGGCGAGAGACGGCGTCGCCGCCGACGGACCCTCTTCGTCGTCGCAAAAGAATCACGCCACCGATCGGCGGTTGCGGGTTTCGCCGCGGGGGCGCTTCACGGGCGTGGCGAGTTTCAGCGAGCGCGTTCCGGGATCGCCCGAGAAAGGGGACAGGACAAACGCGTCGATCCAAATCGCGGGCTCGAACCAGCAGGCCGTGGACCTGCTGGACTGGATCAACGCCAACGCGGACGACGAAGACGCAGACGCGAGGTGACTGTTTTTCGAGCGACGCGTTATTTTTTGTGACGCTTTTTCGTGACCCGCCGCTGTTCGAGCTCGCTCCCGTACGCACCACGCTCCCCTTTCACCTGCTTTGGTTTCACTTCCCCCTCCTCCTGCTTTGGTTCGCGAGGTACTGTGCGTCCGTCATGGTGCGCTTGAACACCTCCGCGCCCGCGTCGAGCGGCTTCATCGCGCCGCACGCCGAACACCGATCGGCGAACTTGGGATTCATCACGGCGGCGCCATCCTTGCCGCACTTGTAACTCGCGCACGCCCACTGCCGCGCGGGCGCCTTCGGGTCCGATGCTTTGTCTTCGGAGTGGGATCCCGTCGCTTCAGTGGACGCGTGCACTGTGCCGCGCATGTAGGCCCTCTGCGACGCCATCGCGCGGTACTGCTCCAGGGTCATCGCCGCGCCGAACCCCGCGAACGCGGGCGACCCGTCCGCGGAAACCTTCTCCGCGCCGACGCGTTTCTCGGCGGGTTTCTCGTCGTCGCGCGTCGGACGCTTCGCCGTCGCCTCCGACGGAGACGTCGCCCTCGCCTGCCGCTCTTTTTCTTCTTCTCGTCGGATCGCCCGAAGCGTCTCTTCCTCGCGCTCGCGCTTCTCGCGTGCAGCATCAGCAATCTCCCTCGACCGAAGCTCCAAGCCGCCCGGGTTCTCGCGCGGCGGGGACGTTCTCATCGCCGTGCCCCCTTGGTCGTGGTCGTGGTCGTCGTCGCGAGCGTGAGCGCGGCGACGAGCCCGTTTGGCCTCCCGCTTGGCCTCCTTCTTCTCGCGCTTCCTCGCCTTCTTCTCCTTCTTCTCCTGCTTGCGCGCCTTCTTTGCCAGTCGCCTGTCCCGCGACCGGTCGGACCCGTCGCGGCTCGCGTCGCGAAGGCGCCGGCGCGATCCCCCCTTGGAGGAGTCGTCGCTGGACGACGATGAGTCGTCGCCCGAGGAGTCGCGGCGGTGGCGACGACGGCCGCGCTCGCGGCCGCCGCGGCTGTCGCTGCTGGACGTGGACGCCGACTCCGCGCCTCGCGTCGGCATCACGAGCGCGCCGAGCGTGTCTCCACGGACCGCCGGCGCGAGGCGTGTGTGTGGAAAACGTCGCCCGCCGACGCCAGCTTTCCGAGGAAAAACTCGCGGGGCCTTCTCGCTCGGCTCCAACGAAACGCTCGGGTCTGCTGTGGGTCTTTTTCTTGCTGTTTCTTGGTCTGTTCAACCGACCGGGTGAGTCAGCCTGATCTGGTGGCGCGATCCGTACTGCCAACTCACGGTGTGTCATTAGACGGGTTTCGGTACGCACTGCGCGTTCCCACGCACACTCCGCGGCGCACGCCGTAGGTGGCGGGGCTTCCGCGACAGCTCGGTGAAGTCGCCGCGGCGCGAAGCGCTAGAGGAGACCCTCGCCCGAGCCGCCGGCTCGTCGCGCGTCGTGTGGGGCTCGCGGTCGTGAGAAACCCCGCGAGAAAACCGCGCGGTTCGAAAGACCCAACCGGTAGGTAGCGCGAATCGTCTTTCGCGGACGCACGCGCGTCCCCCCACAGGTGCGATGGCGATGCCCGCGCGCTCGCGCGGGGTTCCCATCCCTGCGTCAGCCGCACGCGGCGGGATGGGCGCGAGCGCGTCGTCAGGCGCCGCGTGCGCGCCCGTGCGGCCGCGCGGAAACGTCCATGCCGGGCGGTCGCACAGAGTTTGGGTGGAGGTGGCGGCCGGCTCTCGCGGCGCGGACCGACGCGCGGAGACGCCTCGCGCGCGCGCCCACGGCGGGGACGCGGGGGTATCGCGCAGCGCGCGCGCGTGGATCGCGTCGCGCGTTCGCGCGCGTTCGCAGTCGGCACTGCACGCGTCGTCCTCCGCCTCCACCACCACCTCCGCCTCGACCGAGTCGTCCGGTGCCCACGACGCGAGCCACGCGGTCGGTTCCCGCGCGTCGGGCGAAATTCCCGGTGCGCTGCGCCGCTCGCTGCGCACGATCGACACGGGCGCGCTCATGGTCCCCGCGGACCCGGACGCGCCCGTCCCCGAGATCGTGGGCGGCAAGGAGTTCCTGGTCCCCCCCTCGCAGGCGCGGAGCTTGGACGACCTCGACCCGAGCCTGCCTCCGACGCGCTCGTGCGTGGAGAGCGAGGAGTTTTTGGAAAACCTCGAGATCGACGCGAGCGGGGACGACGTCGCGCACGGCTCCAAAGCGGAGGAGTGGGAGGCGGCGCTGATCATCACCGGCACGGCGGTGGGGGGGGGAAGCCTGGCGCTGCCGTACTTCTGCGCCGCCGGCGGTTTTTTCCCGGCCCTCGCCTTCCTGCTGGTCTCGTACGGTCTGCTCCTCGGGTCGGCGCTGGTTTTGGTGGAGCCCACGATCCGGGTCTGGGAGGACAACCCCGCGGCGGCGGTGTCCATGCACTCCGTGGTGGAGACGTACTTGGGCAGGTACTGGGGCGTCGCCGCGGGGATCACCTTCTGGGTGCTCATCAACTGCACGCTCGTCTCGCAGCTGGCGAAGTGCGGCGAGTTAGCGGCGCTCTTCGCCGGGTTCGACGTCACCGCCGTCGCGACAAAGAGCGCGGGGATCTTGGTCAGCCGCGTCGGCGCCGTCGTCTCCGCGTTCGCCATCGCGTTCGCCGCGTTCGATCCGAACGTCGGGAAGATCAACGCCATGGCCACCGCGGGGCTGTTCCTGGGGTTCTTCGCCGCGCTCGTCTTCGGGTTTGGGGGGGTAAACCCCAAGCTCCTCTTGGTCGGCAACGTCATCGCCGCGGCGCCCGCGCTGCCCGCCATCGCGCAGACCATGACGTACGCCGAGGCGATCCCCACGGTGGTGGACATGTGCCGCGGGTCGCGGGTGAAGGTGCGCAGGGTGCTGGCGCTAGGCTCGCTCGGGCCCGCGCTGATGTACGCGCTGTGGCTGGCGGTGACCCTCGGCCGCGCGTCGCTGGCGGATTTCGCGGCGGGCGGTGGAGACTTGGCGGCGAAGATCCTCGCCGAGGGCGGTCCGCTCGGGAGCGCGACGGCGGTGATCGCGACGTGCGCCTCCATTTCCACTCTGATCGGGTGCTACCTGGCGCTGTCGCGGTTTCACGCGGACACGTTCAAGCTGAACCTGAGCCGGCGGAATATGAAGCTGGCGGCGCTGACTGTGCTCCCCTCGCTGCTGGTCAGCATGAAGGGGCCGGAGATGTACCACCTGATGATCAAGTTCGCGGGCACCGTGCCCGTCGCGTTCCTGTGGGGCGTGATGCCCCCGATGGTGTACTGGAAGATGCTCAAGGGTGAGGGGAAGCTGACCGCACGCTGGGCCATCTACCTGGCCTTGGGAACGCTCGGGAGCGCGGTCGCCATGGCGATCGGCGCGAGGTCGATGTGAGCGCGCGACCCGGTTTCTCGGGGAGCGGAGAACAAAATAACGACGCGAAATCGCGTACGTAGACTATCATTTTTTTGTAAGTAGTACAGTAGCTTTCTACTAGTCTCCCCGCATCATCATCACCGACCGCAACATCGAAAAGCGCCGCCGGGTCTCTGTCACCGATGAGCCCAACGCGCAGCTCGCTACTGGTTCGTAGCTCGCATGGCGACTCGGCAGTCTAGTAGTCGCTCACGCGCCGAGTCGGTCCCTTCTTCTCCGCGGTCCTCCGGGGATTTTCCCGCGTCGCGCTCGCCTTTGCGTACGCCGCGAAAAGGTCGGCGCGTTTCGGGTTGAAGCCCCAGCTCGAGGCAGCGCCCTTCCCCGCGAAGCCGAACTGCTTATACCACGCGTACGTCCTGTGCGTCGGGGTTGGCGCGTACGGCGACAAAGGCCCGCGTGCTGCCAGGTACGTGCCCCCCCGCCCGGCCTCGGCGACGGCGACGTAACACGCCGTCCGCGCGGGGGAGGCCTTCTCGTCCTCCGCGAGTACGTTCCGCGCGCCCGAGGCCTCGAGCGCGTCCGCGGCGCGGCGGGAGAAGATCGGCGCGCCAGACCGCAGGTCCGCGCGAACCACGCGCGCGTGGGTGATGGGTCCGGTGGGAACGACGCTCGCCGGAGCGCCGAGCGCGTCGCGAGCGACGTCCGCTCGCGTTTGTTTTTTTTCATTTGCGTTTTCCCGTGCGTTTTTCAGGAGCTTCCCCTTCGCCGCCCTCGCCTCGGCCGGGGTGCGAGGCGCGTTCGCGGCAGCCTCGCGACGGCGCCTGGCGAGGAGCTCGCGACGCATCTCCACGGGGTTCGTCGATCGAGCGGAGACGCGAGCGCGACGCGCTGCCGCTTCCGTCTCGCGCGGACGTTTGGCATCCGTCGCCCGTCCCGGCGCGTCCGGTCGGATCCAACGCGCGCGCGGCGGCTTATCGCCAGTCGGCGTCGGCGACGGGGACGGCGTCGCCTCGATCGGTTCCTTCCTCGTGAATTGCGATCCTTCCTCCTGCTCCAGCGTGCCTCTGGACGCAGACACACTTCGTGCGGCGTCGCGCGCGCTCGTCTCCGTCGACGCCGTGTCGTTCGCCTCTTCCTCGTTCTTCTCGCCCGAACTCCCGGACCGCGTCCGCCGCGTCCCGTCGTCCCAGAACACGTTCGTCCCCGGGGATTTCCCCGGGGAAGGGGACACGTTCGGGGATACGCCTCCCGCGATGGTCATCGGGGACGCGGGGTACACGGGCTGGTACACCCGGGGCATCGGTTTCAGCTTCGTCGCGGGGCTCACGCGAGGCAGCTCCGCCTCGGACGGCTCGGCAGCCACGATGTCCTCGTCGACGTCGCTCTCGAACTCATCGTCGCTGTAAGGCGCCATGACACTGGAGCTCTTCCGCGGGGACGGAGCTCGCGACGAATCAACGCGGCGTGCGTGCTCTGACGAAGACCCCCTCCGCGTGCGTGCGCGTGCGCGTGTAGCGGGCGTCCGCCTGGTCGTCGCGGGAAGACGCAAACGGTTTCATTCGTGTTCTCAACGTCCGCGAAAACGGCGTTTCGGGATGTGGGGGGTGTGGAAAGATAGACGGAATGAGGAGTCACAGACCGTCGAAATCGCCGTATAAACGAGCTGATCGAGGATCGCGTTTTACGGATCACTCGTCGACGGCAGCTGTGCGCCTCAAGCGGTGCATTATCGTGCTGGAGGCTCACACGGGAGCGCGCGGCCGCGGAGGCGCACGCACGCGGGGCGACCATGCGAGCCGCGACAGCGCGTGCGCTCGCGCCCGGCTCGGGCTACGATCCGCGCGGCGGGCGGAGACCCGCGGCGTCGTCGTCGCGACCGTGGAGCTCAGTGCCGACGCTTCACGGCTCGTCGTGGTCGACGCCGTCGTCGGGGACGCCGCGGGTCTGCGCGCGCCGCCGGTCGCGATCGCGGTCGGCGGTCTCCGCGACTTCCACGACGTCGACGACGTCAACGCGCGAGGGCGAGGGCGGGGACGCGCGCGAGAACGTCCCCGGGGCGACGGCGCCGTCTCCGACCCGCGGTGCCGACGCGGACGCGTCCACCCCGAATCGCGACGGCGACCTTCCCGGGAGGGATCGCCTGCGATCCCTCACCCCCGGGCAGAGACGCGCCGCGGAGAAGAAGGCGATCCACGCGAAGCGCCACCCGAACGGCCACGATGCAGCGGTCTCCCTGCACCTGCGCGCCAAGGCTAAGGCGCGGCGGGGGGACAAGCAGGGCGCGCTCGAGGAGCTCAAAAGAGGCGCGGCTCGGTTCCCGAAAAACGCGCACATCGGCGTCTCCTTGTCGCGCGCGCTCGCGGATGACTTCGACGCCGCCGACGGGGACGGCGAGAAGAACGCTCTGCGCGACGCGCTGTGGCACCTGGACGCGTTGGAACGCGCCACGAGCGGCTCAGGGGAGATTCGCGCGACGTCCAAATCGGTGATGTACCAGCTCAGGGGCGTCCTCGAGGCGCGGCGGCTCGAGCTCGCGAACGCAGACCCGGCGCTTTTCGCGGGCGAAAAAGCCTCCGGCGAAAGAGAGCCCGAGAACGGTGAGAGCTTTCCGTCGGCGCGTCGCGCGCGCGCGGCGTTCGAGGCCTCCGTCGCGCTGGACCCGCAGCACTGGGCGGCGTGGCACGCCTGGGGCGTCTTCGAGATGCGCCGCGGGCGCGCGAACAAGGCGCGTCGGCTTCTGCGCGAAGCGCGGCGGAGCGACCCGCGGCGCGCACGCACGGCGCAGACCCTGGCCGCGCTCGAAGCCTCCGCCGGCGCCGAAACCGGCGGCGCGACGTCGGCGCGAGATTTTCACGCGGCCCGGTCCCTGTTTCAGGAGGCGATCGCGCTCGACGCGACGCACGCGCCGTCGTACACCGCCTGGGCGCGCATGGAGCAGCGCGCCGGCAACCTCACGCGCGCCGCGCGCGTCTTTCGGCGAGGCGAGGAGGCGACGCGGAACGCCGCGCGCGACGCGCTCGACGGAGTTTTCCCGAAACGAAACCGCGACGGCGACGGCGACGGCGACGGCGACGGCGACGGCGATCCCCTCTTCTCGCGGAGCGCGTTGCTCGCCGCGTACGGCGCGTTCGAGGCCCGCCGGGCTCCGGGCTCCGCGAAGGCGCGCTCGCACGCGCGCACGCTGTTCAGGGAGGCGTGCGACACGTGCCGCCGCAACCCGCGCGCGTTCGCGGCGTGGGCGGCGGCGGAGACGGCGTTCGAGCGACACGACGACGCGTTTCGCGCGTCGCCGGCGAAACGCACGCCGGGACCGGGGCGCGGACCAGAACACGCGCCGAACGCGCCGAACGCGCTGAGCGTCCTCGCGGAGGGCTTGGACGCGCACCCGGGCAACGAGCGTCTGCTCCACGCGCGCGCCTGCGCGCTTCGCGCGGCGGGCGACGCGGAGCGCGCGGCGGCCGCGTTCGAGTCCTTGCTCGAGTCGAACGCGCGCGCGTCGCGCAACCCGAAAACCTGGCACGCGCTCGGCGCGGCGCTTCGCGACGCCGGGCGCTTCGACGACGCCGTCGACGCGTTCGAGCGCGGCGCGTTTTGCGCGGACGATGGACGCGCGAATCTCGATTCGAATCTCCATTCGAACCTGAATCTGAATCTGCCCTGCTTGACGAGCGCGGCGGCGGAGGCGGCGCGCGGCGGGGACGCCGCGCGCGCGCGTCGGCTCTTCGCGAGGGGTTCGGCTTTGGCGTCCCCCGAGGAGGAGGACGCGCCGAGCCCTTTCGAGCCGTTCGAGTTTGAAACCGGCGCGGACGCCGCAGCGACGTCGCGGAACGAAACGGGAGGAGGCGCTGAAAGAAAAAAGCGCGCCGCTTCGAGCGGATTTGACGCTCGACCCGAACGGCCGCCGCCGCGCGGAAGTCGCGCGAGCGATTTTGAACGATCGACGCACCTTCGTCTGTGGGCGGCGTTCGAGAAGCGCTGCGGTCGTCTCGTCACCGCGCGCTTCTTGTTCGCGCGCGCTTCCGTCGCGAACCCCGCGGACGCGCTGGTGTGGTTACAGTGGGGCCAGTTCGAGAACCGAGCGGAGGGCCCGGATGCGGCGCGCGCCCGCTTCGCCGCCGGCGTCGCGCGCGTCAAGAGAGCCACCAAGGCGCGCGCGTTTCTGTATCAGGCGTGGGCGGATCTCGAGACGAACGTCGGCGACTGTGAAGCCGCGCGCGCGGTGTACGAAGCCGCCACGGCGGCGCACCCCGCGTCCCCGGAGCTGTGGCTGGCATTTGGCGCGTTCGCAGCGGACGCGGAGCGCGGGGCGCACGGAAAAGCGGGCGGTGAGGAAAGACCCCCATCGGGGGAAGCGGGCGTCGAAAACGCGCGCTCGGCCAGTCTCTCGACGATGAGTCTTCTTTCGTCGGCGAGAGACTCGAGACGCGAGCGACAAACGGCGAGGGCGTGTTTCGCGAGGGCGGCGACGCTCGCGGCGGGCACCGCGTTCGCGCGCGCGGTTCGGGACGTGCGCCGCGCGTACGGCGACCTCGAGGAAGAGACTGGATACCCATACGGCGCGGCCCCGGGAACGCACGGCGAGGAAGGCGGCTTCCGCGACGGATCGGACGACGACGCGCGGGGGTTCGGCCCGGCGGAGTGGTGATGATGAGACGACGCGATATACGACGCAATATAGGTATGTAGCTATGATCAGCGCTCGTTTTCGTTTCGCGTTCGGCGCCGTTTCGCCCGCAAACGCTCGGGAAAAACGCGACCGAGGACCGTTGTCGTCGTCTTCTCCCGACGCCGACGCCCAGATCCCGCCGCGCCGGCGGGATGGCTGACCCCACTCCCGCGCCCGCTGGCCCGGTGCCCTCGGGGAGCCTTCCCCCTTCGCGAGCGGCCGACCTCGCCCCCCAAGCCGTCGAGATGGACACCGCGGACGACGAGGAGGCGTCGAGCTCGTGGGAGGCGCTCCGCTCGATGTTTTTGCCGCCGGACGGGGCTTCGCTGCCCACCACCGCGGCCGGGACGTTCCCCCCCGCGTTCGCGCTGCTGGTGAACGGCTCGGCGCTGAACGCGTGGGTGAAGCAGCCCTCGCCGTCGTGCGCGGCGGCTGTCGTCGCGGGCGCGTGGAACGCGCTGGTGTGCGCCGACGGCCGACGGGACGCGCGCGCCGTGCGCACGCGCGACGTCCTGGCGCGCATGGCGCTCGGGGCGGAATCCGCCCTCGCGCGGAAAAAAGCGCGGTGCGCGCGCGCGCTGGGCGCGACGTCCGAGTCGTTCGACGCGTTCGAGCGCGCGGTCTTGGAACGCATCGCGCGCGACCCGTCCGGCCAGACCCTGGGGGGACGGAGCAAAGCCGACCCCCCGATGCGCCGCGCCGCGGTGATGCGTCTGGTCGAGGAGACGGCGACGCGCGGAGGCGGAGGCGACGACGCGGATTTCGAATCCGCGCGTCCCGCGACGGGCGCGTCTTTTTCGTTCGCCGGGACGTCGTCCGGGACGTGCGCGCCTCGCGCGCGGTGCGCCTTCGCCGCCGTCGCGGCGCTGCTCCAGGAGGAGCGCGACCAGAGCACCGTGGCGGAACCCGAACCCGAACCCGAACCCGAACCTGAAAACGCGCCTCCGCGCGTCGCCGACGAAGGCGCGGTATTAATAGCGCGTCGCGCGAAGACGACGAAGACGTCGGCGAGACGAACGAAAGAAGAGGCTTTTTCTTTTTCGAGACGGTCGCGCGCGACGCCCGCGTTCGCGCGGCTCGGGCCTCCCAGCGCGGCGTTTCTCGACGCGCGGGGTGGCGCGCCGACGAGCGGACGCGTCGCCGCCGTGCCAAAGAAAGGAACGCCAGAGGACGACGAGACGAGACCCGCGGCGGGGACGGGGACGGGGACGGGGACGGAAACGGAACCGGCTTTGGCGTTCGACGTCGCGACGGACGATGCCGTTCGTCTCTCGAGACGAATTCCTCGCGCGCGGCGCGCCGACGTCGTTTGGGAGGTGTTCAAGGCGCGCGCCGATTTGGACAAACTGCGGCGGGACAAACCGAGCACCGCGGCGTTCGGGAACGGGGAGGTGATGCGCGCGTTTCGATCGCTCGTCGAGACGCGCGGCGAAGACACAGGAGACGATTCGGACGATTCTTCCGACGGTTCGGGTCCGAGCGGTCGAGAAGACGTCGAGACGACGATTTCGGGAAAAGAAGAAACCTTCACGGCGCGCGTCGCGTTCGGGACGCGAACCGCGACGCGCGCGAGACTCGAGGCTTCGATTTCGAAAAACGCGTCGAGCGACGCGACGCTGGAGGCTGCGCGGGCCGCGGACGAGTGGGCCAAACTGAGAAATCTGTTCGCGAAGCCGGGGACGTTCCTCGTGTCGCACCACGCGAACCACTACGCGCCCGTGTACGCGCTGCGCGAACGGCGCGACGAAAACGCGAAAACGCGCGACGGCGTTTTCGGCGCGGAGGGAGAATCGGAGACGCGCGAGATGCTCACCGCGCGTCGCGGGCAGAGGCCCGCGGTCTGGATCCCCTGGGAAGAGGCGAGGGCGACGATGCGGCGCTGGAGCGGGTACGGCATCATGGCGTTCGAGCGGCGCGAGGCGTAGTAGCGGAGCACGAGGATGTGGACGGCGTCGAAATACGTAGTAGCTAGTGAGGTACGTAGACTTAGACTCGCCTTCGTCACTCGCGGGAATCGAAACGAAAAAAAAAAGCGTGATCCTTGGCACCCCGTCGTGTCTCGTCTCTCCGGTGAGCCGGTCCGCGCGCCGTCGTCGGCGGATCTCGCCTGCGGGTCTTTTTCAATCCGAGGGCGTGGTCCGCGCGTCCTTCCGCCGGCCCTGCGGACGTCCGGGCCCAGATCAGGCCACGCGATCGCCATGGCGCAGCCGATCAAGCGCACCGTCGGGTTCGCCGTCGCGGGCGCCGAGGCCGAGGCCGAGGCGGAGGAAGTGCAGCTCGCCTTCTCGAGCGACTCCGTGCACCTCGGCGAGCCCTCCCTCGAGCCGGGGTCGCCCAACCCTGTGCTCATCACCCCGCACTTCCACGGGAAGAACACCGTCGGGTCGCCCCAGAGCGGGGGCGGATCGCAGGGGGACACCAGAGGGGTACGTCGCGCGTCGAGGACGCGCGCGCGCGCGAAGCGAGAGAGGAGACCACCGCCTCTCCGCCTCCCAGGCGCGGCGCGTCACCTTCTTCTCCCTCTCCCGCTCGTCGGGGTTTCGGCGCGCGCGCGATCGGACCGCCGCGAAATCTCCGAAATCTCACGCGCATCTGGTACCCCGCGCGCTTCGATCGCCCGCCTCTGACCCCGACCGCCCCCATCCCCCACCTCCGACCACCGCGCAGATCACCGAGATCATGCGCGACGTGCGCCTGGTGGCGCAGAGCGGCTCCAAGCCCCCGAGCGTCTTCGACCGCGACGCCGAGCGCGAAGTCGAACGCGTCGAAAACGACGCGCGCGCCGCGGAGGTCTCGACCGCGGGACCGGGACCCGCGGGGTTCGATCCCGCGACCGACCGCGCGTCCGCGCCGAGCCCCGCGACGCAGCCGGCCGGCGCGAGCCTCCAGACGCGAGCCTCCGACGCCTCTTCCATGGCCTCCAGCGGGACGCCCGCGGCGGCGGCGGCGTCCGCGGCGGCGGACAAGGCCGCCGCGAAAGCAGCCAAGGAGGCGCGGAAGGCGGCGCACCTGGCGGAGATGGAGAAGAAGGGCGCCGCGGCGGCGCCTAAGAAGCAGCTCACGCGCGCCGAGCGCAGGGCGCAGCAGGAGGCGCAGAAGGCGGCCAAGGCGGCCAAGAACGAGGGAGGCGGCGACGGGGCTTTGACGAAAAAAGATAAAGCCGGCGGCTCGGCGGGCGACCTGCGGACCGTCGCCGGCGTCGCCGGCGACGAGGCGTCGTCGCGCGAATCCGCGCGCGAATCCGCCCGGAACGCGGTCGGCAACCCGGCGCGGCAGGCGCAGCGCGTGGAGCGCGCGCGTGAGGCCAAGGCGAGCGCGAAGGCGAAGAGCAAAAACGCGGGCGGGCGTCTGTCAGACCACTTCTCGCACCTGCGCCCGTTTGAGAATCCGCGCGGGGCCACACCCGAACGCGCCGGGACGGGTAAAGAAGAGCGTCTCTCCACAGGCGCTCGAACCGGCGGAGGCTCGAGAAACTCGATACCGCGCGTGTCGATGAACTTCAGCTCGGAAAAACTCGACGCCGAGCACCCCGCGGTTGCCCGGCTCGCGAGGCTCTACGCGGACGGCGCCGTCGCGGGCGGTCGCGCGCGGTGCGCGGCGCTGTTGCACACGCTCAAGAAAGTCGTCGAGTCCTTCGAGGTTCCGCCCGACGAGACCTACGCGCACGCCTTGACCGCGCGCGTCAACGCCGTCGTGCAGTTCATTCAGACCGCGCGCCCGATGAGCGTCTCCATGGGCAACGCCGTGAAGTCGCTGAAGACGCACCTGGCGCGCATGTCCGAGGAGCGCGCGGCGGGCGACGGCCCGAACGCGTCGTTGACCGAAAACGTGGACCACGCGAGCGATTTCGAGTCCCGCCGGAAGACCATGGCGCACCTGGAGTACTTCGAGGTGGAGAAGATCGAGAAAGCCGGCCGGAGCATCGCCGAGCACGGCGCGAACGAGATCGAGGACGGCGACGTCGTCGCCACGTACGCGCTCTCGCACCACGCCTTTGAGATTCTGAAGGAGGCGCAGAGACGAGGCGCGGCGTTTCGCGTCGCGGTGATTGACTCGCGGCCGCACTTGGAAGGGCGCGTCCAGCTGGCGCGCCTGCGCGCTTGCGGGATTGCGTGCACGTACTGCACGCTCACCGGCCTTGACTACGTGCTGCGCAAGGGAAACGTGACGAAGGTGCTTCTCGGCGCCGCGGCGGTGCTCGCGAACGGCGCCGTGGTGTCGCGCTGCGGCGCCGCCGTCGTCGCCGCGTCGGCGACGGAGTACGGCGTCCCGGTGCTCGTGGCGGCGGAGACGTGCAAGTTCCACGAGCGCGTGCAGCTGGACGCGGTGGCGCACAACGAGCTCGGGGACCCCGACGCGGTGGCGTTCGGGACGGCTCGTCACCAGAGCGCGCGCGGCGAGGCGCGGCGCGACGCGGCGGAGCGGGCGAGCGACGCGAGCGGCGACGCGCGCGGCGGCGACGTAGACGCCTCCTCCACGACGGCTTCCGCGGCGGCGGACGCCGGGGGCCGCGCGGGCGGCGGTTTCGGTTCCGGCGGTTCGAACGGCACGCCTCTCGCGGGTTGGCGGAGCCACGAGCGTCTGTCCGTGCTCCACCTCAAGTACGACAGCACGCCCGCGTCGTGCGTGCGCGCCATCGTGTGCGAGAGCGGCGCGGTGGCGCCCACCGACGTGCCGTCCTTCTTGAGGTGATTTTTTCGCAGAGGGACGACGACGCGGGACCTCGAAAGCGAGTCAATCGACGACGGTCCGCGCGCGGCGATCGCGGGTGACGCGTCGCGCGCTCATGTTCGAAGTGACGTACGTACCGTGGTAGTTCGCAAAGGAGCTCACTACTCTTCGCGTAGCACCATAGCTTATACGTACTCGTGACTACATTCGAGAAAGCGACGGCGTCGCGCCGACCGGCGTCGCGCCGACGTCGCCGACCGATCGAGCCCGTCTTCCGCGCGGTACGTACTCGTCACCCCAAACAGCCTCGCTACATCATCTCGTTGTTCAGCGCGTCCAGGTACAGATCGTAGAACTTGCCCGCGTTCTCCAGGTCCCCGAGCTCGGTGTAAATGTCCGCGATGGCGCCGAGCGCGTCCGTGTCCCCCGCCGCGTCGCCCACCGTCCGCCGCATCTCGAGCACCTCCTTCAGGTGCGAGATGGCGCCCTTGCGGTCGCCCAGCCCGCGCTTGGACGCCGCCAGGCCGCGCGTCGCCCGCCGCGTCTGCGTGGTGTCCCCGACCATGCGCGCCAGCGTGAGCGCCTTCTCGAACAGCTCCAGCGACCGCTTGAACGCCGGCTCGGTCTCCTCCTTGAGCAACGCGCGCCCGTCGCGCAAGGCGCGTTTCAGCTCGGCATCCGTCGCCGACTCCGCCGGCGCCGGCGCCGCGCCCGCCGCTTCGGCGGCGGCGCGCTCGGCGGCGGCGGTCTCCTCCTCCAGGTCCATGCTGTCCATGGGCCCTTTCGCGGCTCCCCCGTGCGTGAAGGGCGCGTTCGTCGCATCGACAGTATCGACCGCGGGGTCGGTTCCCGTCTCGGTTCCCGCCGAACCGGTCCGCGCGCGATCGACGGCGACGCCGCCATCCTGGTACACGCCAGACGGCGGGGCGACGGGCTGGCGAATCTGCGCGCGGAGCGTGGAGTTGACCGCGCGCAACTTCTCGTTGAGCTCGGCGATCTCGGCTTTGCGCGCGTTGCTGGTGAGGCCCGCGCCGATCGCCCCGACGAGCGCGACCGTCTGCGTGATGCCGACGACGTCCACGCCGAAAGGCGTGACGCACAGCGTGTTCCCGTTGGCCACTTGCGCTCTGGCTTTCTCCTCCTCCAGCGCGCGAATCTCGTTGATCTCGCGGACGCGCTCCGCCTCGCGCTCGAACCGCAGCGCCTTGAGCTTCGCCTCCTCATCCTTCAGCTCCGCCATCACGCTGTCAAGGTTGGCGCGCGCGGCGGTCTCCTCCACGCGCCGGCGCTCGAGCAGCGAGTTCCCAAACGAGGGATCGGCGCCGGGCGCGGCGGACGGCTCCTTCGCCGCGAGGGACGCGTCGGGGGAGGCGAGCGCAAGCGTCAGGGACAGAGCGGCCGCCGCCGCGGCGCCAGCGGCGCGGCGGGACGCGGGGATATCGCACGCGACGCCCGCGTCTTCGCGCGCGGAGGCGCCGAGGACGACGGCGGCGCGCTTGGGGACGCGCGCGGAGCGCGTGGCGGACGATGACGCGTTCGCGTTCGCATCGCACGGGACGCGCGCGCGCGTGGTGCCCGCGGCGACCGCGATCGAGCAGGGCATGGCTGTCGCGCGACGAGAGGCTCGGAGCGCGAGGAAGAGGGTCCGTTCCGGACCAGCGCCGGGCGAAGTGGGAGGTGCGGAGCGCCGCGGCAGGGCGAGTCCTCTCGCGTCTCGTCGGAAGTATGATTGTACGCGAGACGCGCGTGTCCAACACGAGGTCTCCGCGCTGTCCGGCGCGAATCCTGATTCGCGGATTTTATCCATCTGCGATCGGGCAGAAAAAGGAAAACTCGATCGAGGACTTGATCGGGTCTTCACCCCTGGAAAGTCGCTCGAAAGTCGGTTTGGATCGACCGCGATCGCCGATGAGCGAGAAAGTTTCGCCGCCGACGTTCACGTTCGGATCGAAAAAAAGTTCACCTCGAGCGGAAAATGGAAGGGCAGACCGCACGCCGCGCCGCTCAGAACTCGCAACGGACGCGACACGCGCGGCGGCGGTCACCCTTTGCAGCGCGCGGGAGCGTACTCGGCACGTGGCGAACGCGCGGTTCGCAGCCACCGCACGGGGGGTCGCGGCGGTGCGTGAGACCGCAATTCCTTTTAGAGAGGGTTAGGGTAACGGGCGGGGAGATCGCGATGTCGGCTCTCGCGCTCGGGGCGGCGTTCGGGTGCGGCGCGGTCGCGCCGCGGCGCAGCCTCGCGATCCGCCGCGCGCGCGTCACGCGCGTGAGGGTCGTGGCGGTCGCCTCCGGGTCCGAGGGCCCTGGATCCGCGCCGGCGGGCAACCCTTCGGCGCGCGCGCGCGCCAACCTCCTGGCGACGCTCGCGGACGCCGAGTCCGCGGACGCCAAGGCGAAGAAGGCGAAGAAGGCGAAGAAGGCGACGAAGGCGACGAAGGCGGCGAGCGCCGACGGCTCCGAGAAGAAGAGCGGCGCGAAGAAGAGCGGCGGCGCGGCGGCGAAGAAGAAGAAGAGCGCGCCGTCGTCGACGCCGTCGCGAGGAGCGGGGACGCGAAAAGCAAGCGCCCGAAAACCGAAACCGGAGTGGGAGGTGCGTCACTTCGAGCAGCCGTACGTCAAGACGCCGCCGCCGACGCGTCGGCCGTGGACGGCGTATCCGTGGGACAAACCCGGGGTCGCGGGAGGGCCGCCAAAGGAGCTGGACGAGCTGCGGTGGTCCCCGAACGGCAACGCGCTGATGCAGATCGACCGCCAGACCATCCCGTACAACCAGTTCGTGAAGGATCTGCTCCTGAAGGATCAAATCAGAGAGATCCACTGGAAACGCGACGGCCACGACCGCTACTTGGTCATCTACAACGACGACCGCGTGGGGTACGTGCAGGTCCCCCAGGACGACTGGATCACCACGGACTTGATCAACAAGCAGCCCGGGTTGCGGGTCCACGAGATCACCGAGGAGGGCGAGCGGGACGCCAGCACGGGCGAGTACATTAGCGCCGGGGACACGTCAGCGCAACTCTTCACGCAGTACGGCGTTCCGTTGATCGGGGTCGGGGTGGTGTGGTTCATCGTGTGGACGATGAACCGGTTCAAGGGCGACTTCGACGACCGCCAGAAGATGCTCGAGCTCGAGCGCCGGGAGGAGGCCATGTCCAAGGTGGAGAACGACCAAAAGCTGGTGGCGCTCAAGACGCAGCTGTCCTTGATGGACCCCACGAAGAGCGCCGCCGACAAGGCGCTTTACGAGAAAACAGAGACTGAGCTGGAGGTGCTGCGCGCCAAGCTCCAGGCGCGCGCGCGCTTCGCCGTCTCCGAGGAGGGCGGCGGGCCGGGGGGGGGGCAAGGTGTGGGGGGCCAGAGCGGCGAGGAGGCGGTCTCGGGGTTCATGAAGGTGGATGGCATGAAGGTGATCGGGAAGAGGGACGTCGATCGCGCCGACGACGGCGAACCGGCGGATGCCGTGGCGGAGGCGATGGCGGCGGCGCGGCGCGCCAAGGAGGAGGACGACGCGCGCGCGAGGCGCCGCTCTCAGAACGCGACTGATAACGAGACGAACGAGCAGGGTCTGTCCACCACGATGGCCGGCGCCACCGCGGCGCAGACCGCGGCGATTGACGAGCGCGCGGAGAAGGAAGCGCTGCGCAAAAAAGAAGAGCGCAAACAAGGGAAGCTTCGGTCGAAGATGAAGATGCGCGACGAGAGCGAGATCGTCAAGTTTTCCGACGTCGCCGGCATCGGCGACGCGAAGATCGAGCTCGCGGAGATCGTGGATTTCTTCCGCAAGCCGGAGAAGTTTAAGCTTTCGGGCGCGAACGTTCCGAAAGGGGTGATGCTCACCGGCCCGCCGGGTTGCGGCAAGACGCTCCTGGCGCGCGCCGTCGCCGGCGAGTCGGGCGCGACGTTCTTCTCGCTCACCGCGTCGGAGTTTGTGGAGATGTTCGTCGGCGTGGGCGCCGCGCGCGTGCGCGACCTCTTCGCGCAGGCGAAGAAGCAGGCGCCGTCCATCATCTTTATCGACGAGCTGGACGCAATCGGACGCCCGCGAGGCGCGGGCGGGTCGGGGAACGACGAGCGCGACCAGACGCTGAACCAGCTCCTCGTCGAACTCGACGGCTTCGGGAGCGACGCCGGCGTGGTGGTCATCGCGGCGACGAACCGGATCGACGTGTTGGACAAAGCTTTGGTGCGCGCGGGCCGGTTCGACCGGAAAATCACCGTGCAGCCGCCCACGCGGGAAGGCCGGCTGCAGATCCTGAAGGTGCACGTGCGGGACAAACCCTTGAACGCGGACGTGGACCTCGCCGACCTCGCCGCCGAGATGAACGGGTTCACTGGCGCCATCATCGCCAACGTGGTCAACGCGGCGTGCCTGGCGGCGGCGCGCGAGGGCAGAGACGACGTCTGCGCCGCCAACTTCGACGCCGCCGTCGAGGCTGAGACGCTCGGCAAGACGCTCCCCATCGACCGCGGCGAGGCCAACGACCGACGGCTGGCGCGCGTGCACGCCGCGTGCGCGGTGGCGACGGCGATCCTCATGCGAGACGTGTGTCGGCTGAATTTCGTCTCCATCGTGCCTCGCGAGACCAACTTGGACGGCTGCGTCTCGCTGAAAGACTTCCCGGAAGTCGAGAGGCCCAACGCCATGACGCGAAGCATCCTCACCAGGCACACGCGCACGTGCTTCGTGCCGCAGCTCGCGGAGGAGGAGCACTACGGGTTCGACGACTTGTCCTTCGCCGCCGCGCCCTACACGGCGCGCGCGCGCGAGGTGGCGACGATGATGGTGAGCGCCGCCGGCATGGGCGCCGGCGCGGGGTCGCGATTCGATTACGTGCCAGCGACGGATCAGTTCATGATCGCCGATTTCCTGCGGTCGGACGTGGTGGAGATGATGCTCCGCTCGACCACCGTCGAGGCGTACTTCGAGTCCGACCGCGAGGCGCGCGTCATGCTGCAGCGGCAGCACGAGGCGGCGAGGGCCTTCGTGAAGCGGCAGGCGCGCGCCATCGACGCGCTCACGGATTTGCTCTACGAGAAGAAATCCGTCGACGACGAGGCGGTGGACGCCATCTTGAAAGAGCACGCGGTCCCCGAGCCCGAGGACGAGGAGGGGCTCTTCGTCTCCCCCGAAGACCGCGACCGCCTGAAGCCGTGGGCGGAGGAGATGCCGGAGGGGAGCGTGCCGGCGACGAACGAGTGGATAGAGACGTAGACGCGTCTCCGGGGGCGGCTTTTTCGCGCGTCGTTTTTGTCTTCCGTCTTCGCGCAGCGCTCTCATGTAG
>MDSV01019633.1_pt1 | contig 21908 bp, 19 predicted proteins | sample 810851 | NCBI WGS metagenome assembly MDSV01 (sample SAMN05326640, study PRJNA326480) | marine metagenome | isolation source: seawater | place: Atlantic Ocean: North East | collected 2012 | reverse complement strand
TTACTTGTTTGATTCCAATATATTTTTGGAACTTTAAATCCAATATCATTTTTTGTATTTTCATAAAGTTCATTAGCTGCCGCTGCTTCAAATCTAAGATCCATCTCAACATTTGTAATTTCACGAAGGAGTTGAACAATTTCAACAAGTTTTAATCTCTTTGTTTTTTTGATTAAACTTTGAATTATATAAGCTAAAAACATTAGAGAATCTAACTCATCGTTAAAAATTTTTTCTATATCAGGTCTCAATATTTTTAAAGCAACATCTTTCTTTTCTCCCAAAATATTAATATTTGCAAAATGTACCTGGGCAATTGATGCAGCCGCTATTGGTTCTGAAATATTTGTAATTTCTTTAAAATTTTTATCTCCAATTTCTTTTTTTAATATTGCCTTAGCCTCATTCAGGTTAAAAGGTGGCAATCTATCTTGAAGTCTTTCTAATTCTTTAGATATATTTTCTCCAATTATATCTGGCCTAGTAGCCAAAAATTGACCAAGTTTAATAAATGTAGTTCCCATACTTTGAAGCGCGTTACACAATCTTTCTCCAGGTGATGAATTTTGATTTTTTTCTTTATCACCGGATCCTAGTCCTATTAAATAAAAAATTATTTTTATACCAATTGGCGGATTATATATTTCATAGATCGATGAAATAGCCCCAGATGATGATAATCTTCGACCAATTTTAAAGAGCATGAATAATTTTTTAAACATTTTAAATTTTCCATCCTGAATGAATAGCTACTATTCCACCATTTAAATCTCTATATGAAACATTAGTAAAATTATTTTTTTCTATTAATTCTACGAGTTTTTTTTGATCATGAAATTTTTCAATGCTATCTATTAGGTATTCATAAGGTTCTGATTTTCCAACTATTATTTTTCCTAAAATAGGGATTGACTTAGAATAAGATTTATAAAATTTGTTTATAGTTTTGTTTTTAATTTTTGAAAACTCTAAGCACAGAAATCGCCCGCCAGGTTTTAAAACGCGATATGCCTCTTTAAGAGCTATATTTATATTTTCAATATTTCTAATTCCAAAACTAATTGTGTAGTAATCAAAAGAATCACTTTTAAAAGGGAGTTTTTCAGCATTACCACAAAACCATTTTATTTTAGTTTTTTCTTTAAATTTTTTTTTATTTATCTGAAGCATTCCTTTATTTTCATCAATACAATAAACAGATCCAGTATACTTAATTTTTTCTAAATATAATTTTGCGATATCTCCAGTACCAGATGCAACATCTATCAGTTTAGTATTTTTTTGCGGATTTAACCAAATGATAAATTCCCTTTTCCATAGCCTGTGTACTCCCAGAGACATTAAATCATTCATTAAATCGTACTTATCAAAAACATCACTAAAGACCTTAGATACAAATCTTTCACTATTTTTATGATGACTTTTCATTTAAATTAATAAATCACATGTTAAGTTTTTTCACAATATATATAATTTATCTATGCCAGAACTCCCAGAAGTAGAGATAGTCAAAAGATCATTAATTAAAATGATAAATGGTACAAAAATTATCGATATAAAAGTAAAAAATAAAAATTTACGCTATAAGCTACCAAGCAAGTTAAAAAGTCAATTAGTTAATGAAAAAATTTATAACATTTCTAGAAGATCAAAATATTTAATATTCCATTTTAAGAAAAAGCTTCTCCTAGTTCATTTAGGCATGACTGGAAAATTGCTCCTTATGAATAAAAAAAATAAGAGAATTTTTAAAACGAGTTTTTATTATGATTTAAATATTTTACCAAAACATAACCATGTATTTTTTACTTTTAATAATGGGTATATTTTAATTTATAATGATATTAGAAGGTTTGGTTTTATTAAGTTTTATAAGAATATGGATGTAACAAATATAAATTATTTAAATAAGCTAGGGATCGAGCCATTAAGTAAATTTTTTAACTTAAATTATTTTAAGAAATTTACTAAAAATAAAAAAAAAAATATAAAAAATCTTTTAATAGACCAAACATTTGTAAGCGGTATTGGTAATATTTATGCTAACGAGGCTTTATTTATGTCAAGAATCAACCCAACAAGGTCAAGCAAAGGTTTAAAAAATAAAGAAATAAAAAAATTAATTTCTAGCCTAAAGATTGTTCTTAAATTTTCAATTTTAAAGGGAGGATCTTCAATCAGAGATTTTAAAAATATTTCAGGAAAAATTGGAGACTTTCAGAGATTTTTTAAGGTTTACGGGAAGGAAAATAAAAACTGTTCTCGTATTTCGTGCAAAGGAATTATAAAAAGAATATCAATATCTAGTAGGTCTTCTTTTTATTGTAATATCTGTCAAAAATAAAATGATGTTGACCGATATTATTCAAAAAGATATACATTCACAACCTTATGCCAATTATTCAGTCAGCATTTAGACGTGTAAAAAGATCTGAAGCTCAATCAGCAGTAAATAAAATTAGAAAAAGCAAATATAAAGCTGCCGTTAAACAAATGACAGCATACATTGCCTCAGGCAAGACCAAAGAAGCCATTAGTTTTTTACCAAAATTCCACTCACAATTGATGAAAATAGCTAAAACAGGAGTTATTAGTAAAAAAAGAGCATCAAGAAAAATATCTAGATTAGAAAAAAAAATCCAAAAATTAAAAAAATAAATAACAATTCTAAGTTGATATTTATTAAATTATAAAAATTTATTTTAACTAAATTAAATTGCAGCTAGAAAAAATACATACAACTTAAAATACTAATTTACTATATATTGTTTTTTTTTAAGAAATTTTTTTTAAAAAAAATACAACCATTTACTTTTTTTTTTCTTAATACAACCTCAGGCGTATTGCAATATTTAAAAAAAAAATAGATATATCTTTTTAATAATTATTAATTTTAAAAAATTAAAGATTTAAGTTAATAAAAAATAATTTTACTTTATGTCAGAAATATCCACAACAAAAACAAATACCAATCAGATTTTAAAAGAGGAAAATTTAATTGATTGGAATAAAGTTTTAGAAAAATTTCAGCAAGATCTAGGTAAAGATGTGTACGAAAGCTGGATTAAAAATATTACTTTAAAAAAAGAGTTTAACCACTATGTAATTTTGTCTGCTCCAACGCGTTTCGTAAGGGATTGGATAGTATCAAGATATGCTGATAAAATTATAGATATAATAAAAACATTTAAAAAAACTATTCAAAGAATTGAGTTTGTAATTGAAGAAAATAAAGAAAAAATAGCACAAGTTGATAAAAGAAATATTAATGTTGTTACCTCCATAGAAAGCTCTTTACTTAATTACAACCGATTTAACTCGAATAATAGCTTTGAAAATTTTATTGTAGGCGAAAGTAATGAACTTGCTTACAGTGCAGCAAAGAAAGTATGTGGAGCGACATCTCACTACAATCCATTATTTATATATAGTTCAGTAGGTATGGGGAAAACTCATTTGTTAAACGCCATTGGTTTAGAAATTGGAAACGAAAAGAAAGTGATGTTTATTTCGGCAGAAAGATTTATGTATCATTTCATAAGATCCTTAAAAAGCAATGATATGGTTAGGTTTAAAGATTTTTTTAGAAAATGTAATGTTTTCATCATTGACGATATTCAGTTTGTTAGAGGTAAAGAAGCAATGCAAGAAGAATTTTTTCATACTTTCAATGCTTTAATAGAAAAAGGTTCTCAAGTAGTAATATCTTCAGACAGAGCTCCAGCTAATCTTGATAGAATTCAAGATAGGATAAAATCACGCTTATCAGGAGGGCTAGTTATTGATATTCAGCCACCTGATTTAAAATTAAGGTTAAAAATACTAAAAAGTAAATTGGATGAAATACGAAAAAATTTTAGAGAAGGATATAATTTAAACGAAGATGTTTTGCAGTTTTTGGCCACAGAGATCTCATCAAATGTGAGAGAAATGGTTGGGTCTTTAAATAGAATAATAGCATTCAGTAAAATTAATAATAAACCAACAACCATACATGATTGCAAAAAGATACTTAAAGATTTTATCGACTATAATAAAAAAACGATAAATATAGAATTTATTCAAAGAACTGTTGCTTCTTATTTTAACCTTAATATTAATGAAATGTTATCTGCAAGAAGGTCAAGATCTTTAGCAAGGCCCAGACAAATTGCAATGTATTTATCAAAAATTTTAACTACAAATTCTTTACCAGACATCGGTAGACAATTTTCTAATCGTGATCATACTACGGTTATACATGCTGTAAAAAAAATTGATGAATTAATGAAGAAAGATAATGAAATTGATCGTTACATAACTGAGATCAAAAAAAAACTTATTTAAAAAATTATGGAATTTGCCATAAATAGAGATCAAATTTTAAAGCCTTTAAGCCATGCCTGTGGAATTATCGAAAAAAAAACAACAATACCTATTCTATCTAACATTCTTATTGAGGTAAAAGAATCTAAAATAAAAGTCACAGCAACAGATCTAGACATTATTTATTCCGAGGAAATTCCTTTGAAGGATCTAAAAAAGGAAGGTGTTACAACAACATCGGCAACGACATTACATGATATATTAAGAAAGCTAGATTCCAATACTTTGGTGGAATTCACTTTACAAGACGCTAATAAATTAAAGTTAAAGTCAGGTAACTCTAAATTCAATTTGTTGTGTATGCCATCTGATAGTTTTCCTTTAGCTGAAAAGGATAATAATACAACAACTTTTGAAATAGAATCTTCAATACTTTTAAAATTATTAAACAAAACTAAAATCTCAATTTCTAATGATGAAACTAGACATTATTTAAATGGGATTTATTTTCATAAGGTAAATCATGATAAAAATACTTTTTTATCAGCTGTAGCTACAGATAGTCATCGACTTTCTTCAAGTCGAATATCTATTGATCCTAATATTAATTTTGAATCTGTAATTCTACCAAAAAAAACTATTTTCCAATTAATATCTTTGCTAGAACAAAATAGTGGAAAAGTTAAAGTATCAAATAATAAAACAAAAATTAAATTCTCTGTAGGTAATAGTTTATTAGTTTCAAAAGTTATTGATGGTCGTTTTCCAGACTATAGTAAAGTAGTGCCAACAAACAACCCAAAGGTATTGAAGATTAAACTAAATGACTTCAAAGATTCTATTGAGAGAGTTACCACAGTATCTTCCGATCATAAAGAGGGACTTAAAATATTGGCCACTAAAGAATCATTAAAATTATCAGTTAATAATCCAAATAGTGGTGAGGGATTTGAAAATATAGACGCAAAATTTAATGCGGATGATTTAGAAATAAGTTTTAATAGTAGGTATTTAATTGATATAGCATCTCAAATAGAAAGCGATTCTGTTATAATTAATTTAAAAGATGGAAATTCACCAGTTTTAATTAATGATCCATCGGATCAGAATAGTTTTCATGTAGTTATGCCGATGAAAATATGATTTTTTTTGTATAAAAATCAAAAATAGATTATTTTTATATTTTTCGTTAAGTTACCATTTAATACCAACGGGAATTTAAGCTATCATCATGTCGCAGATTTAATTCATCTGAAAAAAATGGTAAAATATCTAAATAAAAATAAGTTTATGACAAAAAAAAATCAATCGATTAACACCAATTATAGCGCAGAATCAATAAAAGTACTTAAAGGTCTTGAAGCGGTTCGTAAAAGACCAGGAATGTATATTGGCGATACTGATGATGGAACTGGTCTCCACCACATGGTTTATGAGGTGGTAGATAACTCAATAGATGAAGCTCTAGCAGGATATTGTAAAAATATTAAAGTAACAATAAATCAAGATCATTCAGTTTCAGTGGAAGACGATGGAAGGGGTATTCCAATAGATATGCATAAAGGAGAAAAAAAATCTGCTGCAGAAGTTATAATGACACAATTGCATGCTGGTGGAAAATTTGATCATGATTCTTACAAAGTTTCCGGTGGTCTTCATGGTGTTGGTGTTTCAGTAGTTAATGCTTTGTCCGAGAAATTAATATTAAAAATATATAGAGATAAAAAAGAACATGTAATTGAGTTTAAGGATGGAAAATCTTTATATTCTTTAAAAGCTAAAGGAAAAACAAATAAGACAGGAACTTATATTAATTTTCTACCATCTAGACAGGTTTTTTCAGATACTAAATTTAGCTCTTCAACTTTACAAAAAAGAATGAGGGAACTTGCTTTTTTAAATAAGGGTCTAGGTATTGTTTTAATAGACAAAACCGGAAAGAAAGAAAAGGAATATAATAATAAATATGATGGAGGCATCCAGGAATTTGTTGAGTTTTTAGATAAAAATAAATCTGCTTTAGTTAACAAGAATGATCTTAATTTATTTAAGAAACCTATTTATATTTCTGGAACAAAAAATAATGTCGAGGTAGAATGCTCCTTGAAATGGAACGCTGGATACTCAGAAGATATGCTACCTTTTACGAACAATATTCACCAAAAAGATGGTGGTACGCATATGCTAGGCTTTAGAAGCGCATTAACAAGGGTAATTAACAAATATGCTACTGATGGAAACCTACTAAAAAAGAATAAAATTACTCTTACAGGTGATGATACTAGAGAAGGTTTAACTGGAGTTTTATCTATAAAAATTCCAGATCCTAAATTTTCTTCTCAAACAAAAGATAAGTTAGTATCTTCAGAAGTAAGATTTATAGTTGAATCTATAGTTAATGACAAATTATCAACTTGGTTTGATCAAAATCCAGGTATTAAAAAAATAGTATTATCAAAAATAGTTCAAGCTGCTATCGCAAGAGATGTTGCACGAAAAGCGAGAGAAGGTGTTAGAAGAAAAGGTTCTTTAGAATTGTCGGGATTACCTGGAAAGCTTGCAGATTGCCAGATCGCCAAAGCAGAAGGAACAGAATTATTTATTGTTGAGGGAGATTCTGCAGGTGGGTCCGCTAAACAGGGAAGAAATAGAGAATTTCAAGCTGTGTTACCTTTAAGAGGAAAGATACTTAATACTTTTATAGATGTTAATGGACACAAAAATAAAAATGGTAACGGTCAAGATTTGCAGAATAAAGCTTTTTCAAAAATGATGTCTTCCAACGAGATAGTTACATTGATTAATGCCTTAGGAACAGGTTCTAAAGATTTTGATGTTGAAAATTTAAGATATGAAAAAATTATTATTATGACAGATGCTGATGTTGATGGTTCACATATCAGAACACTTTTATTAACTCTATTTAATAATTATCCATTTAATGAGTTAATCGAAAAAGGTCATTTATATTTAGCGCAGCCACCACTTTATAAGATAACGAAAGGATCAAAAAACTATTATATCAAAAATGAAAAAGAGTTAGAAGGTTTTTTAATTAAATCTTCGGATGTTAAAAAAAATGAAATAAAGAAAAATAACAAAGAATTTAATAGATTTATTGAAAAAGAAAAAAGTAAGCTGAATATTCAGAGATTTAAAGGTTTGGGAGAAATGAACCCTGATGAATTATGGGAAACTACTTTAAATCCAGAGAAGCGGACATTGTTACAAGTGCAGTATTCTAATAGTACAAAAGCAAAGTCAAAAAAAGATCAAGACTTAATTCAAATTCTAATGGGCGACGAGGTTGCTCCAAGAAAAGATTTTATAATTAGTCGTGCTTTGGAAGTTTCAAACTTAGATATATAGTTTTTTAATGAAGTTTTCTGATTTCTTTGTTTCAAAAGATCATACAAAGTTAGATAAGAAAACTTTAGTAATCTTAAGATGGATAGCTTTAATTGGCCAACTTTTTACAATTTTTTTCGTTTATTTTATTTTAAATTTTAATTTTAATTTTATTTATTGTTCTATGATTATTTTTGTAGGATTATTAACTAATATTTATTTGCGATTTGGGATAAAAGAAAATCAACTCAACAATTTAACTTCTACTATTTTTCTATTGTATGATCTACTTCAGTTAGGTTATTTACTATATTTTACAGGAGGAGTAACAAATCCATTTATAATCTTATTAATAATACCTGCAATAGTTTCTTCAACTTTTCTAACTTTACAAAGTACAATAAATTTATCAATGGTTACTATTATTTTACTATTTTTTCTTACTAAAATTTATTTACCTTTACCACATCCAGGAAGTTTACATTTTCATGTTCCTGCTTATTATTTATATTCGATTCCTATAGCTGTAATAATTGGTTTGATTTTTTTAACATATTTTGGAGCAAGATTTGGTATACAATCTAGAAAAAGAATAGAGGCCTTAAATAAATTAGAATTAATTTTAGCAAAAGAACATGAGCTAGAATCGATAGGTTTGCAGGCAGCCGCAGCCGCTCATTCTTTGGGTACTCCATTATCTACTATAAGAGTGGTAGCAAAAGAATTAAAAAAAGAAGTAGGAGAAAATTCAAAATATTCAAAAGATATAAATTTATTATTGTCGCAAACTATTAGATGTTCAGAAATATTAAAAAATTTATCTAGAGATCAATTTAAAGAGGATAAATTTGTAAGCGACATAAAGATAGCAGATTTACTTGATAAAATTGTTGATTCATTTGGTGAAATTACCACAAAAGAAATATCATTAATTAAACAAGAAAATAAATCAAACCCTAAAATTAAAAGAACTTTAGAAATTGCATATGGGTTAAGAAATTTTATAGGAAATGCTGTTAAATATAGTGATTCTAAAGTTATAATAAACTTAAGAAGCAATGAAGCAATTACAGAAGTAGAGGTAAGAGATAATGGACCAGGTTTTTCCGATGATATAAAGGATGTTTTGGGAGAACCTTATATAAGATCAAAAAATAAAATAATAAATTCAAAATCTGGTTTAGGCCTCGGGACCTTCATTGGGAAAACACTTTTAGAAAGAATGAAAGCAAAAATTGAATTTGGAAATGATGGTGAACTCAAAGGTGCCTGTGTTAAAATAAAATGGGAAACAAAAAATTTGCTTAATATTTAAATTTTTTACTAAACTCAAAAGTATAGGAAATTATTTTATAGGCTAATTTTGCAACCAAAAAATTGTACGAATTAAAACCTTTTATTGGAGAAAGTTCATTAATATCAGCTCCTATAATATTTGAATGTTTTGCAGCTATTTTAATTATATTTAATGTTTCGTCCCAAAGAAGTCCACCAGGTTCTGGCGTACCTGTTGCAGGCATTATACTAGAATCAAATCCATCAACATCAAATGTTAAATAAACAGTTTTATTTTTTATTAATTTTTTAAAATTATTTAAATTCCATTTCAATTTATCTTTTGCCCAAAAAATATTAATTCTTGATGAGTTTTTTTTTATATAAGGCATTTCATTTTTTGAAATATTTCTTATTCCAAAAGAAATTAATGATACATTTTTATAGTCCAGACATCTTTTTATTGCAGACGCATGTGAAAATTTTTCACCTTGATAACTTTCTCTTAAGTCTGCATGTGCATCAAAATGTAATAAACACAATTTTTTATATTTCTTAGCAAATGGAGCTATACAACCAGGAGTAATTGAATGTTCACCACCTAATGTTAATGGAAAAATTTTTTTATTTAAAATTTCCTCATTTATCTTCGACATTTTATTTAATGCTTTTTTGATATTTTTTTGTATTTTAAATGGTTTTAAGGTTTTTATTCCGATTTTTTTATATGGTTCGCAATTTAATTCTTCATCATACAGCTCAACCTGATGTGAAGCTTTGATTATTTCTTTTGGGCCATTGCGTGTACCACCACCATAACTAACAGTTTTTTCTAAACCAAAGGGGATTACAACTACTTTTTCCTTGAAGTTAAACTTATTATCGATTCCAAGAAATCCTTTTTTATTTGAGAGATATTTCACTTTTTAATCAAATATTTTTGAGAAATTTTTAGACTTTCTTGGTTCCCAATGTTTGCGATGATAGGCATCACTCGCAATTAATGGTAGAACACTGGTTGCTTCAGCAAATACCATTTGCTCTTTAGAAACATCAACCTTACCCCAAGAACTTGCTTCCTTAAGTGTAGAGCTACTACAAGCGCCGTCTCGAGTATCAGCAACAGTAATTTGCACGGCATATTTATGCATATCTACTTCTTTCCCCAATAGTTCTGCACATATTACTGTATCTTGAATAAAGTTTTTTGGTACTCCTCCACCAATCATAAAAAGACCAGAAGATTTTGACTTAATTTTAATTTCTGTTAGCTCTCTAAATTCTCTTACAGAGTCTATCGTAATATGATTTTTGGGATTTTTTTCTTGATGTACAACTAAACCAAACCCTGCGCTAGAGTCAGTAAAAGCTGGACAAAATATAGGTACATTATTATCGTATGCAGTTTCTATAAGAGAGTTCTTTTTTTTAGCATGGCTTTTTAAATATTTTCCCATTTCTTTAATAAACTCTCTTGAAGTATATGATTTAGGTTCTAATTTATCTGCTATATCACAGATAGTTTTATCGCATATCTGAAGCTGCTCTTCGTCGATATATGTATCATATATTCTATCGATATAATTATCCCTAAGTTGAGTATCATCTTGAAATTGAGAACCTTGATAATGTTTAAATCCTAAAGCTTCAAAAAAATCCATATCAATAATTGATGCACCAGTAGCTACTATGGCATCTACCATATTGTATTTAACCATGTCAGAGTATATTTTCATACATCCTGCAGCCGAGGTTGAACCAGCCAAGGTTAGGAAAATTGTACAATTTTTATCTTTTAACATTTCATTAAATATTTCAGAGGCATTTGCTGTATCTCTAGAAGTAAACGACATTTTTTTCATAGACTCTATAATTTTTCTAGAGTCAAAAGATGTAATATCAATGTGTTCTACAGGATTTTCTAGAAATGTCTTTTTATTATGACCCAACTTTGGATCGTTTGGGTTATTCATTTAGGCAACAAGATAACGAGAGGAGTTTTCCTTATCGAATATTGACATTATTGGCTTATCTTGAACCTCAAAAATTTGGTCAGAATAAAACCCATTAAATTTCGTTCTAAAAGTCAATGAGTATGCACCAAGCTGTCCTACCTCTATATAATCCCCCTCTTTTAAATTATTAGGTAAAATAAATGGTCCCTTCATATAATCAATACTATCACATGTTGGGCCATATAGACTATAAGAAGTCAATTTTTTAGATGTCATTCTTCCGTTAGGTATCATTCGTGTAGGTAATACAAAATTTGGAACTCCTGCATCAAACATACTTCCATAGGTTCCATCATTAATATAAAGTTTTTGTTTTTTTCTTAGAACTACTCTTACTATTGCAGATCCACTTTCAGCGACAAGTACTCTACCGGGTTCACACATTAATTTCGGTTTATTTTCTAATTTTAGATTGTTAAAAGCTTTTTTTATCTCGTTAATATAGTCTTCTAGAGGTTGAGGATTTAAATCTGGATATATTGAAGGAAAACCACCACCCACATTTATAATATCTGGTAATATTTTAGTTTTTTTTATTATAACACCCAAATCTCTTATGCCTTTTGCGTAAGATATGGGGTGCATACATTGTGATCCAACATGAAAACTTAAACCCACTTTAGATGCATGAGCTTTTGCTAACCTCAATAAACCCAAAGCTTCACTTGGTAAAGCCCCAAACTTTTGCGATAAATCAATTTCTGCATGTTCGTTTGAGATAGAAACTCTTACATAAAGGGTTAAATCTTTTGCGTTTTCTGTTGCCTCAATAATTTTTTGAAGTTCATCTTTAGTATCCAGAGCAAAATCTCTAATTTTATATTTAAAATATGCTTCTTTTATATGCTCACGGCTCTTAATAGTATTCATGTAGTACGCCTTAGCTTCTGGATAGATTTTTTTTATTAATTTAATTTCATTAATTGAAGCAACATCAAATTGATTAATACCACTTTCAAAAATGTATTTAATTACTTTTTCGTTTGGATTGGTCTTTACTGCATAAATAACATTTCCTGGAAAATTATTCTTAAACCAGCTACACGCAGTTTTAATTGAATTTTTTCTTATGCAATAAATCGGATCTACTGGTCGAACATTATTAACAAGTTCGTCAACCGAGTTAAATTTTTGCATCTCATTTGTCCCCTTTTTTATTAGTCAAAAATAAAAAAAAACTCTATAAGTTCGCTTTTATATAATTAGGAAGTAATGTAAAGCATTAATTTTAGCTCTTGAAATTTCATTTCGGAGTCACCATCTATGGGGTTGAGAATAAATAATATTTAAACAAAAAAGATATGAACACAGTAGAAGAAAAAATGAACCCTCAAAAAGTAACAGATTTGGCTGATAAATCGTTACTTATTGTAGATGATGATAGTCCCCTAAGAGATCGATTGGCTCGCGCGATGGAAAAAAGGGGTTTTAAAGTGATGCAAGCTGAAAGTGTGAAAGAGGGTATAAGTATGGCTCAAAACTCAACACCAGCGTTTGCTGTGGTCGATTTGAGATTGGGAGATGGCAATGGTTTAGAGGTGGTAAAAGAGATTCGTAAAAAAAAGAAAGATAGCAAGATAATAATGCTTACTGGATATGGAAATATACCTACGGCGGTAGCAGCAGTAAAAGCAGGAGCTATTGATTATATTCCAAAACCTGCCGATGCAGATGATGTTGAGAGAGCTCTTTTAGCTTTACCAGAATCTAAAGCTGTACCACCAGAAAATCCAATGTCAGCAGATAGAGTTAAATGGGAACATATTCATCGTGTATTTGAACTTTGTAATAGAAATGTTTCAGAAACTGCAAGAAGACTTAAAATGCACAGAAGAACTCTTCAAAGAATTCTATCAAAAAGATCGCCTAAATAATTTTATTTAATTTCTTTATCCATGGATATAAAGCTGTCAAAAGAAATAGTTTAAATAATTCTGCCAACAAAAAAGGCTGAGCTCCTAATTTAAAAATAGGTTTGTCCCAACCAATCAAATATCCCAACCACAATAAGCCTAAAATATATATGAAGCTTACCGCAACAACCAATCTAGTAAACACACCAAGCACATCAAAGGCTTTTTCTTTGCTCCAGTTAAACCAATCTGGTTTAATGCCTGCAAAATAAACTGCTACTAAGAAACCAATCAAATACCCCATTGTTGGTCCAGTAAAATAAATTAATCCAATTCCTTTTTCTGGTGAATTAGCAAATACAGGCAGTCCAAAAATTCCTTCTAATAAGTAAAGGGTTACTGTTGCCAAACCAATTTTATGTCCAAAAGCTAGACCAAGGAAAAGTACTACAAAAGTTTGCATCGTCATTGGAACTGGATAAAATGGAATTTTTACTTTTGCAGATACTGTTAGTAATAAGCTACCCAATAAAATCAACAATGCGATTTTGCTAAATTTAATTAAATCTAGTTTTTTTGTTAACTCCATATTTGATACAATACCTTTTCTTTTTAGTAAAATCTAGCTTTTTGTAAGATCAATAAATACATCTTCTAAATCTCCTTCGTTAGTTGAAATGTCATAAATTTCCATTCCTGCACTTTTTATTTTATTTATTACTTCATCGATACTATGTTTTTTTCTTTCATATATTGCTGTTATTTCATTATTAGAATTATAAATATATCTTATTCCATTTAATTCTTTCGAATTAATTGGAACAACATTTTTGACTTTAAAAATAATTTTTTTAATTTTAATACGGTTTAGTAGATTGCTCGTTGTGTCTAATGTAATCAAATTACCTTTATTTAATATTGCAATCCTATCACACATATTCTGAGCTTCTTGCATAATATGTGTAGTCAAAATTATTGTTACACCTTGTTTATTTAGCGATGTAATATTATCCCAAAGGTTTTTCTTTAATTCAACATCTACACCAGCTGTAGGTTCATCCAAAACAAGTATAGGAGGTCTATGCACCATTGCTTTAGCAATTAACAATCTTCTTTTCATTCCTCCAGATAAACTTCTTGCATAAGCATTTGCTTTTTTATCCAAAGAAACTAATTTTAATATCGTTTCAGTTATTCTATCTTTTTTTGGTATTCCATATAGCCCTGCCTGTAGATCTAAAAGGTTTCTCGGACTAAAAAAAGCATCCAAATTTACTTCTTGGGGGACTATTCCAATCGACGACCTTACTTCTCTTGGGTTTGTATCTAAATCATGCCCCCACACATTTACAACACCTGAATTTTTTATAACTGTACCGGCTAATATATTCAAAAAAGTAGTTTTCCCAGCTCCATTTGGCCCTAGCAAACCAAATATTTCACCATCTTTCACCTCTAAGTTTAAATTATTAAGAGCTACAATCTTTTTTGAGGATTTTTTCGAATAAATTTTTGTTAGTTTTTCTACTTTTAAAGCATTCTTATTCATCATAATAAATAATTTAGCTTTTATATACCGTTAACAATAATTAAAATAGGTAAATATTAATCTATGAATTCCATTAAAAAAACTGACCATTTTTATCTAATCGATGGTTCTGGATACATCTTTCGTGCATATTATGCTCTTCCACCTCTTTCTAGAAAAAGTGATGGTTTACCAACAGGGGCAGTAAGTGGTTTCTGCTCGATGTTATTTAAATTATTAGAAGACGCAAGATCTGACGACTCAAAATTTAAACCTACACATTTTGCTGTAATCTTCGATTCTGCAAAAAAAAATTTTAGAAATGATATTTATAGTGAATACAAAGCTAATAGATCAGAAGCACCTGAAGATCTCATACCTCAATTTGATTACATAAGAAAATCAGTTAAAGCATTTAATTTGCCATCTATAGAATTAGTAAATTACGAAGCAGATGATTTAATCGCAACCTATGCTAAAAAAATAATTAAAATGGGAGCTAAGGTAACAGTTATTTCATCGGATAAGGATTTAATGCAGTTAGTTTCTGACGATATTAGATTATATGATCCAATGAAAAGTAAGGTCTTGGGAGAAAAAGAAGTTATTGAAAAATTTGGAGTTAAACCTAATCAAGTAATCGATGTACAATCATTAGCTGGAGATTCTTCAGATAATATTCCTGGTGTACCAGGCATAGGGATAAAGACAGCTTCAGAACTTATAAATAAGTATAAAAATTTAGACACTCTTTTAGAAAAAGCTAGTGAGATTCCACAGAATAAAAGACGGGAAACATTAATAGCAAACAAAGACAAAGCTCTTTTAAGTAAAAAATTAGTTACACTTAAAGATGATGTTCCGATCAAAGATGACCCAAGTAGTTTTATTTTAAAAAAAGTTGAAAAAGATAAACTTTATGATTTTTTAAGAGAAATGGAATTTAATAAATTATTAAGTAGAGCAATAAGTTTTTATGGAGAAACTGATAATTCTAATAATAAACCTACAATCCAAAAAAAACAAACAACACCAATAAATGTGAAAAATTATGAAAGTATAATTACTGAAAAAGACCTAGAAAGATGGATAGAAACTTTAAATAAACAAGAAGTAATTTCAGTTGATACTGAAACATCATCTTTAAATCCTTTAGAAGCTGATTTAGTTGGTATTTCTTTTAGTTATGCACCAAATAAAGCTTGCTACATACCTATCGGTCATAAAAATATTAAAGGAATAAAAAAGGAAATAGTATTAAAAAAAATTAAATCTTTATTAGAAGATCCTAGTATAAAAAAAGTTGGACAAAATATTAAATTTGATTTTATTATTTTAAGACAAAATAATATAAAAATATATCCTCTAGAGGATACAATGTTAATTTCATACACATTGGATGCAGGAACTAATAGACATAATTTAGATACGCTATCTGAAATTCATTTAAATCATAAAACTATTTCCTATAAAGAATTAGTTGGAAGTGGAAAAAATAAATTGAATTTTGCTGATGTTATGCTGGATAGAGCAACAGAGTATGCAGCAGAGGATGCGGATGTAACACTAAGATTATATAGCTATCTTAAAGAAAGGCTTAATGATGAAAAATTAAATAAAATATATGAAATTTTTGAAAAACCAATGATACAAATATTATCAAAATTAGAGTTAAATGGTATTAAGGTAGACGATGCATATCTTAAAAAACTTTCTAATAATTTTAATAATAAATTAAATAAAATAGAAAAAGAGATATATTCTATAGCTGGTAAGGAGTTTAATATTGCTTCTACAAAGCAACTTGGTGAAATAATTTATAATGAACTCAAAATTACTAAATTAAAGAAAACAAAAAAAGGGAGCTTAGCCACAAGTGCAAATATATTAGAAGATCTTGCTCTTGCTGGTCATAAATTTCCTAATCTTATTTTAGCCTGGAGACAAATTTCAAAACTCAAAAATACTTATTCAGATGCATTGCAAGATCATATAAGTAAAAAAACAAAAAGAGTACATACATCATTTTTATTAGCAGCTACAAATACAGGGAGATTAGCTTCAAGTGATCCAAATTTACAAAATATTCCAATTAAAACGGAAGAAGGTAGAGAAATTAGAAAAGCTTTTATAGCAGACAAAAAAAATATTTTAGTTTCTGCAGATTATAATCAAATAGAGATGCGAATTTTGGCAGATATGGCAGATGTAAAAGAATTAAAAAAAGCTTTCAAAAACAATGAAGACATTCATACTTTGACTGCTAGTCAAGTTTTTAATTTACCAATCAATAAAGTTAATGATGACTTTAGAAGAAAAGCTAAGACAATCAATTTTGGTATAATTTATGGAATTACTCAATATGGATTAGCTAAACAAATTTCAGTATCTAATCAAGAAGCTCTTGATTTTATAAATGCATATTTTAAAAAATTTCCTGAAATAAAAGATTATATGAACACAACAATAAACACTTGTAGAAAAAAAGGATATGTCAGTAATATTTTTGGAAGAAGAATTCATCTCAGAGGCATAAACGATAAAAATTTTAGTGTCAGAAGTTTTCAAGAAAGAGCAGCAATAAATGCTCCAATCCAAGGATCCGCAGCAGATATCATTAGATTAGCTATGATAAAGATAAACGAATTAATTGAAGAAGATAAAAAATTACAAGCAAAGATGTTGTTACAAATACATGATGAACTTATATTTGAATGTTTAAAAAAAGATGAAAATTATGTAAAAAAAACTATTAAAACAGCAATGGCATCAATTTCAAAATCTAAATATCATATGTTTTCAATTCCACTAGAAGTTAATGTAAACTCAGGTAATAATTGGGATGAGGCTCATTAGTAGCTCTAATACTTGCCCAATTTGTGACAATTTAGTATTTCTATATATGATTATTGGTTATGAATAATATAATTGCATTAGTAGATGACGACAGAAACATACTTACCAGCATAAGTATGGCGCTTGAAAATGAAGGTTTCAAAGTTCAAACTTATATTGACGCGGAAAGTGCTTTAGTTGGTATTAGCAGAACACCTCCTGATCTAGCAGTAATAGATATTAAAATGCCGAGGATGGATGGTGAGGAATTGCTTAAAAGGTTAAGAAAAAAAACTACGATCCCAATTATATTTTTAACCTCAAAAGATGAAGAGGTCGATGAACTTTTAGGTTTAAAACTTGGGGCAGATGATTTTATTAAAAAATCTGGCGGGTTTTCACTTAAAGTTCTTATTGAAAGAATTAGAGTTCAACTAAGAAAAAAAAAGAACCAGTATTGATGATACAAAAAATTTAATTAAACATGGTAAGCTTGTGTTAGATCCTTCTCAGCTTGAATGTGAGTGGAATGGAAAACCACTTCCAGAAAAATTGACAACTACAGAATTCTTGATTGTTAAAGAGTTAGCAAAAAGGCCAGGAATAATTAAAGAAAGAGCACAGCTAATGGATATAGCTTATAAAGATAATAATGATATTGAAGATAGGACTATAGATAGTCATGTTAAAAGAATTAGAAAAAAATTTAAAAAAGTAGACCAAAATTTTTCTGCAATCGAAACAAGATATGGTAGCGGATATAGATGGAATGTTAGTTGATGAAACGTAAGTTTTTTGGATCAAGCTCAATTCTAAAAAATTTTTTAATATATAATTTTATCGTTTTTTTACTCCTAGGTATTTTTACTTACTTATATCTAAAGGCTATAAAACCTAATCTTATAAAAGATAGATCAGAGCAACATATAAAAATTATTAAGAATACTTCAGATCATATCAATAGGTTAAATATACAATTTGATAAGGAGAGCATGACTAATTTTTTGTTGTCTACAAGGTTTTTATTTCAAAATCTCGACCGAGTCCAACTTTATGATTTAAATAATAATTTATTAGCAGATACTGATACATTAGATTTAGTTCGAGATGTTTTTATTAGAAATCAAAATGTTGAAGAAAGACCAATTAATGAGTTGAACGAAGATTTGAATCAAAATGATAATATCGATTCAATTCAAGCTACAACTTTTAATACAGAAAATTATGTAAAAATATATTCTAATCAAAAAAAAAATAATGAAGAATTGATTATAAGTGAAAAAATTAATAATAATTTTTATGTTATTACTATAAATTCAGTTAAATTAAAGAATATTGAAAACGGCTATATTGTTGTTTCAGAAATTGCAAATGATATTTTATTTGCCGTTGAAGAAAGAAAAAATTTTATATTAAGAACAGTCTTATCTGTAGCAATTGTAATTTTAATTTTTTCTGTTTTTTTAAATAAATATATTTTAAAGCCAATAAGATCTTTAGTTTTATACACAAAGGCTATTAAAGAAAAAGATGTAAAAATAGGAAAACATGAAAAATACTTACTTAGAAAAGATGAGGTAGGACAACTATCAAGATCCTTAAATGAAATGACCGAAGATCTTTATAAAAGAATAGATGTTGCTGAAACTTTTTCATCAGATTTAGCTCACGAAATAAGAAATCCACTTACTTCACTTAAGGGAGCCTCAGAAGTTTTAGAAAATACTGCTGATAGCGAAAAAAGAAAAAAATTAATAAAAGTAATTGGTCACGATGTAGAAAGAATAGAAAGATTAATTACAGATTATTCGCAAATGTTAAAAGATGAAGCTAGCTTATCAAGAGCAAAAATGAAAAAAATAGATTTATCAAGTGTGATTAATTCTGTTGTTGAGGATTTTAATAGTGACTTGTCCAACTTAAATAAAAATATAAAAATTAATGTAAGATATACTAATCTAAACGGAACCAAACTTAATGTATTAGGCGTTGAAAGTAAGCTTGAACAAATATTGGCTAATTTACTAGATAATGCAATTTCTTTTAGTCCATCTAATAGCAAAATATCCTTAGTATGTGGCATTGAAAAAGAGGATGTAAAATTAGTTATAGAAGATGAAGGGCCAGGTTTTAATGAAAAAAATATTGACAAGGTTTTTAATAGATTTTACAGCAATCGACCACAAAAGTTTGGAGAGCACTCAGGTTTAGGATTAAATATTGTAAAAAATATTGTAGAACTTCATAAAGGTACGATCGTTGCTTCAAATCAACACGGCAGCAAGAAAGGAGCGAGGATAATGGTTCTCTTGCCAGTTTATAAATAATTATTTTTATCAAATAGTTGATAATTTGATTTTAACTTGCTACATAGGTCCGAAATATGTCAAAAGATTATAAAGTAAAAGATATTACCCAAGCTGACTTTGGTAGAAAAGAAATTTCAATAGCCGAAACCGAAATGCCAGGTTTAATGGCTTTAAGAAAAGAATATAAAAATAAAAAACCCCTTAAAGGTGCAAGAATTTTAGGTTGTTTGCACATGACAATCCAAACAGCAGTTTTAATAGAAACTTTAGTTGAACTTGGAGCTGATGTGAGATGGTCTTCTTGTAATATTTTTTCAACACAAGATCACGCAGCTGCAGCAATAGCAAAAGCTGGAATTCCTGTTTATGCATGGAAAGGCGAAACCGAAGAGGAATATTGGTGGTGTATAAAACAAACAATAGAAGGTAAAAAAGATTGGAAACCAAACATGTTGTTGGATGATGGAGGAGATCTTACCGCTTTAATGCATAAAGAATATAAAAATCTTCTTAAAGATGTAAAAGGGGTTTCAGAGGAAACAACAACAGGTGTAATGGCACTAAAAAAAATGGAAGCTAACAAAACACTTTTGGTACCAGCAATTAATGTTAATGATTCTGTAACTAAATCTAAATTTGATAATTTGTATGGATGCAGAGAGAGTCTAGTTGATGGAATTAAAAGAGCTACGGATGTTATGATGTCAGGCAAAACTGCAATAGTTGCAGGATTCGGAGATGTAGGAAAAGGAAGTGCGGCTTCATTAAGACAAAGTGGTGCTAGAGTAATGGTTACAGAAGCTGATCCTATTTGTGCACTACAAGCTGCTATGGAAGGATACGAAGTTGTTTTAATGGATGAAGCAATTGGTAGTGCCGATATAGTTGTAACAGCAACCGGTAACAAAGATATAGTAACAGCAGACCATATGAGACAAATGAAAGATCGTTCGATTCTTTGTAATATCGGCCACTTTGATAATGAAATTCAAGTTGAAGCTTTAAAAAATTACAAATGGAATGAAATTAAGCCGCAAGTTCACGAAATAGAATTTCCGGATAAAAAAAGAATTCTACTTCTTGCCGAAGGAAGATTAGTTAATTTAGGATGTGCCACGGGCCACCCAAGTTTTGTAATGAGTGCTTCATTTACTAACCAAACTATTGCACAAATTGAACTTTGGAATAATTCTAATAAGTATGAAAAAAAAGTTTATGTTTTACCTAAACATTTAGATGAAAAAGTTGCGATGCTCCATTTAGATAAAGTTGGAGCTAAATTAACTAAACTTTCGAAAGATCAAGCGGACTATATTAGTGTTGATGCAAAAGGACCATTTAAACCTGATACTTATCGCTACTAGCTAGTAGTAGATGAAATTAAAATCTTTAAAAGAAACTCAAAATTTTTCAAAACAAATTGCAGCAAAAACAAAAGCTGGTGATACAATTTTTTTATACGGGGAAATTGGTGTTGGAAAAACAACTTTTGTAAGATTTTTTATTAATCATTTAGAAAATGTTAATAAAATTAAAAATAGCGATATATTAAGTCCAACTTTCAATATAGTTTATGATTATAGTGTTGGAAATTTAAAAATTCTACATTATGATTTATATAGATTGAAAAATTATAAGGATATTGCCCAATTAGGCATTTTTGATACTTCAGAAGATCATATTAAAATTGTTGAATGGCCAGAGTTAATTAAAGTGAAGCCAAAAAATAGAATAGATATTCGATTCCAATATTTAAAATCAATAAATTCTAGAAAAGTTGAAATTATAGGTTTTGGAAAATTTAAAGAATATGAGTTTTTTAAAATATAATTTAAGACCAATAGCTGGTGATGCATCCTACAGAAAATTTTACAGGCTAACACAATATAAAAAAAATAAAATTATTATTTTTGCTAAAAAAGAAAAGTATAAAAATTTAATTGCATATTCTGCTGTAAATAATTTTTTAAGATCTAAAAATATATTAACCCCAAAAATTTATTTTCATAATTTTAGTAAGGGAATACTAATCGTCGAGGATTTTGGAGATTTAACTTATTATAAATTATTAAAAAAAAGTAAAAATAAATTCTCAATCTATAAAAAACTTATAGACTTATTGCTAAAAATTGAAAAAATAAAACCAAAATCCAGTATAAAAATTATAGGAAATAAAAAACATAAAATTAATAATTATACTAATGATCATTTATTTAAAGAATCAGACTTATTTTTTGATTGGTATTTGCCTATATTTATTAATAAAAAAAAAGCTTTAAATATTAAAAAAAAATCAAGAAAAATTTTATCAAAACTTTATAATAAATTAAATTTTTCAAATTCTAATTTTGTACATAGAGATTTCCATTCGCAAAATTTAATGAAAGTTAGCAATAAGATAGGCGTAATAGACAGCCAAGACGCAATAATTGGTAATCCG
>MDSV01171234.1_pt1 | contig 21927 bp, 16 predicted proteins | sample 810851 | NCBI WGS metagenome assembly MDSV01 (sample SAMN05326640, study PRJNA326480) | marine metagenome | isolation source: seawater | place: Atlantic Ocean: North East | collected 2012 | reverse complement strand
GAAGATGTCTTCGGGGACTTCGTCTTCAAAAAATCCGCAGCCCGCTATTAGGAAAGCTAGAGTGAGCGGAAATGCTTTAGTTAAGAATTTGATCATACTTGGAAAGTATATCGTTGTTCAATGCAAAGGGAGGCGCACCCGCAGAAGCGGGCGCGCCTCCCTCACAGCATTCCGGCAAGCGAACCGGGAGGGCCACTAGGACCCTCCCGGTAACATCTACCGCTGAGAACTTAACCGCAGGACGGTACGTTCTCGTTCGCGCGACACTCCACGACCGTGATCGGGAGCATCATGCCAGGCGAGGTCATCGCCTGCGAAGCAGCCTGCCACTTCGGATCGGTCAGGCCCCAGCGATACATATCTTGGAGCCTTAGACCCATGAACAGAGTGTTTGCTCTGCGTGTGTGTGACAGCGCAACAACTGCATCAGCAACGCCCGCTGTAGGCGACGTTCCAGCTGCATACGCGCTCATGCCATCCAGATCCACGCGGATCTTGTTGATGGCCGCAGCGAAACCAGCAGCGTCACCACCGTTCAGTGCATCTTCTGCTACGATGAGATGCATGAGACGCTCGGACGCCATGGTCAGAGGTGCGTACTGGTTGGTTCCGTACTGCGTATGGGCCTTAGTAACAGCCACATCCGCAACACCTGAGTACGGGTCCATTAGCGCAATAGCACCGCGGGAAGTACCACCCGGGCCAGTGTTGGCCACGAGGGTTTCATCCCACTGGTTCTCACCACGCGAGTTCACGTTACTGTGCTGTGGGCTCGACGTGGATGACGAGGAGAACCCGACATTAAACTGCCAGTCGGAGCCCGCCACAGTGGCCAAGACGGCCTCTGCATCGGCGACAGCTGCTCCAAAATCTAGCGCGCAGCCGGTCCCGTCAGATAGAGTACAACCGCTAGCGGAAGGATTAATAGCATCCCAGATAGCCGCAGACATGTGTGCGCGTGCGCGCATCGCCTGAGCCTGCTGAGCGACAGTAGCGTCGCCCCCGGCCATCGCTTCCGTGAAGTCCGCGACCGCACCCGTAATGACGCTCTTCATGTTACCCGCGCCGACCGGTGTCCCTGAAGTCTGCTTATCAGAGAAGACATAGTCCTCCTGACTTTCGCCGACAAAGAGATTGATCATGCCACGGTAAAGAAGCGCACGGGCCAGCAACTCATTTGTTGCGTCGCCGTTGGCTACGTGTTCACGAACGATGTTCACTGCATAGTCAGCCATCCATGTGGCCTGACCCAGTGACGGGAATGCACCATCGGTGAACTCATTTAAGGGATCACCGACGAATCCTTGGTCGAGCTGGCCCCACGCATCGCGGGAACCAGTCCAGTAGAGCTCGTCCGATACTACTGCAGGGCCTTCCCAAACATCAGAAGCGGCCCGTGACACAGCACGGAGAGAACCGTTGACCACGCCCTCAGCTGCCGCAGGCAGCTGCACGGACTCCTCAACCAGGTTGTTAGGGTTGTTGACGTCCAAAAGGTCGCCGCACCCAGTCATGCTCAACGCTCCAAGTAGCACGAGCGCCGAAGCTTTTCTTGTATTTAGCATAATTTGATCTCCCTTAGAACGTGACACGCGTTGACAGCGTGAAACGGCGTGGGAGTGGCAGGGCCCAACCTTCGGTACCCTGTAGGAAGTTACAGTTAAGACCACCGTTACAACGACCAATCACGTTGGTCTCGGGGTCCATCCCGGGATACTCACTGCCAGGCATCCAGAGCATGAGGTTACGACCACCCAAGTTGATTGTGGCGGTACTGAGTCCCCAGCCCTCAACGATGCTCGACGGCACCCGGTATGTGAGGGAGAGCTCGCGGAAGCGAATCATATTCGCATCGTAGATGCCGTTCATTCCTGACATCGGAGCGAGACCCTCAACCTCTTGCGCCCACTGAATTGCGGCGTCTAGACGCTGCTGAGCAGATGACGCGGGGTTCTGCATGGTCGAGAACAAACGAGCGGCCGTCGGCGTGTTACGGCCGATAACTGCGTTTGCACGACGGAACATACCAGACAGATCCTGCGTCTGGCCGCCCCACTTGTAGTCGAAGTTCGCTGCAATCTCAAAGTTGGAAGCAAACGACATGGTGGTTCCGAACGAGCCAGTAAAGTCGGCGTTCGGCTTACCCATGAGCGTCTGCAGCAGACCTGAGCCACAGTTATTCGACGACACGCCACCATTCGGCGTATCGAAATCGCTGTTTCCAACCGCTAGAGGCTTGAACGAACTTGGGCTCCGCGGAGTCGCGAAGTACTCAAGCGCCTGTTCCTGTGTAGGTACGACACAAACGCCGTCCACAGGGGTCAGAATGTTGAGCGGAATCGGCACATTTGCGAGTACCGCACCGAAGTACGAACCCGGGGCATAGCCCTCAAGTAGGTAGTTCCGGTAACGGGGGTAAGAACCACCCGTCTTGAGCGGCGGAGCGCCACCGAGCGAAACGATCTCTTCGTCGAGGTATGCCGTGTTCGCAAACACGTTCACGGACAGTCCCTCAGTTTGGAACACGTTGCCTCGGATAGATGCTTCGATTCCCTGCCCTGCTAGCTCACCAATATTGACGAGCTGAGAAGCTGTGAATCCACCAGTGACCGGGAACTGACGGGCCACCATGGCGTCGTTAACGGTACGGTTCCAGTAGGTCACGTCGACAGACCAGCTGTCATTGAATAGACCCGCCTCCATACCAACTTCCCACTCCGTCGACACCTCAGGCTTAAGTGCCTGGTTTCCAAGGTTCGCCGGAGCAACACCCGGACCAACTTCAGACGGCGCCGGGTTGAAGGTGGTGAACTTGTCAAAGGCGCCCGGCTGTAGGCCGGAGCGTCCGAGCGCAGCACGCACCCGGAATGTCGAGAAGGTGTCGTTACGCCAATCAAGTCCCTGACTCGGAACAATCGAGATCGATGCCTTCGGGTAGAAGGCGGTCTCGAACTCAGTACCGAAGGCAGAGTTGGCGTCCCAGCGACCACCAACCGTCGCGAAGATCCAGTCATTCCAGCCTACCTGATCCTGGAGATAACCACCCAACTGGGTGACCCTCAACCAGCTCTCAGAGGCAGACTGGTTCGAGAGCGCGGAAAGCGTCTCAAGACCAGGACCCGGGAATACCGAACCGCCACCACCAGCACTCTGACGCTGACGGAGGAAGCCCTGCGCACCGAACAAGAACGTGTTCTCGATCGCATCACCGAACATAGAGATCCAAGAACCTTTCATGTCCGCAGTGATTTCACGGCTACGATCTTCGCGGACCGTGCGGTCACCATAAATATTGGCATTCGTAAAGTCGTCAACATCGTGACGATACGGGCGACCAAACACACGATCATCGGACGTGAAGTCCAAGCCGAAGGTTCCATCGAGACGGAAGCCATCCACCGGCGTGTAGCCGATCGTGGTGCTCCCCGCGAAGTGCGAGGAAGCGGCGTTGTTCATCTGGTACGTGAACTCACGCGTGGTACCGAATGCCGGAGCACCGTAGTAGTTCGACCCTGGGCCCGTCTCGGCCTGAGGTGTGGCCCGGCGCAACTGGCCCATGAGCATCGAACTGAACACACCGTAGATGTTGTTACCATTGTCCGGCGTGTGCTGCTGCATGTCCGAGAAGAGAGTGCTGATACCAATCCGCACCTTCGAACTCGGGATGATCGTAAAGTTCGACGTGATACCAGCACGTCTGTTTGTGTCCACCTCCGGAGCAATCCCGTCGACCGCAGGGAAGGCACTCTCCAAGTCCATAATGCCGTCCTCATAGGAGTACCGGCCGGAAATGAAGTAGTTGAAGACATCCGAACCGCCCGTAACGGACGCGGAGTAGTTTTGCCCTAATCCATTGGAAAGGATGTCCGAAATCGCGTCATACTCAAAGACTTCGAAAGCCTCCGGAGAGACGCCGAAGCGAGACTGAACGCGCTGTTGAAGCGTGGCACACTCAGCTGCATCCGTCCCACAATCGCGACCAATAAAGTCAGCTAGTGGAAGAATCCGGCTGTTATTCGGAGTGATCTGAGTCCAGTCCGCCTGAACGGTGAACTGCGGAGCACCAGCACGACCCCGCTTCGTGAAGATCTGGATTACGCCGTTAGATGCCTCGGTGCCGTACAGCGTTGCGGCTGCAGCACCCTTGAGTATCTCGACGCGCTCAATCGACTCCGGAGGGATGTCATCGAGTCGGCTCGGGTTACCCGTACCTGACAAGGAGACCGCAGAACGGTCGACCCGAATTCCGTCGACATAAATAATGGGCTCGTTGAGCTGTGATAGCGAAGACGAGCCGCGGATGCGAATCGCCGCACCCTCACCGGTAGCACCGGAAGAGGGCATAGCTACAACTCCCGGCTCACGACCGGCGATCATCTGAGAGAAATCAGAGATCGGAGCATTGTCGAGCGTTGACGCATCAAGCGTCGCAATCGTGTTACCTAGTTTTCTCTTCTCCGTGGCAATTCCAGCTCCAGTCACCACCACCTCATCTAGGGTGATGGCAGTCTGATCTAGCCCGAAATCCTGAACCACGGACTGCCCTGCTCCGACCGTAACGGTCGCAGAACCAGAGCGGTAGCCGACGATCTCAGCGACGATCGTATGCTCGCCGGCCGGAACGTTCAGCAGGAGATAACGACCCGCGGCGTTCGTCAGAGCACCGATGCCGGTACCCTCGATGTACACCTGGACCGCCTCCAATGGACGCTGCGAAGCAGCATCCCGCACCGTACCCACTAACGTCCCAGTTGCCTGAGCCGCTACGGGTGCCGGCGCCCATCCAAACATCGCCACGAGAGCCAGAACTAGGCCTCCCCGCAACAATCCGGATGTGAGACGTGCAGACGTTGATGACGTCATGTCCGTCCTCCCAGCTTTGAGTTGGACAAATAGAATCACCTACACCGAACCCTCAATGGCATCCGGCAAGGGGTGCTAATGAAACGAACCTAAACCCTTGGGCACCAACACCCTATGGTGCCGGTAACTCAAGGGGAATACACTCTACACACACACCTCGAACTCACGTATTCGTGAGACTTGCCATGGGTAGAGGAGAGAAAAGGTACGGAACCCCATCCCGAGTCGCAACAACCGTTGTGATCACTGTACTTATTCGATCATGCAACCTTCGCAACACACTCTATCTCAACGTCACAAAACTTCGGCAGTGCACCAGCCTGAACAGCAGCTCGAGCAGGCCGGTGGTCTCCAAAATGACGGGCATATACAGCATTCATCTCAGCGAACGTATGCATATCCGAGAGAAACACTGTGGTCTTCACTACGAGGTCCATCCTTGAACCTGCCGCCTCTAGCACCGCTCGAAGATTCGTGAGGACGAGTTCAGTCTGCTCGGTCACACTCCCGGTATGCATTTCACCGCTCTTTGGGTCGAGTGGAATCTGCCCGGAGCAAAAAACCCATCCCTCCGTGACAATCGCTTGGGAATAGGGTCCGATGGCCGCGGGTGCCTCCTCTGTATGCACTGACTCCAATTTGCTCATTTGTTCTCCGTTGGATTCGTAGGAACTTTTGCCTCGATCTGCTCGAGGATTTCTTCGGGCGATACCGTCGCAACACCGGCCTTGGTAACACCTACAGCAGCAGCATGATTTGCTATATCCGCTGCCTCGACGGGACTTCCACCCGCTGCCATCACGGTAGCGAGGACCGCAGTCACTGTATCACCGGCCCCCGAAACGTCGTATACCATTTTGGAGGCACCAAAAAGGCGGCGGTGTCCAGCACCTTCGACATCCAGTGCTATGCCTTCAGAGCCGAGGGTCACCAACAGACAAGCACAAGAAAGGCTTTCACGAGTCTGCTTCATCCATAGAGGGTCATCCGGATAGATACAGGCCCCCAACGCATCGCCGAGCTCCTTAGCGTTCGGCTTGAACACCGTGGCCCCTGAGAATGAAAAGAAATTGCGCTGCTTTGGGTCAACCACACTCGGAATACCGTGCTCCGCTGAGGCACGCATAGCCGCATCTATGACGCTGTGCGACAGCACCCCCTTATTGTAGTCCTCAATGACAATGACGTCCGTGTCGGTTGCTGACGACTTTATCCCCTTTATGAGCTGTCCAGCCACCTCAACGTCTAATTCAGAGTCGTCCTCTAAGTCGAATCGCACCATCTGCTGATGCCCTGCAATAACCCTGGTCTTCACAGTAGTAGGGCGACCCGGTGTCTTGACGACACCGGAGACATCAACTCCCTGCCGTTGCAAGGCAGAATAAACAATCCGACCCTCCGCATCATCCCCAACGCAACCGACTACCGAACACATTGCACCAATGGCCGAAATGTTCGCAGCCACATTCCCAGCACCACCGACAGTTTCCTGCTGACCTTCTACACGAACGATAGGCACCGGAGCCTCGGGCGAGACTCTATCCACTGCTCCAGAGATGTACCTGTCGAGCATGAGGTCACCCACCACCACTGTCTCGACAGAACGGATCCTATCCAGCAAATCCTTGGCTCTGCTAAGAGTCAGGATCGCCACAGGCCCCTGCCCCTGCCTTCCAGCTGGAGCACCTTGTGCACATCGCCCTCTACCCCAATCAGGTGATCCTGAAGATTAACCGAGACACATACGTGGTTCGGTATAATCCTGACTCGGTCGCCGATGTTAGGTATCCAGTCCGAGCCCGTCAGATCAAGCACACCGTGCTCTTCTGAAAGTCCCGCCACACGCACTTCAGGATGATCCATCAGAACACCGAAGCCGTCTCCAGACCCTCGGGACTCTTTCGCGAGCGCCTTAGAACCAGCATCGACCACCGCTTGGCCCTCGACCGCAGTGCTAACGACCGTCGCCAGAACTGTGTACGCCACATCCTGCTGACCTGCGACTCCTATATCGATGCCTTCCCTGTCATAAAAAATACATGAGCCAGACCGTACTTCGGTGAGTCCTTCGATCTCGTCACTGCGCCAGAGGGTTGGTGTAGAGCCCCCCGAGACGATTTCTGACTCGAGTCCTTCTTGAGCCAGTCCGTTCAGGAGGTCCAGTACTTGATCAGATACCATCCGAATATGGTTTTCCTGCTCCTCGACAGCCATCCGGACGTGCCCGGGATAGAACATGACGCCTCGGAATCGGACCCCTTCGGTCTCAGAGACCCGACGCGCTAGCTCAATCACCGCATCCCTGGAGGAGAGCCCTACCCGACCCATGCCCATGTCCTGCTCAACGAGCACCCCAACCTCACGCCCGGAAGCCGCTGCCGCTGCCGCTAAAGCCAGCATAACTTCAACGGAGTCCAGCCCTACCTTTATATCGACATGTTCGGGCAACCTCATTAAGCGATCTAGCTTACTGCGGCCGACTGGGGGATAGGCAAGCAGAATATCCTCGGTGAGGGTCGACATCACTTCGGCTTCCCGCATTGTTGCGACTGTCAAACCGCGAGCGCCCGAATCGAGCTGGATCCTTGCGATCGCCCGTGACTTATGAGTTTTGATGTGTGGCCGCCACGCGAGTCCGTGAGCCCTAGAATACCTCACTACCTTCTCAGCATTCGCTCGAGTTCGTAATAAGTCGACGTAGCCGACCGGAGTCTCGAACTGTTCCGGATCAAACGCGTCCGGAGCGTGCCCAGTCACGAGATCACGTCCCCAAGAGCACGAAGGAAATCAGGATCATCCTCAGAGATGGGCCCGTAACGCATCCAGCGAAGCACGCCCTCCCTGTCGATCAAGAATGTGGCTGGCAGCCCAAGGACCTGGTAAAGCTCCATCCCCTCCATGGTGGGGTCGTGAAGAATCGTGTAAGTGACTGAGTAATCATCCACGAACATTGCCACGTCATCGGCTGCGGCTCTCGTATCCATTGAAATGCCGACTATCTCAAAGCCGTCTTCTCCATACTCCTCATAGAGAGACTGAAGATAAGGCGTCTCCGTCCGACAGGGGCCACACCACGTCGCCCACAAGTTCAGGAGAACAACCTGACCTCGGAGTGACTCCAATGAAACGACCTCGCCACCCAGCGTAGCCGCAGCATAGGGCCGAGCCAGCTCATCGATTTGTGGAGGGCCAGCGTTCTCGACCGAGCCGCAACCCGAGGCGGTCGCAACTCCGGCCAAGGCTAGTCCCATCAATCGCGCTCGTATACTTACAGCGATACTCATTCAGTCCGACATCTCTATCCTAGCGACACGCACACGGGCCTCCTCGGCTCCTGCGTCCGTCCAGGATATCACCAGCGAGCCGTCCAGGTTTTGTACTAGCTGAGGAAAGCCACTAGCGCGCTCGGCGGACGAAGAAGTAACTGGTGCGCTAAGGCTGCTGGACCCGTCACTCGCGACGTGGCGGATCCGAACCTCCGCTCCCTGGCCGCCGCCCCCCTCTAGCCAGCTCACAATTGCGCTACCGTCAGTCGTGAGGACGAGACCCACCCGGCCCATGGGACGACCATCGTCGACCACATTCGGCACACCAAACGTGGCACCCCCATCATCTGAGAACGCAACCTTTACGCGCGCAACGTCCCCCGGTGCCGAGAACCAAGCGACTGCAACCCTGTTACCGTCCGCGACGACCACAGGGCCGTTAACAGGACAGCCAGCTATCTCCCAGCCGTCATCCGAAACGGGCCTCCCTTCTGTCCACTCTCCTTCGATCAGTCTCGCAATGTAGATATCCCGGATCTCATCCGATGTACGATTTCTATACACGACCACAGGCCCATCGGAGGTCATCGCCGCGGACGTCTGGCAACAATCGCAAACCCGACCGTCAATGAGCATCTCTGGGCCAGGTGTATTGCCAGGGCCCACTTCTCGATAACGGATCGACATTTCTCGTGTTGGAGGGGTACCGTCCTCTCCTGCCACATACGCCCGGCCGTCGAGCCACGTGAAGCCGAGCCGATCTTCATAGCTGACCGTGGATACGAACCCGTGTTCTGTCGGCGAATCGTCTTCGTGAGGTGTCCAAGGATCTCCCCAACTAGTTCCTCCATCAGTGGAACGAGCGATTCGAACTCCATAGTCGTAGCCACCAGCCTCCCCTCTTGCTAGCCAGTGCGCATACATTGACCCATCCGGCGCCTCTGATACTGAGGGGAAGTCCGCCCAGTTGACGAAGAAGCGCTCACTTCGGGCGACGGTCCTCGCCTCACTCCAGCTCCCCTCTCTCACCTGAGAGAAGCGCAATTCATGCCCGCCCTCGACGCTACGCTCAAGCCAAGAAAGAATCGGTCCGTCCGAGCCCGACGTGAGCCTTGACTCTCCGCTCCCCGGACCAGCCGGGGAGTCCATTTCGACTATGCTGACCTGGAGGGGAGTCTGTATCGGAGCGTCATTGTTGCATCCCCCTAGGACTACCGCGATGACCAAGGCGAAAATAGGTGGCCGCTTGTCGGAACGGACACCCCACACTAGGGGGTAACAGAAGCGTGGATAGGAATTACGGGTCATATTCGCCTCAGCAAGCATGGCGCTACGGGGTAGAATGCCCACACAATGTCGGGTCCGTGCATCGATCCGGTCAACGTGTGCAACTATTAAAAGTACAAGCGTCTCATAGGACGCATCCGGTGGGGGTACCAACCATGGAGGAGGTTGTCATGAATAGGTCTGCGAGAGCACCGCGTCACAACCGCTGGCTTGGTCTAGCACTAATCTGTAGCGCTTTGCTGTCGGTCCTACCCAACGATGCTGTTGGCCAAACTTTTGGTCGGAACAAGGTCCAGTTCGACACCTTCGATTTCAACACCATCTCGACCGACCACTTCGACTGGCACTTCTACCCCGAGGAGGAGGAGGCCGTATTCGACGCGATGCGAATGGGTGAGCGTTGGTACGAGCGGTTCGCAAGGACCTTTCAGCACGAGTTCGAAGCTCCTAAACCAATCGTCCTCTACGCTGACCATCCCGACTTCCAACAGACGAACACCCTCTCCGGCTTCATCGGTGATGGTGTTGGAGGGGTGACCGAATCGCTCAAGAATCGGGTCATCATGCCCATGACTGGCTCATACTGGGACACGGATCACGTGCTCGGTCACGAACTCGTTCACGCGTTTCAATACAACATTGCGCAGTCGCGCCGGGGTGGCGGCCTCCAAGGCATGTCTCGGCTGCCGCTCTGGCTAGTAGAGGGTATGGCGGAATACATGTCAGTCGGACGTGATGACCCTCTTACTGCTATGTGGATCCGGGACGCCATCGATCGCGATGAACTGCCCACCATCGAGCAGATGACTAAAGAGTCTCGGTTCTTCCCTTATCGCTTTGGGCAGGCTCTATGGGCCTACATAGGTGGGACCTACGGGGATGAGTCCGTAGTTCAAATCTACCGCAGAGCTTTGAGAGTGGGGTTTGAAGGTGCCATTCAGGGTGTTCTTGCAATGCCGACCGACACGCTATCAGCTCGCTGGCAAGAGAGCGCGGAAGCGCAATACGTTCCGTTCATGGAGGAGAGGGATAGACCCGCAGAATCTGGCAAGCCCATCCTGTGCCCGTGCACGGGCTCTGGTAAGGTCAACATCTCCCCTGCCCTGAGTCCTGATGGACAGTACGTTGCATTCCTTTCAGAGAAAGACCTTTTCTCCGTAGATCTCTACCTAGCAGAGACCGAGACGGGTCGAATCATTCGGAAGCTCTCAAGCGCTAACTCTGACCCTCACATTGATGCTCTTCGGTACATCGACTCGTCGGGAACCTGGTCTCCCGATGGGCAGTTCTTCGCCTACGTAGTCGTCGCGAACGGCGACAACGAATTGGTCATCGTCCGGTCGGATAACGGCCAGGTCGAGGACCGGTTATCCTTCGAAGGCATTGGGGCAGTGACGAACCCGGCGTGGTCCCCAGACGGGCTTAACATTGCCTTCTCTGGTTCGGTGGGTGGCATCTCAGACCTCTACCTCTATGAAGTCGAGACCGGTGAAGTCACGCAACTCACGAACGATAAGTTTGCTGATCTCCAACCCACATGGTCTCCGGACGGAACCCACATCGCCTTCACGTCAGACCGCGGCCCTGAGACAAATTTCGAGCTTTTGGTCTACAGCAAGTTTCAGCTTTCCACCATAGAGGTAGCGAGCGGAGAGATCCAGGTCCTCCCAGTCTTCGGCAACGTCAAGCACATCAACCCCCAGTACTCGGGAGACGGTGAAACTCTCTATTTCATATCCGATCAAGACGGCGTCAGTGATATCTATGGTCTAGGCCTTCGAAGCGGGCAGGTCCGCCGACACACGAACGTGACCACCGGAATCAGCGGACATACCTACCTATCACCCGCTATGTCAGTAGCGCCTGATGGGACAGTAGCGTTCACTATTTTCGATCAGCTTGAGTTTCACATCTACACGAATGATCTGGACTCACCCGCCCCGACTGTGGTGGCGGCAGAAAACGCGCGGATGCAGCCTGGGCGAAGACTCTCGCCAGCATTTCCCGATCGGTTCAGTCGGATCGCGACTTACCTGGCGGACGCTGAAACGGGCCTGGTAGCCCCAGACCTATACGAGCCAGAAGAATCCGAGGAGTACTCGTCGGGCTTGTCCCTCGACTATATCGGGCAACCTAGCATCGGTATCGGTGCATCTTCCGGTGGATACGGAAACTATGTCGGCGGCGCTACATCGGCGTACTTCAGTGATATGCTGGGAGACAGAGTTCTTGGGCTAGCTCTGCAAGCTCAGGGTACAGTCAAGGACATAGGCGGACAGGTATTCTATGCCAACCAAGCCAGGCGGTGGAACTGGTTGGTGAGTGCCGGAAGAATCCCTTATCAGTTTGGGTCGTTCACGTTTGGTGATGATGCTCCAGGCCAAGCGGGTGGTGAGTACCAAGGGATCGTTAGGAGACGCATCTTCCTGACATCAGCCACCGCTGGGCTACAGTATCCATTCTCGACCACTGAACGTGTAGAGCTCGACCTCGGTCTCACCCGATATGGTTACGATTTTGAGCTGGAGAAATATTATTTTAATGGGCTAGGTCAGACCATCGGATTCGACAGAGAGCAGCTCGCAGCTCCAAGCCCGCTGAACCTGGTTCAAGCAAGTGTGGCGCTCGTGGGCGACAACTCATTCTTTGGGTTTGTTGGTCCGATTCGAGGTGGGCGCTACCGAGTCGAACTCGAGCAGACCCAGGGTGACGTCGATTACTCGACGATCATCACCGACTTCCGCCGATACTACTCACCCGCCAAACACCTCACAATCGGAGTCCGCGGGCTCCACTACGGTCGCTACGGGCTGACCGTGGAGGAACAGTTCGAAGACGAGTTTGGGATTCTGAATCCTCTATTCTTGGGCTTTGAAACGTTCATTAGAGGGTATGCTTGGGAGAGCTTTGCGAGCGACGAGTGCTCAAACGCAACTGCGACCAATGACTGTCCGGCCTTCAACCGTCTGTTCGGAAACCGAATAGGTGTCGCGAGCATAGAAGCAAGGATCCCGTTCATAGGCGTCGAGCAGTATGGCATCATCAACTTTCCCTTCCTGCCCACGGAACTAGTGCTCTTCGCCGACGGAGGAATGGCTTGGGACAGCCCACGCTGCTTTGCAGTAGGCAGCGAAATCTCTTGCGTCAACGATGACCCCGAACTCATCTGGAGTCGCTCAGGATCCGGTCGCGTTCCTGTCTTCTCAACCGGCATTTCCGCCCGAGTGAACGTCCTAGGGTTTATGATCCTTGAAACGTACTACGCTTACCCGTGGCAAAGACCGGGCAAGGGCTGGCACTGGGGCTTCAACTTGGCCCCAGGTTGGTAAGTTCAACTGAGGTCGGAGGCTAGAAGATTGAGAGGTTGATGTATTTCTTAGGATTCGCCTGCAAGTCTGAGAGAAACGTGTTCAAAGTTAGAGCTGCCTCATTCAGACTTACATAGAGGGTTTCGTCGGACGAAAGTAGACCCAGCGTTCCCTCGCCTCTCTCCATTCGCTCGAGAACCGTACTGAGCGATGCCGCGGCCGTTCCCAAGCTTTCGCTTGTCTCCGTCAACGTCGCCATAGCTGAATCAGCCCGCGCAATCGCACTCGCAATGTCGGAGCCAGCTCCGGACGCTTCAGCAAACCCATCAGCCGTGCTTAACAGGCTCGAAGTGAGCTCAGACAGGGCCCCTCGCTGCTCCCGAGTCACTGCAGACAACTCCGCCAAAAGTGTCTGAAGCTCAGAGGCAGACGACTGCACAGAACTGACGGTTTCCTCAGAGAGCATCGTGCTGATCGCATCGAGCACTGTGGATGCCTGCCCACTGATTTCATCTACCGAAGAGAGTAATCCCGCGCCCATCGCGCTCTCACCCGGAATCGTATCATAGGTGGCAAAGGTTCCAGGACCCATACCCTGCTCAATATCGAGCGTCCGACCCCCAAAAAGACCTGCGGCGCCCATCTTGGTTGAAGAGCCAAGAGGGATGTCCCACTCACCCTCGATCTCCATTGTGATATAGACACGACTGTTCTCCACCATCTCGAAACCATGAACACGACCGATGTTCACGCCCCGCATCAGAATCGGATCACCGGACCGTACCCCACCAGCGTTCGTCACCTCAGTGACGAGCATATATCGACCACGAAAAGTCGCTGGATCGGTCATCCAAAAGAGGACGATGATGAAGGTAAGCACTCCGACGAGCACGAAAACGCCGACCTGAGCCTCTTTCCCACTCGTATTGCGCGGCGTCGCCGCAAGGATCTCCTTATCGGATACCTTCCTTCTGCCATTCTCATAATCACTCATATCACACCACTGCCATGTCCAGCGCCGCAATCGCGGCGGCTCGATCCACGAAGGCCCGAACAACGGTGTCCGGGCTGTCTCTGAAGTCCTGAGGGGTCCCCACAAAGCGCAATGTTCCACCGGAAAGCATCGCCACTCGGTCGCACATTTGCAGCCCTCCTTCCACGTCATGGGTGACGAGGAGAGAAGTTACTTCTAGCTCTTTTGAGAGCCTCTTTATAAGCCGCTCTACTGCAGCGGTGTTGATCGGGTCAAGTCCAGTCGTGGGCTCGTCCCATAAGAGAATCTCCGGTCGCCCGACGATTGCCCGTGCTATGCCAACCCTCTTCTTCATTCCACCGGACAGCTCCGAGGGCAGTTTAGACAGGATCTCTCGCGGCTCAAGATTTACTATTTCAAGAGTTTCCCACACCCGGCGACTCAGCTCAACATTAGTCAACCGCGCTATCTCATCCTCCGGGAGTCCCATCGATACATTCTCGTATACGTTGAGCGAGTCAAAAAGAGCGGCATGCTGGAACACATATCCAATCTTCCGCCGGATCTCTTCGAGGTTGGATGATGGTCCCTCATAAACCGACAGCCCATCTACCTCTACATCACCCAAATCTGGAACGACAAGCGACAGCGTTGTCTTCATGAGAACGCTCTTGCCCGTTCCTGAAGGGCCAAACAAGGCAAACATCTCTCCGGTTTCCACGGTCAAGTCTACGCCCGTCAGCACCGGGATATCGAAAGCCTTGTGAATATTCTTATAAGAGATCATGGAAACTCTATTGCAGCAGCAATGGCGGGAACAGAGCGTCGATGATCAGAATCGACAATATCATGAACATTACCGCTTTGGTCGTCTGAAGCCCGACCCCCTCGGCTCCACCCCGTGTTCGCAGCCCCATGTGGACGGAAATCACTGGGATAAAAAGTCCAAAAACAACCGACTTGGCAAAGCCGTAAAACAGGTCCCAACTATGCCAATTAAGTCGGGCGCCATACAAGAAGGTTTCCCTGCCTAGGCCTATATCGAAGTCGGCCATGAGCATACCAGCATTGATACCAATCACATTGGCAAAACCGACCAGAAGCGGCATTGTCAAAACCCCGGCGATAATTCGCGGAGCCGCGATAATCGAGATCGGATCCCGGCCCAGTGACTTAAAGGCATCGATCTGCTCCGACACCACCATTGTACCGAGTTCCGCAGTGATTCGTGCACCAATCCGGCCTACCAAAACAATAGCCGTCAGGAGTGGCGCCAACTCTAGCACGACGGACTGAACGACTAGCGTGCCCAGGATGTATTGAGGTGATGACGAGATCAGCTGATATCCACCCTGCTGACTCGTCACTATACCTGCTAGCGTCGCTGTAACAAAAACGATAGGCAGGCTCTGGACGCCCATGATGTGGAGCTGATTGAGGATGTCCCTGAGACGCACCTTGAGTGTCACTATGGACACGAGCGTATCCCACCCCAGCATACCTAGCGCTCCAGCATGCTCCAACGTTACCCGGTAGGAAATACCGATCTTCGCGAACCAACCTTCAACGGGTCTAATAATCGGGTTTACCAAAGAACCTTGCGGCGCGGACGCGGGAATAGGATTCGGAAGGACATCGGACCAAAGAATCAGGCCCTAAGCCGTACTTTCTACAACTATGAAGGTTCTAGAAATTCACTCTGTCGATCAATGGGAAACGTTTCGATATCGCACTCGGTATCTTTCACCCTCGCGAAGATTTGCATGCGAACGATTCACCAACGGTCAGTATTAGCAGGCCTCATCGTCAACGGCCAGATTACCGCATACTCAGGTTAGGAGATGCGAGTTTACCCGTTTAAGCATAAGCTCCCGACGCCCGAAGTTCGCCTGCCGCGCAGGCCCCATTTGATCCTAAAATGTCCCAAGCCCAATCTTTGCTCGGAAAAGTTGCCCTAGTCACAGGAGCATCCGCCGGGATCGGACAGGCCACGGCACGCAGTCTTGCTGAGGCTGGTGCGCACGTTGTGGCCACCGCCCGCAGGGAAGATCGACTTGAAGGGCTGGTCAGTGAGATCAATTGCAAGGGCGGATCCGCGGTCTCTCGGACCGCCGACGTGACCGAGCCAGGTGCTATTCAGCAAGTCGTTTCGGAGACAGTGGCAGAGAGTGGACGTATCGACATCCTAGTCAACAATGCCGGCATAATGAGAATCTCGGACATAACTGAGAACAAAATTGAAGACTGGACGGCGATGGTCGACGTCAATATCAAGGGCGTGCTGCACTTTTTGTCCGCAGTCATGCCAAACATGATCCAGCAAGGATCCGGTCACATAGTAAATGTTGGTTCAGTAGCAGGCCGGCGCCCTTTCCCCGGGGCTAGTGTCTACGCGGCTACGAAATTCGCAGTCCGGGCATTGTCCTGGGGACTGCACCTTGAGTTAGGTGCGGCCCATGGCATTCGTGTCACCGATATCCAACCCGGCTACGTATCAACCGATCTACTGGCCGACCAGCCCGAGACCCAAGCGGCTTGGAGCGAAGCATGGACTGAACGACGCACCCTAGAACCGGAAGACGTGGCTCGTAGCATCGTATTCGCGGTCTCCTCACCCGACCATGTTTCAGTAAGCGAAATTCTAGTAAGGCCAACAGACCAGCCGACCTAGTGCGCCAGCGAGGTCTCTATCAGGATGATGAGATATAAGTAAGAAACAGAGCGGTCGGTCCTCAACTTGCTCCTCGAGCGCTTAAGCAGCGAGCTTCCGAATCACGTGTCGTCAAACATCATCGAAGGTTAGGGGCATGATACCGTCTCTTGAATCAATCCACATGAACAGGAACGTGGTCCTCGGGCTGTTCTTGGTGCTACTGTCCCTCGTACCTAAAGGGTCATTCGCCCAGACCGGAGAACTCCGTCTAATTGCAAATCCCGGTGAGGTGGAGCTCACAGTCGGTCAGTCGGCTCCGCTAACAGTTACAGTAGTGGACGCATCCGGGCGGACCGTAGAGATGGCGTTGCGCTTTGCCGCACCTCGAGATGCCTTGCGAGTTAGGGATGGGAACATACAGGGCCTCAAGGTGGGTTCGTACGAGATCGTTGCCACCGCTGTCCTCCCTCCCAACGCAACGGCCTCTCCTCCAACACTCACCATTCCGATCACCATCGTGTTCCCCTCCGTAGAACGAATAGGAATATCTGCATCATCGGAACAGATCTTCGTTGGCACCTCTGTAACTCATACGGCTACTGCCTTTCATCCGGATGGATCTCATAGGCCAGATGCAGTCGCCTCATGGACGATTTCTGATCCTTCCATTGCAACTGTGGACCGTTGGGGAACCCTCACGGCGCACGCACCTGGATACCTCAGCGTAACAGCAAGGTTCGAGACAGCCTCTGAGACTAGGTCCTATAACATTGAGTCCTTCCCGGCGGATGAACTACTAATCTCCGGGGGGGCCGAAACAGCCCGTACAGGAGATGTCTTGCATTTTAGAGCAACAGGCATCAAAAATGGAAAACCGCTCGAAACGTTGCCAGTCACATGGGCGTACACGTTCGTCCCCGACGATTCGATTCGGGCCCCTGGCGCATCCGCTATCGTAGACAATGGTGCGTTCGTAGCAGAAGTACCTGGCCGATACTCTGTGCTCGCGATATCCGGCCCCCTTGTCGCCCGCTCAACGGTGACGGTGCACGGCCGGGAAGTAGTGCAAGAAATCCAGCTCCAAGGCCGCGGACCAGTTACGACTTCTCACACCTCAGACCTTTGGGTTTTCGAGGGAGTGGACGGAAGAGACTATGCCATCACAGGGACGTGGGCAGCCGACGGGTGGGCCTTTTTCTGGGATGTCACCGACCCCACAAATATCACCAAGGTCGATTCAATCAGAGTGGACGCACGAACGGTGAATGACGTTAAGGTGGCACCGAACGGTCGATATGCGGCGCTATCACGTGAGGGAGCCTCGGACAGGAGAAACGGAGTTGTAATCCTCGATATGGCGGAGCCCTCAAACCCGGTTATCGCATCAACTTTTGATTCGAACGGGGTGACGGGTGGGGTACACAACATGTTTGCCACGGACGACTACCTGTTCGCCCTCGCTGGAGGTGACAAGTACGTCATCATTGATGTGCGGAATCCTTATGAACCCAAGTTTGTGAGCGAATACAATCATCCGGACAGCAGGATCCACGACGTATGGGTCCACGATGGGATCGCATACTCCTCAGAATGGCAGAACGGAGTTGTCGTAGTAGATGTCGGAAACGGTCGCTGGGGTGGCTCTATAGAGAACCCGGTATTCGTTACCGCAGTCCCCTATCCTGTAGGAGCGACTCACGCGGCCTTTCCATACGCTCAGGAGTCCACTGGGAAGTTCTACCTCTTTTTAGGTGATGAGATTGGTGGTGGTCGCGGGTCCGCGTGGGCTGGAGAGGGCGCGGACAACAAACCTTACGATCCTGCAACAGGTGAAGGCGGTATCCAAGGCCGCATGAGCGGATACTTACACGTGATCGACTTCACAGACCCCGAAAACCCAATCGACGTCGCTCGCTACGAGGTCCCAGAAGCCGGTACCCACAACATGTGGGTTGAAAACGATGTGCTCTACCAAGCGTACTACAAAGGTGGCCTTCGTGTATTGGATATCACCGGAGAGCTAATGGGAGACTTGATGGCCCAAGGACGCGAAATCGCTATCTATAAGCCTCAAGATCCCGGGGGATTCCTACCGAATCAGGTAAGCGTTTGGGGAGGGCAGCCACACAAGGGGCACGTATTCTTCAGTGATATGAACTCAGGGTTGTGGGCAGCTAAAGTGATGCCTAGGGATCGACCAATTTCGTAACGTCTTCTAGAAACATTCCGCGTGAATCTTCCTCAGCCCACAGGCTCCATCCTCCAGAACACAATTCCACCCGCCTGCTGACCTACACCCACCGATCCAACTAATTCAAAACTCCGTAAATCATACACGTCCACCTTACCTGGCTCCGCGCCCTTTCCTTCCACACTTATGAAGGCGTAGCGCGAATCAGGAGTAAGAGCGACTCCGTGGGTGACGGTTGTGGTCGATTCCACTATAGCCAAGCTCTCTCCCGTCGCGGCGTCAAAGAATTGCACCTGACCAGCGCCCTTGAGGGAAGCCACCAAAACCGTCCCATTCTCCGAGATCCCCAGATTGTATGGGGCCCGTCCCGTTTCAAATTTGCGTACCAACGACCAGTCCGCGCGATCAATCACTAAGATCTCATTCGACTCATTACAAGCGACGTAGAGCGTGCGACCGTCAGGGGCTGGCTGCACCCACGTAGGTGAACACGTAGGGTCTTTCATCACCATCCCGGTCATCGACCCGCCCCCCGCAACAGCCGTCATACCCCTAGAACCGGTCATCACCTCAGGTGCGATGTAGTCCGTCAGCGCCCCTTCTTCTCCCGTCGAAACCGAAAAGCGACGCGATACTTGGAAAGTCCGCGTATCGATCTCAACCAATTGGTCATCCATCATGCACAATGAGTATGCGAACAGCCCATCCGGAGCCATCCGCAACCCGTGTGGCATAGTGCACGTTGGAATCTGATCAACCTCGACCATATCGGGCGTGTAAACGACCGAGACCGTTGATGGCACGTGCTCGCCATGCAAGTTGAAATTTGCGATTAGCGCGTAGAGCCCATCGGGTGTCAGATCGAGTGTGGCAGGAAAATTCCCAAGTAGAATCGGTCGCGCGACAAGAGTGTCTGGCCCCGCATCAAATTTCCAAAGCTTTCCGTCTGGGACGCCGTGGGCTGTTGTCATGTAGAGGAACTCTCCATCTGGAGAGACATTGAGGCCGTGAGGACCCTCATTTTCAACAGCCATCTCCCCGACAGGGGTGGTCTGATCAATGGAGACACCGCTCGCATCGAGCTTAACCCGGTGGATCAGATCTGCCGACTCAGCTCCTACGTAGACGTAGTAGGTGTCGTGAACACTTTGTTGATCACTCGGTGCAGGTCCCCGTAGCTGCGAATCGGTTGAATTCAAGCATGAGGTCAGCAAAATGACAGATAGCGACAGTAGGCCAGAGCGGGGTTTCATATCGTGATGTGGGCTCGTCTGAATGGGTCTAGTCACTGCCGATCGTAGCAATGAACCTAGCCGGATGAATAAATAGGTTGCGAGTAGGCCTTCGCATCAAGGGAGAGCCCGGCTCGCTATCTAACGCCCGACCTTGTTATCTTTCTATTCCATGATCACACTCGTTGCGATCGTCGCGGTCGCGTTGTCGATCTCGTTCCTCTGCTCAATCCTTGAAGCAGTCTTCCTCTCTGTCTCGCACGCCCATGTGGCACTGCTCAAGAGTCAGGGTCAGTGGGCTGGAAGCTGGCTAGAAAAGGCACGGCAGAACGTAGAGGAACCGATCGCTGCCATTCTAACGCTGAACACGATTGCACATACAATCGGTGCTGCTATGGGTGGAGCCCAAGCCGCCCGTGTGTTCGGAGAGGTTTGGGTTGGTGTCTTTTCAGGAGTATTGACCCTCCTAGTGCTCTTGGCGACAGAGATCATCCCCAAGACCATCGGTGCTACCTACTGGAAATCTCTGGCACCTATGACGGCAAGAACGCTCAAAGTCCTCATAGTAGGTATGAAGCCGGTGCTTATTCCCCTGGCTTGGCTATCGAAAGCAATATCGCCGTCCGGTGTAAGGCCAACGGTTAGCCGGGCTGAGATAGAGGTCTTAGCCGACATCGGACGCCGCGAGGGGACACTAGACGAAGAAGAATATTCGGTGATGACCAACGTCATTCAGCTCGATAAAATTTCCATCGGTGAGGTGATGACGCCGCGCACCGATGTCGTCGGGATCCCGATCACAGCCACGGTCGAGCAAGTGCAGGAGACGATGCTGGACGCCGGGCATCTTCGTCTTCCTGTCTACGAAGAAAACCTGGACACTATCCATGGAGTCGTCATCGGCCGTGACGTCTGGAAGGCAGCTCGGGACGGAAAGACACAGCTCGAACCTCTCATCCGGCCACTTCCGTTCGCTCCCTCTACTAAGCGAGTTGAAGATCTGATCCCTGAAATGCGCTCACAACTAACCAAAATGGCCATCGTTATCGACGAGTTCGGGGGTACCGCAGGGCTTGTCACACTCGAGGATTTAATCGAAGAGATCATCGGCGAGATCCAAGATGAGCACGAGGGTGATGAGCCTCAAGCATTCCAAACCCTCACCAACGGGCTAGTCCGCATCTGGGGCGGCACGTCACTTCGAGAAGTATCACAAAGAATCGAGTTTGAGCCGACAGAGGACGAGGAAGAAGGTTATGACACGATTGGTGGCTTTGTCCTTGGGCGCCTCAACCGTATCCCTGTCGTAGGTGACGAAGTCCCGGTTGAAACGGGCCGATTTCGAGTAACACAGATGAGTGGACGCCGAATCGAATACCTGGTGTTCTTGGCACATCGCTGACGGCTCATCTCCACGCGAGTGCGTGGCCGGCACCTCCTAGATCAGCTAGGTGAGGGCTCCTTCGATACCCTTCAAGCGCCAGGCTCCGAGCCTTCCTGCCGGACAGCTTCCCTTACGTCGTCTTCTGCCGTCTGCATCGCTCGCTCTTCGAGATAGAAAGAGATAGCCAATAATATTGCGCCGCAGGTAATCGCCATGTCCGCAACATTAAAGATTGGAAAATCCCAGAGCCCTAGATCAACTGGCCCGAGGAAGTCAACTACACCTCGGTCCCACCTCACCCGGTCATAGAGATTGCCCAGAGCGCCCGACACTACGAGTGAGATAGAACTAATCCTCAGGATGTCTTTATTGGACGCCTCTTTGTATAGAATCCCAAGGAGAACCAGAGCAAGAATGGTAACAGGCACGAAAAACCATCGAGAATCCTCAGTCACTCGTATCCCGAAAGCTGCCCCTTTGTTAAAGGCGAGCGTGAGGGGTACAAGGCCACCCAACAGGTCGTGTCCGTGATCGGGTTTAACCAGCTCTGCCAGCGCCCATCGCTTCGTAACAACATCCAGTGCGGTGATCACAGGAAACGTGATGGCGAAAACAAGAATCTTTGGTCGCACGTCAAACCCGGATTTATTTTAAAACTTTCAGATGGCAAAATATGGCAAAACGGCGAGTCTGGTCCATCCATGGCAGACCATCTACAGTCGGACCCGGTTGGCACTAAGGTGCCGTGGTATAACCCACTGCGCTGGCCT
>MDSV01170296.1_pt1 | contig 21936 bp, 20 predicted proteins | sample 810851 | NCBI WGS metagenome assembly MDSV01 (sample SAMN05326640, study PRJNA326480) | marine metagenome | isolation source: seawater | place: Atlantic Ocean: North East | collected 2012 | reverse complement strand
TGCAAAACCTTGTACTACTTCTTCCAACGAATCAATACGGCCAGTAAAACTATACCAACCAGCAATTGCGGTAGAAAGAAAAGTAACAATAGCAATAATATTATTAATCGATACTCCAAACTTTTTTCCTTTAACATCTTCAATAGCTTTTTCTATATCTTTTGCCATTTTATTTCTCCTTAATTAACAACAGTTACAATCACAACAATCACACTTCATTTTATATCTCCATGTTTAATGTTAGTAATAATGTATTTTTTAATGGATGAGTATCATCTCCATTTAAGATACCCAAACCAATCTTGTATCTTTCGAATTTTAAATCCATACCTATGGATGAATAATTTAAGTTATAAGTTACATCGTTATAATATCCAGCATTTACCCATAACATATTTTTCCAATTATAAGAAACACCTTGACCATGTGTATGGTATCCATCATAAAGATTCCATTGATTATAAATATTCCATTTATCTTTTATCGGTATGTTAAATCCAACATTAAAGGCAGATGGCATATCAATTTCATAACCATTCATCTTGGTCATCAAACCAACATTAGATACCATCAAATCTAAGTTTACAACTCCATATAATTTATGAAAGTGTACACCCACATCGAATAACATACCATCGGTTTTTTCTGTATGTAAATCATGGCTAACAACCTTTCCTCTAAAACCAAGAGATACACTATCTAATCTCTCACCTTTGTATAGTAAATTAGTACCCCAACCTACTGATGCAACTAATGTACTTGGTGAAAAGTTACCACTTATAATACCACTTTCATCTGCAAGGTTTTGTTCCCCATAATTAAAGTATAAAAGTGAGTAATCTAATTTACCTCGTTTAACTCCTACATAGTTAAAACCCATATCATCAACAATATTACCTAACCACTTCACATTAGAAAAACTAAGGTGTGTTAGTGTATCTTCATTTAGATTATTGATTGCAGGATTTCTAAACGCAAGTGATTGGTTACCCAATATTGTTTCACTTGTGGTAGGTGAAATTGTAAGGACACTATTTACTTGTCCAAACAAAGTACCAATCATTAATAATCCCATTAATATATTTTTCATTTTTTGTTCTCCAATTTTTCAGATATCCAAAGTATTCCCTTTAGAGTATAAAACCCTGCAGGTAATAATAAAAATAATAATCCAAAAAATTTTATCGTTTCCATTATTTAACCACCGTAAATTTATTTGCTTTAATTTTGTTGTCTGTTTGTAAAACAAATATGTAAACACCTGGTTCAAGTTTTTGATGATTCTCATACACACTCACTTCAGGTAACCAAACACTTGGTTGGTTAGTGAAATCAAATGTATGTATTCCTGCATCAACTACTTCATCTAATAATGTTCCAATGTATTGTCCATTAGAATTTAATATGTAAATTTTTACTTGTTCCATTTCATCTAAGAAGAATTGAAACTTAGTATTTTCAGTAAATGGATTTGGATAGTTATAAGTTATATCTTCTTCACCTGGTTCTCCACCACCGAATGCCCAATACTTATTCCATACCATTACTTTACCACTTTCTCTTTCCATTCTTAAATCATCACCATTTGGATTACCCGCTGCATATTTACCAACGAATCTAATAGGAGCCTCACTCCACTCTTCATCAGGAAACTCTGCTCTGAACATTAACTTTAATGCATTCATTTGTTCAGTAACCCAATAGTTAGTAGGAGCATTACCTGGTGAGTAATCAAATCCACCAAATCTAACTCTTTGCCATCCCTCTTCAACATCACCTACATTTACATAGGTCATCCAAGGGCCTGGTAAATTACCAGTCTTCATATCAATAAAGGTTAATTCATTTACATTAAACTCTACTTCAAATTCAAACCCAGCAATCTTAGTACCCTCTGTTGGTGTAATCTTTAATGGTACTTCAATAATTTCACCACTCTGAACTCTTACTGTTGAATCAGGTGGGAATGATAATAATACATCATGGTCTGTCATGAATGATTTCATTGCCATTCTACCCATTCCATCTTCTGAGATTCTAGCCCATTCATCAGGTGGGTCTCCACTACCCCAACGATAATATGTTGTACCATCTACAACTGGTGTAATTGCAGTTCCATCGTTATCAACTTTTAAACCCGTTAGGTTTACATCACCTGTAAAGTAGAATCCAATATCAGAATCATTTGTGGTTCCAATAATATCTACTTGTTTAGAACCATTTCCACCAGCTGGTTCATCAAAATAATAATCAGGGTTAGCATCACTACCAAATGTAGAACTACCTGCCCCAACCTTAATACTTAATATATCTAATCTGGTCTCAACATCATTCATTAATGGATTCAATCTAATAATACCACCTTGGTCTGTAGTTAGTGCTGTAGTTTCTTGTGCCAAATCACCATCAACAAAAATACTGAACTCTCCTCTTTGGTTTCTTGTGTTTCCATCATAGTCTTGTTTGTAAGTATAAGTGTCATCATCTCCATTTAGATTATCAATACTTGACCATTGTTGATACTCCTCACCATTGTAGTGTGTGTAATCTGTAGCAAACACTCCACTTGTGTATGCCCATAAGAAATAAGCATCATTTAATTGATACATATCATCACCATCAACATCACCAACTAAATATCCACTTGGTGATTCTATTTCAATATCAGTTACATTATCAAATTTATTTGATTGGAAATTAAATCCTGCAATAGCATCATTGATATTTGTAATTGCATCTCTATCTAATAAATAAGTGGTATGGTCTCCAACAATATCATCTGCTTCTGGCGGCCAGAAAGATACTTTATATCTGTTGTTTCTTGGTAAAGATATATTGAAATATCCTTTATCATCTGTATATGTCCAATACCAATAAGTTACATCTTTAAATCCTTGATTCTGAATCTTTTGGTCTGATGTTGTTCCTGCATTTTGTTCATAGTATCTCATATGTTGATACCCTAATGCATTTGTTCCATACTCATCATAAGTTCCCATAACATCATCGTTTAAAGATTCATCTGTTAAACTTGTTGGATAATTAATATCCCTTATGTTTCTCCAATTAGAAAGATTATCTGGATTAGTTTCATCTACCTCAAAGATAACTTTCATCATAGCATATTTGTTTTGTGAAAAATCTTCACCATTATCTTTTGTTCCATCTTTATCGGTATCAATCCATTCACCAATGTATCTTAAGTATCCCTCAAGTTGCACAAGTTTTGGATGTAGTGTGATATCACCACGAGCAGCTCCATTAAAAGTTCTTCGTGCCGTATATGAATCACCCCAATTACCATCAATGTAAACTTTATAATCTAAAAGATAATCATCTGAAACATATGTGTAGTATCCCTCTTCACCATCGTATTGAGTTGCAACTCTAAATGCCTTTGGTGCGAAATCATCAGCAACATCATTAACTAAAAATTGAAATTTTAATAATTGTTTTTGTACTCCATCACCACCACCAAATGTTTTATCTGGTGTTCCATCTGAGTTACCATCAACTCCATGCGATACCATTGTGATTCTTAACCAATCATATCTATTATCTGAAATAGATTCTTCTACTTGATTACCACTTACTGCAAGTGAATCTTGATATCCTACATTTGCGTAATGAACTACTTCAAATGAATAATCTGCATTTGAACTTTCATCTCCCTCTGTCCAACCACTTATGTGTGAACCTTTAATTACTTTGGAATTACCTTGACTCCAAGCATTAATTGATGATTCACCACTCTCCACCCAAGTGATTAAATCATTATCAAATGCTATATCTATTCTGAATGTTGTAACATCTGCACCTTTATCATCCAAAGTAACTTCCATCTCCAATACTTTATCTCTCCAAGTATCGAAGTTATTGTTATCTTCAGCTGGTTTAGTTGCATCTTGTGCCAAGAAGTCATCTAAATCTTGTGTAACCGAGCCTTTCCACCACATCGCTGGTGTAGACCATGTTCCTATTTGTTTAACCCTTATGATTGGTTCTTGGGCGGTGGCCATCCCGACAAAGCCCAATAACAAGAGCCAATTTAAAATCCTCTTCATGAGTATTTTCCTTTATATGTTGTTTATAATCGTCCTGCTGAACTGTGGCAGGTATGGTGTAGCCTTAATTTAGTTCAATAATAAATATAATATATATAAAAATAATTATGTGTTACACATCAAATCTGACTACAACTGATAATGGTGAATCTTGTTTTAGTTTTACAGGTTGTGCTAATTTACCAACCACTAACAATTCATTATTATCATTGTATAATCCAACACTCGTTAAATATGGTTTAAATTCCGAATGAGATACGAACCCTTGCAGTTCTGTTGTTGGATTGTAAAATTCTTTAAAACTACCAGTACCATTTGTTGGTTGGTCACCTGGTGGTAAGAATTTATAAATATCTTTAGTACCCGCAGCAATACCTAAACTACCACTCAAACCTTCTGTGGTTGTTCTGTTAGTACTTAGGTTAAATTCATTTGGTTCTAAAGTAATTGTATATTCATACTCGTATATTGTTCTTGTTGCTTTATATTTTAAATTATGACCTTCATAATCTGTACCCGTTCCGTTTCTTTTTGCTCCTGCATTTACTAACGAACCTGTATCTGTTAATACGATAACTCCATGTTCGTAGAATATATTACCAACTTGTGAACCACTTCCATTTGATTGTACTCCTTGTGTTCTATCAAATGAACTTGATTTATAAGCAGCATAGCTAGCAGAATGTGCAAAATCATAAATATTTCCATCACTATCATCACGCAAATCGTAAGTAATTCCACCCGTAGTAACTTCTAATTCCACACTACCTGGTTTTACTTCTTCACCAAACAACTCTCTTGGTATACTAAACAATCTTGCCTCACCATGAAGTTCTCTTTTATTGTTTATTATCTTTCCGTATGTACGATATGGGTCACCATTTTCATAATAAATGTTTTTAACCATAAAGTAATTTGGAATATCATAGAAAGTACCATGTCTGAATACACTGGCAGATGGAATATAATCACCAATTGATTGTGAATGTGCACTACCTGTTACAAAATTGAATGTAGAACCACTTACAGCACGAAGAACAAAATGTCCACTCCCACTATCGTTATTAGTGAGAGTGAAATTCTTGTGTGCCTTAAAAGGTCTTATTGACTTATCTGATGGGTCAATGGTTTTTAACATCGTTTAACCCTTTAGAAATCAAGTTTGACTTTTATAATAGCTTCCCTTGAGTATGATTTGAGAATAGGTTTACTTAATTTAGCAACTGCTAACAATTCGTTATTATCATTGTAAAGACCAACTTGTGTAATATACACTTTAGGGTCTTTAAAGAATGTTGCGTTAGTAAGAGCACCATCTGAACCAGTAAAGAATGTTGGATTTGCACTAAAGTTATATTTCTTGTTAGTTACCCTACAGAAATAATTAGTAGAACTAATCTCTTCTTCTCTACGAACTTGGAACAACTGACCATCTGAAATCTTTTGGAAGAATTTTCCACCATTATCTGCAAATGCATCTTGGTTGTATCCACTATTAATTCCAACTACACTACCGGAATCTATTTGTGATGCATTAAATAATGCGATTCCTAAATCTGGATAAAATAATCCAATTCCACCACCTTGTTGTGATGTTGCAGCTGTATTAATTACTCCAGTTCCTGTCTCAAGTGAACCACTAACAATATTAAATACTCTTCCACCCTCATTGACTGTTGGATTTGTTGTTGCTCCACTATCGTCAATAAATTTTCCGCTACCAAGTCTTAGTTCCCAATTACCTGGGTCAATCTTTTCTCTCATACGAGCACGATTGAATGCAACAAAATAAAATGCATTTGATTCACTTGGTGCACTTGTGAAAGTAAACTTCTCAGTTCCAGGTGGTAAAAGAACATTTGCAAATTGTCTGTAATTTGCTGCTGTTTCTCTGTTACCATTTGTACCACCTTTGGTTGCTAATAAGTTACCAGCAGAACCACTACCGAAGAAATGGGCAAAACCAATATCAAATTGGACTTCGGCTGTTGCTGAAAAACTTGCATCATCTGGGTCTTGGTGATAAACTGAATAAAAGGAACCTGTTGCGGTTTGTGCTGATGCAGTGTAGAACGCGGTTAGTGTACCTGTTCCACCACTAAAGATACCACTTGATACCTTTACTTTCTGATTTTCAACTACATCATTATCAAAATCGAATTGTGTAAATACTGACATCTTCTACTCCTTATAATGTACTTGGGTCTGCCTTAATGGTTACAGCGACATTAAATGTTGCTCCAGTAGATAGACCTGTTACTGTTAAATTGGTTGAAGTATCAGCAGTTACAGAACGAGAAACCAGATTTACTGATTCACCTTGTATTGTGATTGAACGCTTTCTTTCTTCTTCGTTCAAGAATACTGGTGTAGTAGCACCAACATTTACTGCTATATCTACTAAATCATCCTCAAGTTCTTTTTGGATTTGTAGTAGTGCTGGATTTCTTTCGATATCAGCAGCAGATAATGCAGGAAACGGTCTTCGTCTCTTTTTTCTTTTAATAGTTTTCTTCTGTACAACTGGTGTTAAGTTTGCAATTGTAGCATCATGTAATGTAAAACTATATCCTGCTTCAGAATCACTACCATTTCTTGTATTAGGTGAAACAACTTGTGTTACGCCTGGACCATTAAACACCAATGTTGGTGATGGTACTTCCAATATCGGAAGTTTTGCTGTATTCTTTGGTAGAGATACTAATTTAAATCTCATTATTTGGTTTTCATCTACAAATGATTCTAATATTGGCATGTTCTCGATAACACTACCATAATAATTTGAACCATTAGGATGAGCGGTGTCCCATAATCTGTAATCAACCTCGTCATCTGCAAGTGCGAACTTTGTGATTTTGAACTCATCTTGTCCTCTTGCTAATAACTCTCGACCTTTCTTGGTTAATACAGCATCTACCGTTACGCTTGTATTATTTAAAAATCCCATTTTTTACTCCTATTGATTTGAACTAAGATGTTTGAGTTCATATATAAATATAACATCACTCACTTTTTAATCCACTTTTAGTTTGGATTCACCAGAATCTTGTGTTACTAATCTGGTTGGTGATGTTACAGTTACTTCTACTGGCTCTTTTCCATCTATAGTATTGTCTTTTGTTAATGTTTGTCCTTTGTAAAATGCCCTAAACAATGTAGTATCGTATGCTATACTCTGATGTTCTGATGCAACAAATGAACTACTAAATTGATAATTTCCATTTTTAATATATCTTGGATTATTACCATATCCATTTGTTGTAGAGATACTTAACGAACTGGTATAGAACGGCATTCTCTCTTCGTTGTGTTCACTCTCTCTTGAACTACTTACGAAAACTTGTACTAAATCTGTAAAATCTGAAGTAATACCACCAAAGGTAATACTTGCAGTTGCATATAAATTGCTAAATTCACTTCTTGGGTCATGTTGATTGATTCTTACTAATGTAGGTAATCCTAACATACCAAGTGAACCACTTTCTAAATTATGAATATTTACAACACCATCATTATTTGTTGTTTGTGGTGCTCTTCCATATGTTGGGAATTCACCAAAGAAACGAAATGGTACTGGGTCATAAGAACTACTTAATCTACTTGTTAATTGTAACCCATCACCGAAGTGGTCTGCGTTTTCAAAATATGGTGTTTCAAAATCTGGTTTCTTTCCAACTACTTCCTTATGTCTTTCTAAAATATTTGGTTCTATTAATACACCCACAGTTGAGTTTGCTCTAGCAGGTAATAACCTTTTAATCTGTGTCCATAAACTCTTATCATAGTAGTTTATTAATCTCATATAATCCCAAAAGTTATTAGAGTTTTTATATTTTTTAAAGTAATCTTTTTGTTTCTTTTCTAATCCACGATACTTTGGTTTATATAAATCTCTTGGGTCTCCAATCTCATCATCAACATTTAAATCTGCAACTGCATACATGATATCTTCATTAATAACATCTACAGGTGAAAAATAAACACCAAGTTTATTACTATCTATTGGTGCAAAATCTTGTGATGATTTCTCTCTACGAGCATTTGAAGATAATGGACCAGTTAAACTTGTACCCTCTAATCTTATCTTAGTTGCATTTCTTCTTGATGGGCCAATATTAGGAACTTTTAATTGTTCTAAATCTACTAAACTTCTATATGAATTACCTGAGAACCCAACTGCACTTGCACTATTGTGATATAAACTTTGTGCAGATTTATCATCATTTGCATTTGGTGATGAATTTAAGTTTACATTATCATTTAATGGTAATTTAAATATTAAGTTATCATATGATGAACCAGAATTATTTCCATTGTATGCCTTTGGTGCTCTAACATGATTTTCAAATACACTTTGTGATAATGGTTCACTCCATAATCTAAACTCCATCATAGAACCACTAAATCTTGTTTTATGAAACTTATCATCATGACCACCAATATACAAATCAGTATCAGCAACAAACGCAGTATTTATTGCAGAAGTACTTGTTGATATACTTGATGAATCTGAATATAATATTACTTGTCTTGATGAATCATATTGTCTTGTAGTTAACTCATATGTAATATCTTGAGTTGCGGTATCTGCTGTTAAATCAACTCCACTTGAAGATTTTCTTGTTAACATCACACTCCACATATCATCATTATAAAATGGTAATAGTGAAGATGTTATAAATGCAGTTGCACCACTTCCACTAACACTAAATTGTAATCTACCTTTATCATCGGTTTCACCGTTATCTGTTAATTCTATTGCCCACTTATCTTCTGATTCAACAATAACTTGATTTTTAGAAATAGGACTTCTAAATCTAAATTCAACTGTTTCTGGTTTGATACCACTTACAGGGTCATCTTTCCAAATTGCTTTTAAATATTCACTTGATTTAAAATCTAATGCGTAAGTAAACTTTCTTTTTACTTCATAACTTACCCTATTATTACCTGTTGGGTCTGGTCCACCATACTCACGAATTCTTAATAGTGAACTTGGTATACCATAACAATTCATTAATCCTTTTACTGCTCTTGCAGTTCCTTTTGTTTTTAAGAAGAATGGTAAGTTTGCTAATATTCGTTTCCATATTTCTTCTGTAATGGTTTCACTTGGTGTTTCATTTACCACATTACCATCAATATCTTTACCTAATAAAAATGTAGGTAGTATTACTAAATCATTTCCACTATTAATATCAAATCCCATAGATTTTGCAACTTGTTGTACAATATCTTTTGAGATACCCTCACTAACTTTACTTACTCTTTCGTTTATATCTGTAAAGTGTCTTAGATAACTCCATACCTCATCAAATTGTTGACCTGTCATATCCATAAATTCTAAGAACACATCATTCTCACTATCCCCACGAACATGCTCTGGTAAATTGTTTACTAATCTATCCATATTATCTCTATCGTAATCTCTTGCATATCCTTTCCAAGTATCATACCATGAAGTAAACTCACTTCCACTTGTATGTACTAATGTATATGGTGATGTTGAATTTTCTTTTGGCCAAGATGCACTATAGAACTCACCTACTGAACTTGTTGCATAACTCGATGAGACTGTATATAAGAAATTTTCATATGGGTCAAATGAATTTATCACTTGTCGTTTCTTAGTATCCAAAATGTTTTTAGTAACAGAAGAACCAGTTACATCGGTTAATACTAAACTTGCACTTGTATAATGTTCTACTAAATCTATTTTCTTTTTAAAGTTTTTTAATCTAAGTTCTGCAGAACTAAATTGTACAAAATTACCAAAACCAAAATCTGTAGTGAACTCATCAATTTTATTAGTTCGTTTTTGATAATCAATATTTAATTGTACATCAAGTAAACTACTTGAGAAAACTGAATTTGAAATATCTTCTTTTACAGTAGTATCACTACCAACTAAATCAGTTCTGTTTTGAAAATTAGTACCTGAAAATTCTATAGGATTTTCTGTAGAATTTAAATTAGGAACCCTTAAGAATAAATAATCTTCTTCATCATCTTGAAATGGTACTAACTTTACTCTATCTTGATATGGTTCTAATTTTTCTTCAACGAAATTAACTAAATCACCTTTTTCTAATTCATCCGATAAAGGTTCATATAGTTTTATAAATCTTGTATCCTTATCTGATAGTTGTCTGATATCATCTGCATCTTGAGTAAACTTAGGTGCATCAATAAAATTAATAATTAAGTGATATCCTTTATCACTAACCATGTAATTATTTAATCTTGAAACTTTATTCTTTCTATAATTTACATAAAACTCATCAAATATTTTAGTACCTAAATCTTCACCACTATGTTCTGCATTTTCTGCACCTTGTTCATATGTGGTATCAACACGAACTCTATTAAAATCTAATACCTCTACAATCTTTGCAGTAAAATCAATTGGTACATCAGTATAAATTGGTTTAGGTGGGATTGGTTCTGGGTCTGGTTCAGGTTTTTGTAATTCTTCTCTTACAATTTCATCTTCTATTTCATCTACTTCACCTGGTTCAAATCTAAGACTATCAACAATCTCTCTTGTTACTGCAACCATAGGTTCATTAACAATATATTCATTCTCTGAAGTTAATCCAGGTGTGTTTGATTCTGAATTTGATTCTCCACTACCGACATTACTACTACCGCCTCCGCCTCCACCAAAACTTCCGCCTTCAACATCTTCTGCCATTCTTAACATATTAATACGATGGTCTCTCATATGTAAGAAGTGTTCCATACTTCTCCATTTACCAAGAGTTGCACTAACTATATTATCTGCATATATTGTGTGATGTTTATCAAGTATTAAATTCCAAACATCTAATTCATTAGATATAAATTCCGTACCAACTTCATTTGCCATATACCATTTACCACGATGTTTAATTGGATGGTGGTCTGTAGTGATAAGATTTTTATAACGAACTAATTTATCTCCATATGGTCTGTTATCTTTAACTACCTTTAATACTTTTGCATAACCTTGTTCTGTTTTAACTCTCATACCTGGTTTCATCATCTTGATTGGTATGGTACGATTGTTACTTAATTTTATTTTTGTATCACCAACAAAACAAACACTACCATAATCATCGAAACCTCTTATATCTTCATAATCGTTATCTGGTGCATCTACAACTTCTGTAAGTTCTTCTCTTACTGGAAGTGGTTTTTTTCTAAGCAATGTTTTTTTAATTGCTAGTTTTTCTTTTGGTGGTAATGGTCTTGGTAGTGGTGGTGGTGTTGATGGAAACTCTACTTTTGTGTATGTGTACATACCTTTAATAACAAGTTCACCACCCACCATAGAATCTGTAAATCCTCTTTCTTTTCTACCTGCAGTAAATATCAATACATTTGGGTCTGTTAAATCAAATCTAATTTGTCCTGCATTAGGAACATTCTTTTTTGGTGTGTACACCATATCTTTGTTGATAGATTTAAAGTTCTTTATATAAGGAATATTATTTATTTTTTGTAAATCAACCTTTACTTCTTTTCTATCAGGTGATATTTCTTTTATTGCATATTTTAATTCTTTTAATGTTAACTCAGTTTGATTTCTCTCACCCTTAGTTCCTTTATTTGTAAAGAATTTTGTTTTCCCATTTACTTTACGAGTATTGGTTTTACCAACATGAACATAACCTTCTTCATTTAATAATACTGTTCTTTTAGTATCTCCTGCAGTTTTTCTTAAAAACAAATATGATACTTTATATTCACCATCAGAATAACCAAGTTCTCTAAGATGTTGTCCTACATCCATATCAACTGTGTTTTCACTTGAGATAGTAACATCTGCAGTGGTTAATATTTCATCTTGTAAAAAATTATCTTCTAAATCATAAATGTATAGGTGGATATAATCACCATTATCTCTACCCCAACCAGTGTAGAAAGTATCTGTACCTTCTAATTGTAATTTATCTTTATCTTTTAATCCAAAATTTAACATATTATCCACCGAACCATTTTGATATCTTCCTTGCTAATTTACCACCACCTTTTAACACACCACCAAATATAGGAATTGATAGTATACTACCTGTTTTCTGTAATTGTGTACCTCTGTCCGTATTATTTAAATCTGCAACTTTATTATTCAAATTATTTATTGAATCCACTAATCCATCATTTAATTCTTTATTTTTATTTATCTCTGTTTTCAATCGTTCTCTTAGTACTTCTATATCTTCACCCTCATCTTGAAATGATTCCTCAGGATAAATACTTGAAAAATCTAATTCTTCACCAAAAAATTTCAACACATTTTCAGTATTACTTGATTTCTGACTCATTTGTAACCTTACATATTGATATGGTTCATCAATTGATTTAGTTTTATTAAAAGGACTTTGATAAGAAATTAATGTACCATTCTCATCTCGTATCGGTTTGGTTCCCTCTAAGTTAGAACCAGATACTTGCATTCTTTTTAATTCTTTTTCTGCAACGCGTAATTGTTCTGTTTCATTCGCATCAAGAATGTTTCTATAAAATCTACTTTTTTTACGAGCTGCTCTTTTTAAGATGAATGGCATTTATTACCTCACTACTTTGAATGTATAATCATCATCATATATCATTGATGTTTGGTCTGCACCACTTCCACTAACCACTTTAATTTGGAATCGATAGAATCGTTCTGGTTGAAACCCGTCCATCCAAACATTAAAATAATTACCTGTAGAATCACAACTTACAATAGAACCTGTTCCAAATGGTACGATAACATCTTCACTTGATGCATCTACAATTGAATAGTAAGTTCCTTGTCCCATTGCTTGACTACCACTTGGTAGATACTTAACAGTCAATGCTGCTGGTGTTGTATCAAACCCACGAGTAGGATATAGTTCACGACCAGTAAATCTGAATTTTACTTTTGATTTTTCCTTATATTCTGGTTTTAAATTATTGAAATAAATTTTTAATCTATCTAAATCTGTAGAACTTAATGCTGATAAACTACCTGTACTCCAACTTGAATCATCCCACTCAACTTCTAACTTTGGTGGAAAGATTGTATGTGTTTCTCTTGAGAAAAATTTTAAGTGTCCTAAAACACTTGTATCTCTTTCTGCAGAACCTGTAGCAGTTGTTGGGTCAAAGGTACTAAATCTACTTGATGATGTTGGTGTGTTTAATCTTTTAATAATGAATCCTTGATTTGGATATGATGAACCACTATAAATTTGATTCTTTACTAAATCAGTAACATCCATTCTGATATCACTTGTTTCGTATGTTAAACCAAATGATGAACTAACTTCATATGCTGCACCTAAACTTGATGTAAACCAAGTTCCACCTTGAGTTAAACTATCTCCAACCCATTCAGTTTTTGTGGTATCATTATCACGATACTTCCAACTTGAACCATCACTTATTGCAGGATTACTATCTAACTTACCTGTACCACCATTCCAACTACCACTTATCATATATGCAAATAATGTATCTTCAGATGCTAATTCTTCAGAACTTGCATCATATAGATTTAAATAATATTTTGCAGTACTTGGTATTACACCACTTTGTACTGATGATGAAATATAACTATAATCAAATTTCATCAAAATACGAGATACTGATATTGTTGTTCCGTTAGAATTCATATTCTTTCTAACTTCAAGTATTTCATCATGACCTGCATTTATTGATGATGTTACACCACCCTCAAATAAAGTGGTATCTGTTGTTGGATATTCAAAATAATACATTATACATTCCCTACTACTCTACCCTCAATATCGGTGTTAGAGTATTTTAGTTCAAAGATACTTGGGTCAAGTGAAGTATAGATAACACCATCTTTTGTTGCTGCCTGGATGTCATATACATTCCCACTATATCCCTCAGAGCTTTTAAATTTATTCTCAACTACAACTATTTGTTTTTGTGGATTATTATCTTCAGGTGGTATCACACTTGCTACACCATTTACTAAAGAAATTTTATAAGCAATATCACCCAAAATAATTGGTTGACCTATTTGCCAGTTATCTGTATCAAAGTGTTTATTAACTGCATCAATACATTTTAGTAACACTTCATTTTTATTAAATCCTCTTTGTGTTATTATACTAAATCTTACAGCAATATTTACAATGTATGCATCTTTAATATTAACTGCATCTGTTAATATTCTATATTGTGATAAATAAGTTTTAAGATTATTTTTAACAACTTCATTTAAAGGAACTAATTGTTTGTTTGCGTTATATCCTAATGTGTACATATTCAATGCCATTGGATTAGGTATCGCATTACCACCTGGTTGTTTTATCAACTTACCATTCTTTATATACATTTTAGTATTTAATTCTAATTGTTCATCTTGTACCATAAATACTTTTGCAACTGCACCATATTTTTGTGGTAAAGAATACACACGAGTTACATAATCTTCTTTTGTAACTGCTCTGTTCTGTGAGTTAAAATATGCTAATGCATTTTGTCTTACTTGTTCTGGTGTTTCACCATCTGCTCCACCTGTTGCAGGGTCTGAATTAGTAATAACAAGACTATCTTTTGTATCTTTCACATCACTTGCAGTTAAACCAGTTTCATTTAAAGTAAATGATATACTATTTGTTTGTGATAATTCTCCACTTACTACATTATCATCATTACTACCACCATGTGTGTAAGATATTGTTAAAGAGATATTACCTGGTGCTTGTCCAAAAGTTTTTGTTTTTAAAAAATTACTTGGGTCAAAAGATGAATCAAGTTTAGATAAACCTGTAGAAAGTGAACTACCTACATTATCTGGATTAGGTATTATTTCTTCATCTGCATTAGTACTAATTCCTGCACCGAATCTTAATTCTGTTTTTCCATCACTACGAACATATGTAGTAAATCTATTTGCAGTTTTAACTAACTTCAATAAGAAAGGTGCTGCATTTAAACTACCAGCAGAATCAGGTGATGCATCAGTAGTATTTTCTATATCTTGAAATACTGTATCTTGTGCTAAGAAAGGAACTTGATACCAAGTGTTTCCATCATCATCAATACAAGAAGTAACTTCTATAACATTCTTTTTTGCTAACATAATTTTATCAAACTTTTTAGCAGTACCAAATGTAAAAGTTTCTGTTGCCTTTTCACCACTTTCTAATATTGCTTGTTTTGTTAATTTAAAATGTGTTGGTGTTTCACCATCAAATTTTGCTATCTCCTCTGTACGAGAATCATAACTTGATGAAAATTTAAAATTAACATCATCCATTAATCTAAAACTTCTACCACTCTTACTTGAAAATAAACTATCTGCGTTTACTCGTGGTGCATAATTTAAATCAGGTACATAAGTATTACTTTGCAGTATTGCAGGAACCTCAACACTTATATCACAAATTGCAGTTGCTGGTGAACTGAGTTTTGGTTTATATCCAAATGATTGTGCAATCTTAAAAATATTTTTCTTTTCTTCCGCACTATGTAATAATGTTTCACGATATTGATTATCAATATAATAACTCAACATATCACCTACATAAGATGCCATTTCTATAAACATCATACCTGGTGATGATTCATTAAAATCATTGTATGCAGTTGGATAATAAGATTTTGCAAACTCAATAAGATTCTGTCTTATTGAACCGAAATCTCTTCCAATATATTGAATTTTCTTTTTATCTTTTTTTACATTAGTTCCGTATTCTACTTCTGTAGGCATTATTCTACTCCCTTATTAAATACCACTATTGAATGTGAATGTGATTTGTTCTGGTACTTGTTCATCATTTACATTAACACTAAATTCTAAATTTACAATTATAGTATTAGGATTCTCATTTTCTGTAAACACTTTAATATCTTCAATAGTAACATATGGTAACCAAGTTTCAATTGCATCAGTTATTGTTTGTTTAACTGTATCAAATGTATCTTCTGTTATTTGTTCAAAAATAACATTAAATAAATCTGAACCAAAGTTTGGTTGTCCAACTCTCTCACCTTTTCTTGTAAGTAAAAGATTTTTTATATTTGATGATGCTTGTTCGATTACATTTTTTGCTCTTGGAAAAAATCCAGTACTTCCTGCCTTATATCTTAAAGGAAATGTTAATCCAAAATATGCATCACTATCATCATTTATTGTTCTTACAGATGGATTAGTTAGTGTGGTTACATTTTCAGCCATTATTTTTTACTCTTGAATTTATCGTGTTTCATTAAATCACTATAGTCTCTTGTTAGTGCATTTACTAAATTTTCAGGTACATCATCTACACTCACATTCTTTTCTCTTAATGTTTGTGCAGCTATCATATTTCTTTGTGTTTGTTTATCACCACCCGCAGCTATACTATCTCCATATCCTAATAGTTCTGTTGCTCTTGATGAATCAAATGCTCCACCACCCATTGTTGGGTACTCTTCCATTTCATCACCTTTACTTAAACCTACTGTTTCATTTAATACATCGTTTAAAGCATCATTGCCCGCAACGAATTCTTTTTTCTGAATTGGTTTTGTAACTTTTCTTGGTTTTGGTGCAAGAGATTTTAGAGACGATTTATTCTCCTTAATAAATAGTTTCTTCACCTCTTTTTGTACTTCTCGTTTTACAACTTCTTGTATTATTTTTACAAGGTCTTTTTTAGTCATATTTAACTCCTATTCCTCTGGTTGAATTGTATAACCCTTAGTTAAGACTGGTGGTGTACCAGGTTGAGTAAATACAATCTGTTTATGATAATTATCAAATGATTCAATTAATTGCGTAATAAATTTATCTAAAGTATCGTTCTCTTGTTGAGTAAATGCTGTAGTAATACCTGGTGCTGCAATTGATATACCTGCTGCTGCTCCTCCCCAATACAAAGCTAATCCACTATCTAATGCTGTATTAAATGGTAATGCCCCATATGCTTTAAAACAAGCAGTCAATAAAGTTTGTAATCCATCTTTATTTCCTACTGCAGGAACCATTGTTGCTCCACCCATACCTGTCTTTACACATTTATCATAAGCATCTGACATTACTGTTGCCATATCTTCTTCTGCAAAGAATCCTTTTTTATATTCTGTTCTAAATTTTGCCCAACTCATTATTTTGTTTTATGTATTGTACTTAACATTTTACCTACTGCTGCTTTTGCATCTAATAAATCTGCTACACCAGGTACAACTTGTACTGGTCCTGTCGGTGCTAACAATCCTTTTTCTAATACTGCAAATACTTTTTCAAAAGCTATTTTTACTTCATCACCAAATGCTACTGGATGTGATGCATCAACACCACCAACTAAAACTGATGGTGATTCTATGACTGTTTTTGTTTTTGATGCAATACCAATATTGTTATTACTACTCAATAATATATCACCATTGTTTTTTGTGTTTAATATAATTCTATCTGAACCAATGTAAACTTGACTATCTTCAAATGTACTTAGTTCTGTAACCACTTCTGATTCTTTACCAATTGTATAAGTTAATTTATTATTCTCATCAAGTGGTTGTTTAGATACAAGGTAAAGTACTGAACCATCTTTATCAGGTGTTTCTGTTATTGGTTCTCCAATCTTATCTTTAGTTCCAACTTCACCCTCTTTATTTAAACCTGTAGATAATAAAATATTTGATGATTCAAGTTTATCATTTTTAATATCACTACCCATTCTAATTGAGTTACCAAATCTACCTTGTAAAATAAAATCACCATCACCTACAGATAATCTTCTTGGGTCTGTATCTTTTAATTTTTTAAAATCTTTACCTGTAGATAAATCATCATCATTTTTTCTTTCAATCTCTTTTCCTTGTTTGGAATCCAAAGTATCTTTGAATGCACCTTTACTAAGATTGTGAATTATACTTTGTGTAGTGTTACCTTTTAAATTTAATGTAGGTAAATAAAATCTTTGCCCTAAGTATTCCATACCAATTACAAGTTCACCAATAACTGGTGTTGAATTAAATAATGGATTCATTGGTTTAAATGTTTTTAATCTATCAATATTATCACCAGTTTCAGATTGTATGTATCTACCCATGATAGAACCCACCATACCAAAATCTGGTGTCCCATCTTTTAACTTAGGATATGTAGATGTAGTAGGGTCATTGTGAACTTCAATCACTTCTACAGGTTCCATTTCAAAAAAGAGTGCATCATCATTTTGTAATTCTTTCATTAATCGAATTATAGATTCAGTATTTTGAACTCTTGAAGAAACCGGCCCTATTCTTACGCTGGATTCTTTTTTATTTGTATACATAGATTTATATCTTTGCTGTTATATTATCGCTATGGTCTTGTAACTCATTAACCGTATCGGTTATGTTTTTCATTAATTGTTCTTTTTCCGCCTCAGTTAAAGCAAACTCACCCTCTGAATCTGATTTATTACCCGCCTGTGCCAATCTCTGTACGATGGTTGCTAATTTAACTAATTGTTCATCATTCTTTACATTAATTTCTAAATACTCTTTCAACATAGGAATGATTTGTACGGCCGTATCGCCATCCTTGATAAACCCAACTACTTCTTTCATCAATACTTCTAATTGTTCTTTGTTTCGTTTGGAATTATCATAGATGTCTTTGAATACATCTGATAAGGTTTTACCCTCGAATATTTCGAATTCTATCGCCATAATTTCACCTAATTTGGTTCAATAATAAATATTAAAACTTCAAAAAATCGTGATATATATTTATATACAAAATTTTTTTATCAAATATATACAGTAGTTATTATATGTCGGTGAAAATCCGACCTTAATTGATAACTAACGGGAGAAAGACCATATGAAGGAAATCATAACACTCGTAAAAGGATATATAGATGACTTAGCTCATCTAATGTTATCCTTTGTTACTATAGGTGCTGTTTCCGAGATTATCTTCGGTAGTGGTATCTTTGGTGTCAATGTTATTGGTAACCTAACATCTATAATCAACACATTCGGCGAATCAGGCTTCGCTGGACTCGTCGCATTGTTGGTGTTAGTGGGTTTATTCCGTAAATAGTACTAATCGGATAAAAATAGAAAAGGGGATTAAAAAATCCCCTTTTTTATTGCTTGAAGTTTACTTACTTCCAAAGACTTTAGAAAAGAATCCCTTTTTCTTTTTCTTACCTTTACCAGCAAGTTTTTTACCTTTTTTCTTTTTCTTTTTTACATCCTCATCTGCACAAGCCATTTCACAAGATTCTTGTAATGGTACTGCATTTGCAGATGGAACTGCACCAAAGAAAATAAATAAGGAAAGGATTCCAGTTAGTATCGATTTCATAATACTACTCCTATAACAACGCGTTAAGATTAACAACCTATTGGTTAATCAAGTATAAATAGTTAATCAAACCAACTTCCAGTATGTTTAGTTTCTACTGAACCAGTTGCTAAGAATTTTTTATGTAGATTGAAGTGATGTTTTTTCATCACATTGATAACACGAGTAATGTGTTGTGTGTTGGAACCAGTCATCTCACGAATCAAAATGTATAATGCCTTCTTATTAAAGTTCTCGATATTATGTCTCATATCAATCAACTCAATAACAGAATTGGCAACATCTAAATCTTTCTTTCGTTTAAAGACTGTGGTTAGATTATTTTTCCAATAATCTGCAAGTGTTTCTAAATACTCTACTTGCATACTACCCCATTCAGTATTTCTCATTTCAGTAATTGGGTCTCGTTTGTAATCAGTAACTTCTTCTGAATCATGTTGTTTCAATCGTTTGTAGTTATTGTTGTTATGTAGAATCAAATAGTTCTTAGCAACAATACTAAAGTATGAGAATGCCTTACCTTTACCCTCAGTAAATTTATGCATATTCATATACAAGAAACTAACTACTTCGTGTTTAACATCTTCACTTGGAACATCAAAGTAATAAAACTTAAATGTGTGAATGATATTCTCAGCCAACTTTTCAAAAGGTGTTCTGATATGTTCATTGTAAATTCGTTCCCTCATATGTGGACGAGTTTCTTTGTTATGTCTAATAACTGCCTGTTCTGTTGAATCTGTAAAGTAATATCTTGTTGAACCTTTTTTTGCTTTTCTTGGCATTATATCTCCTGGTCTGTTATTGTTTGTAAATCATTAATGGTGTCTTTAATTCCATCAAACACCACACCAATTTCATCATCGGATTCAAACTTACCCTCTGAATCTAATTGGTCAAGTACATTTTTTGTTATGGTAATCTTTGCAGCATAATCCTCAACCCATGTTTCTAATCTTTCTACTTTTTGAAAAAGATTCCAACTTGTATATGCGAATGTTATTGCAAGACAACCAAGTGTTATTTCTAATATCATTTTTTATCTCCAAACAACTCATCAAATAAATCCTTTGGTGAATCACCTGTGAGTTTAGTTTCTACTTCAGTCTTTACTGCCTTTTTAATATTGTTAACTGATTTGGCAACTTTCTGTTTACCAACTTGTCCTGCTCTATCCCATTCATCTCCCTCGATATATGTTGCCATCATATCTGCTTGATGTAGGATACGAGCAATATGACTTCTCAAACCTGTTTCAGGTAGAAAAGTTTTTAAGTAGTTTTCGTTTGCATTTTCATACATACCATCAGTTAATTTCAATCCAAGATATTCATTCTCGTTCATTGGTATTTGAAAATGTTGTAATAAGAATAATGCTCTATCAGTAACGGTCATGTAGGTTAAATCTGGATTATGATTATAAATCTTTCCTTGATTTTTCCTATGCCATTCTGATTCATTGATTACATAATAATCATATTCTAAATCTCCAACCTTACCTAAATCATGGTGTAGGGCTGCAAAGATTAATTCTTCATTTGTAAAATTAATATCTGCTCCATTTTGTAACCATAAATCTCTTACTTGTTGAGACATCTCTACGATGTGAATGACATGTTCTACATACCCACCAACACAAGCATTATGATAATGTTCTTTTGCACTTGCAGGTGCAACAACCATTCTGTCTTCAAAGTGGTCATACAAAGCGTTTAGCTTTTCTAACCTCTCACCCTCGAAAGTATCATTAATGATACCACGAAGTTTTAGCCAGTTGTCTTGTATCTGTTGTTCAGTTAATTGTTTCATAATGTTTGTAAATCTCCAATTTAATATGTGTTAATATAAGGCCAAATGCCCATACATGTCAAGTATTTTTTTTTATTTTTTTCCTATTGATTTTAAATACGAACCACCGATATTCCAAAATAAAGTTTTGCCTTCTAAGTTTTCAATATTCTGTTCTAACCAATACCATTGTTTCTTGTCCCAAAACTCATTACAATCAAATGGTACTTCGTAGTCATCCATCATATCGTCAAACCCATAAGGTGATTTCTCAAGTATAATATTTTTTAAATCACCAGCATGATTCTCATTTAAAATCTTTTTTGTTGATGAGAATGCACTCATCGTAATAGAGTATACTTTTCTTGATTCTGAATCTAACTTCCACCAATCATCACCATACTCTAAAAATTCTTTTATCAATCCACTTGCAGTAACACCACTTCCAATACTCACTACAAGATTATCATATTGATTATCTTTTAAAACTTCTTTCATTCTTTCACCCATGTAACTAATATACAAAGGATGATTAAATGCAACTGGTAATTGTTGCCAACCATTCTCTTTTGCTTGTGTATTTAGTTTGTTCTGCATGAATGCCATCATGTTTGGTCTCATAGGATGTAACTTACCACCATTACCTATAACCCTTTCTAATAATACTCTTGGAAACTTTTCTGAATTAGGATATGCAGAAATAAATTCTATACCATACTCTTGACACAAACGCGATAAAACCCAACCTGTCCAACTACCATAAACAGATAAGTGTGTTAACGGCTTTGATTTATCAATGTAATCACTTTC
>MDSV01051600.1_pt1 | contig 21936 bp, 18 predicted proteins | sample 810851 | NCBI WGS metagenome assembly MDSV01 (sample SAMN05326640, study PRJNA326480) | marine metagenome | isolation source: seawater | place: Atlantic Ocean: North East | collected 2012 | reverse complement strand
TCTTTGAATCTATGTTATATCTCAAAGAGTCAGGCCTTACTTCATCTTGCCCTTGTTTAAAAATTGGAAATTGCGAATATTTGCCTAAAGAATCCTTAATTCTACCTGCATAAATTTCATTTTTTTCATAATTAACAACAATGACCCCAGATTCAATCTGCATATCATCATAAAATATCTTTGCGTTGTTGTAAAGTCTTATACTTCTATTTTTTGGGTCAATTAAAACAGTATCTGTAGCTTCATAATTTATTTTTTCTAATAAAAAAGATTTAGATTTTTGTATTGAATCTGTTTTAGTAATGGTATCTAAAACTGATGCATTAATTAGATAGTTGCTGTTTATAACGAATGTATAACTTAAGAATAAAAATAATCTAAGAAAGTTTGTTTTCAACAGAAGGAATGTATATTAGTATATTACTTATTCAAATGTAAATTTACACATAAATTCATCTTGAATATAAAAATTATGAATAAAGTAAAACCTATTCCTTTTTCTTTTAACCTTAGTTTAACATGCCTCTTTTCTATTATCATTTTATTTTTATTCTTTTCTTCTTTTAATTCTTTTTCTCAAGAAAAATTTAAAATAGTCTTAGATGCTGGGCATGGTGGGAAAGATCCAGGAAGACCGAACAAGAATGGTATTAAGGAGAAAGATATAGTTCTCAACATAGCTTTACTCTTAGGAAAGAAATTAGAGAACAGTAATAATAAAGTGATTTATACAAGAAAAGATGATAGATTTTTGACACTAAGAAAAAGAGCAAGTATAGCAAATGAATCTGACGCAGACCTTTTTATTTCTATTCATTGTAATGCATTCAATGACTCAAGAGTTTATGGTTTTGAAACCTTTGTGTATGGTTTACACGTAAATAAGGCAAATTTTGATGTAGCACTGAAAGAAAATGAGGTTATCTTTTTGGAAGAAGATTTTAATAAAAATTATAAAGGATTTGACCCCAAGTCTCCAGAATCTTTGATAGGATTAACATTAATGCAAGAAGATTATTTAGATCAAAGCATAATCTTGGCAAGTTTTATTCAGGATAATTTTTCAAAAAAACTGAAAAGGAAAAATAGGGGGGTAAAACAATCTGGTTTTTGGGTTTTACATAATACCTACATGCCAAGTGTTTTGGTAGAAGCTGGCTTTATGACCAATTCCAAGGAAGGTGCATATCTAAACTCAAAAAAGGGTCAAAGTGAAATTGCTGATGCAATTTATGATGCAATTTTAAAATATAAGAAATCAATAGGCTTCTCTGATTCACCCACAGTTTTGAAGGCAAATAATATTAGCTATAGAGTACAAATATCAGCAAGTAAAAATTTAATTGAATTAGAACCTTATAATTTTAAAGGGCTCAAAAATATAACAGTTATTAAAGAAAATAATACATACAAGTATTTTTTCTCTAATTCTACTAATTTTGACGATATTACAAAGAAAAAAAATAAGGCAATAGAAAATGGATTTAAAAATGCTTTTATTGTTACATTTATAAATGGGGAGCCCAATAAGTAGAGATTTGAATGATACTAAAATTGTAATTTTACATAATGAGGTTTAGAAAAGAAGTCAAAGTAGGATTTTTAGCTGTAATAGGCATATTAATGAGTGTTTTTTCATACAATTACCTAAAGGGGTTTAACTTATTTGAAAAAAATAGGACCTTCAAAATTATTTACAATAAGGTTGATGGTTTATCTGTCTCGAACCCAGTTACCTTAAATGGGTTTAAAATTGGAAATGTAAAAAAAATAAATTTTAATCCCGATAACTTACAAGAATTAATAGTTGATATTATTATTGAAAATGATGTAAGTTTTTCTAAAACTAGTTATGCAGAACTCTATGAAACAGGTTTAATAGGAGGAAAGGCTATTGCGATAGTACCTGACTACTCGAATGACTCCACAGTGGCAATAGATGGTGATTTTTTAAAGGGATCCATAAAGCCCGGATTAACAGAGCTTGTAAATCAAATATTACCGCAAGTTCAGTTACAGCTTGAAGTTGTAATGAAAAATGCAGAAATTGTACTTAAAAATATCAATAGCCTATTTGATGCAGAAACAAAAGCACAATTAAAGACTAGTATAGATGATTTTTCAAATTTAACAAATCAACTCTCTGAAACTTCTACTGCAATTTCAAAGTTGATATTAGAAAATACTCAGAATATTTCTGTTAGCGTTGAAAATATAAAAATTTCAAGTGAAAAGATTTCTGATATTACTCAATCATTATCTCCAAATACCATTAAAGATATCTCCAATAATTTAGATTCTTTGTTATCTGACTTAAAAAGTATTTCAAAAAACTTAAACTCTAACAGTGGAACATTTGGAAAATTAATTAATGATGATGACGTGTATGAAAATCTGGACTCTACAATCAATGAGTTAAAAATACTGATTGAAGACGTTAGAAATAATCCAAACAAGTATATTAATTTTTCAGTAATTGGAAGAAAATATAAAAACCCAAAAAAAGATAATTGAGCTACATTCCCAACATAATTTTTCTCATTCTTTTGATAGGATCTATTGGGTTATTTGTAAGTAACCTTTTAAAAATCAGAAGGAATATAAATCTTGGAAAAGGAGAGACCTTAGAAGTTAATAATCCTAGCAAGAGGTTTAAAAATATGATGCGGGTTGCGTTTGGACAAGGTAAAATGGTTTCAAGGCCTGTAGCTGGTATATTACATTTTATTGTTTATATATCCTTCATAATCATAAATATTGAATTAGTTGAGATAATTATTGATGGTATTTTTGGTACACATAGAATCTTCCTACCCATGGGAAAATTATACGGAATACTAATTGGTTCTTTTGAAATTTTAGCACTATTAGTAATAGTTTCTGTATCTATTTTTTGGGTGAGGAGAAATGTTTTAAGAATAAAGAGATTTTTCGAGAATAAAATGATGGGCTGGCCAAAATTAGATGCAAACCTAATATTATATTTTGAGGTAATATTAATGTTTCTATTTCTTTTCATGAATGCAACTGATGCACCTTTCCAAGAGATGCAAATAGGCAACCCAATAAGCGGAATGATATATAATAATCTTCTTATTGATATTGACAACCTTCATTTGCTTGAGCGCATATTTTGGTGGTCTCATATAATTGGTATTTTTATTTTCATGAACTATCTTTTTTACTCAAAACATCTACATATTTTTCTAGCTTTCCCTAATACTTATTATGCAAATATTGAGGAAAAGGGTAAATTAAATAACATGAAATCTGTGTTAAATGAAGTGAAATTAATGCTTGGAACGCAGGATAATGGCTCTGGATTAAATGAAAGTTCTGAAAATATTGTTTTTGGTGCCTCAGACGTTACGGATTTATCATGGCTTCAATTACTAAATGCCTATACTTGCACAGAGTGCGGTAGATGTACAGAGGCTTGTCCAGCCAACATAACAGGAAAAAAACTTTCACCTAGAAAAATTATGATGGATACAAGGGACAGGATTGAAGAAGTTGGCAGAAATATTGATAAAAATGGATCCTTTATACCCGATAACAAAAAATTGTTAGGGGATTATATTAGTAATGAAGAATTATGGGCATGTACGTCCTGCAATGCTTGTGTTCAAGAGTGTCCAATAGATATTGATCCATTATCAATTATAATGGATTTAAGAAGATATCTAGTAATGGAGAATTCATCTGCTCCATTGCAACTTAATAATATGATGAATAATATTGAAAACAATGGAGCCCCTTGGCCGTACAGCCAAATGGATAGATTAAATTGGAAAAATTAAAATGAAAAGAGAAGAAGCGGATAAAATTTTAAAAGAAAAGGTAAATGCTGGAAAAAAAATTAGCCCTGTATTGCCTAAAGGTATTAAAAACTATCTTATAGATATCGATGGTACAATAACTGAAGATGTTCCAAACGAGGAACCTGAAAGAATGTCAACATGTTTACCATTCGAAGATGCATTAGAAACATGTAACAAGTGGTATGATGATGGACATATGATTTGTTTTTTTACTTCACGGGTTGAAGAACATAGAAAGATAACGGAAGAATGGCTAAGCAAACATGGGTTCAAATATCATTCTTTATTAATGGGAAAACCCAGAGGGGGTAATTATCATTGGATTGACAACCATCTAGTTAAAGCCACGAGATATAGAGGTACCTTTGGTGATTTAGTAAAAAAGGAGGTTCAAATAGAAGTATTTAAAGATGGACAATCTTAACGTTAAAACCTTTTCTGAGTGCATTGAACAAGGCATTATTCCAGAAATTTTGTTTTGGGTTGGATGTGCTGGAAGTTTTGATGAAAGAGCAAAAAAAATAACCAAAGCCTTTGTTAAAATTTTAAATAAAGCAAACATCAAATTTGCAGTTCTTGGAAAAGAGGAGTCATGTTCTGGTGATCCAGCTAAAAGAGCAGGAAATGAATTTTTATTTCAAATGCAGGCTATAAATAACATTGAAACATTGAATTCATATTCCATTAAATCTATTGTTACCACTTGTCCGCATTGTTTTAACACTATAAAAAATGAATATCCAGAGCTTGGAGGAAAATATACAATCTATCATCATTCACAGTTTTTGAATAAACTGATGAAGGAAAAAAAAATCTCAGTTGAGGGTGGTAATTTTAAGGGAAAAAAAATAACTTTTCATGACCCATGTTACCTTGGCAGAGCAAATGGTGTATATGAAGCACCGAGAAACTTAATTAAAAAGATTGATGCTGAATTAATCGAATTAAAAAGATCCCGATCAAAAGGCTTATGTTGTGGCGCTGGAGGCGCTCAAATGTTTAAAGACAGTGAACAAGGTCGAAAAGAAATAAGTTCTGAAAGGGCAGAGGAAATTGAAGAATCTGAAGCAGATATTGTTGCAGCTGCATGTCCCTTTTGTAATACAATGATTTCAGATGGATTAAAATCAGATAAAAAAGAAAAAGATAATACTAAAATATATGACATTGCTGAGCTAATTGCCAATGCTAATGATTTATAACTATCATGTATACAGGTTTTGAGAAATTAAATAAATCTTCAAAAGTATGGGTATTTCAATCATCCTCAGAAATACCTTCATCATTATTTAAACATATTTCAAACGATTCTAAAGATTTTTTAGAGCAGTTAAACTCCCACGGAAGGAGTCTTAAAAGCTCATTTAAACTTGTTTATAATCATTTTTTAATTATCGCTGTTGAAAATATTACAAATGAAATTTCTGGATGCTCAATTGACACAATAACAAGATTTGTTAAAAACCTTGAGCTTAAATACAACCTTTCTTTCTTTGACAGATTAATAGTGAAATACAAAAAAAATAATGAGAACATTAAATCAACTTCTTTAAATGAATTTAAAACTATTTGTAAAACAAAAATGATTGATGATGATATTACTGTTTTTAATAATCTTGTCAAAAATATTGATGAGCTTGAGAACATTTGGGAAACAAACATTCATAATAGTTGGCTAAAAAGATTTTTAGATGATGTGTAATATAAAACTGATTATTTATATTTTTTTATTTTCTCATTTAGTATTTTCTCAGACTAAGGATCCACTAATGAGTGAGGATTTTGAAAAACAGTCAGTTTGGGTAGACAGTATTTATAATTCGATGACATTGGATGAAAAAATTGGACAACTTTTTTTCGTTCAAGCTAATAGCTTTGAATCAAATAATTCTGAAAAAGTAAAGAGTTTAATAAAAAATCAAAAAATTGGCGGTTTAATTTTTTCCAAGGGAACCCCAAATAAACAGATTTCTTTGACAAATTCTTTTCAAAAAATAAGTAAGGTACCTCTGTTAATTAGTATGGATGCTGAATGGGGACTGTCAATGCGACTTGATTCAGTTCCAAAATTTCCTTGGAATATGAGTCTTGGTTCAATTTCAAATAATAACCTCATAGAAAAAGTTGGAAAAACAATTGGTGAACAATGCAATACTGTAGGAGTTCATTTAAATTTTGCACCAGTATTAGATATAAATACTAATCCAAAAAATCCAATAATAGGTAATCGATCATTTGGTGAAAGCAAAGAAAATGTTACCAATAAATCAATTGCATACATGAATGGTATAAAATCACAAAATATTCTCTCTACAGCAAAACATTTTCCTGGTCATGGAGACACATCCAAAGACTCTCACAAAACGCTTCCGATTATTAAACACAAAAGAAAAAGAATACTCAAAACTGAGCTCTATCCCTACAAGAAACTTATCGAAAATGGATTACCTGCGATTATGGTTGCTCACTTAGAGGTTCCATCAATTGAGAAAGAAAAAAACCTTCCTTCATCATTATCAAAAAACATTAATAAAATTTTAAAGAAAAATTTAAAATTTAAGGGTCTTATTATAACAGATGCTTTAAATATGAGTGGTGTGACAAATTATAATAAAAATAATATTGATCTAATGTCATTTATAGCTGGAAATGACATATTATTAATGTCAAATGACCCGATTTTGGGAATTTCAAAAATTAAGGAAGCTATTAATAGCAGTACTATTCCTGTAGAAAGGCTTGAGCATTCCGTAAAAAAAATTTTAAAAGCAAAATATAAAGTTGGACTAAAAAACAAAAAAGATATTCAACAAGTTAATATCGAAAATAGTTTTAATAACCCATCATTTAGAGCTTTAAAACAAAAGTTAGTTGAAAATATTCCCACTCTTATAAAAAATTCAAATAGCATAATTCCGTTAAACCTCAGGCAAAATAAGATACTAAATATCAGGTTTGGAAATGAAAAAGGTGATGAATTTATTAAGTATTTAAATAAGTATTCAAAAGTTGATTCATTTGTTATTAATAATAATACATCCGTAGAAGAAATTAAAATTTTATCAAATCAATATGAAATTGTACTAACAAGCTTTCATTATAAATCTGAAACACCTTGGAAAAATATGGGAACCAAGATTAAAGAAAATGAAAGAAAAATCATTAATTCACTAAAATTATTTAAAAGAAATATTTTAATTTCCTTTAATAACCCATATTTTCTATCTCAAATTAACCTTGATGAGTTTGAATCAATTGTCGTTGCTTACCAAAATGACAGTTTATTTCAAAAAATTGTAGCACAACAACTTTTTGGTGCTATTTCTTTCAATGGTGCACTTCCTGTCTCTATTGATAAAGATTTTAAAATGGGAAAAAAGATTATAACTGAAAAAACAAATATTCTCTCATACAGTGAACCAATTGTGGTTGGGTTTAAAAAAACTATCTCAGAAAAAATTGATTCTATTGTTAGATATGCAATTAATGAAAAAATGATACCTGGAGCACAGGTATTAGTTTCAAAAGATGCAAAAATAATTCATGAAAAAGGTTATGGTAATTTTAGATATTCTAAATCCAATAAGGTTACTACTGAAACAATTTATGATCTGGCTTCACTGACTAAAATTCTTGTAACCACTCCGCTCATGATGAGATTAATTCAAGAAAAAAAAATAAAAATCAATGATAAAATTGGTTCATTAATACCTAGATATGAAAATTCCAATAAATCTAACATAACAATCAAAGAACTACTTTCCGGTTATGCTGGACTAGTCCCATGGATTCCCTTTTTCCGTGAAACCCTAAACAGTGACATGAAACCTAGTAAAGAATTCTATAGCCTAAAGCCAAAAGATAGATTTAATATCAAGGTTGCCCCAAATTTATACTTAAAAGATTCTTACAGGGACAGCATTTTTGAAAAGATAAAAAGTAGCCCAATTTCTGATGACAAAGCCAAATACAGTGATCTTGCTTTCTTAATGCTGCAAGAATATATTGAAAATGAGTATCAAGAAAATCTTAATCAAATTATTAAAAGAAATTTATTTAATGAAATTGGTGTTAATCTAACGTATAATCCTGCAGATGTTATTTCAACAAAATATATAACCCCTACTGAAATTGACAACTATTTTAGATACAAAGAAATCCATGGATACGTACACGATATGACTGCATCAATGATGGGAGGGATTGCTGGACATGCAGGATTGTTTGGATCGGCAATAGAAGTCGCAAAAATGATGCAATTATTTATTCAGGGCGGAGAATACGGTTATTTAAAGTTTTTAAATAAAGAAATTGTTGATTTGTTTAATACTTGTCATTATTGTGAATACGAAAACAGAAGAGGGTTGGGGTTTGATAAGCCTCAAATTGAAGGGGATGGCCCAACATGTGGATGCTTGTCCAATAAAAGTTTTGGTCACTCGGGATGGACAGGGACTTACACTTGGGCAGATCCTGAAACCGATATAGTTTATGTATTTTTGTCGAACAGGTCATATCCCAACGGAGAAACTGCAAATAAATCAAAATTAGTAAAGGAAAATATCAGAAGTGAGATACAAAGGATTATTTACGAATCTTTAGATTAAAAATTATGACAATTGGAATAGTATGTTACCCAACATTTGGTGGTAGTGGAGTTTTGGCAACAGAATTAGGAATTGAACTATCAAAAAGAGGTTATACCATACATTTCATTACATATCATCAGCCTGTTAAACTAGAATTACTAAATCATAAAGTACATTTTCATGAAGTTAAGGTTCCTAAATATCCGCTTTTTCATTACCCACCTTATGAACTTGCTTTATCATCAAAACTTGTTGAAATGGTTAAAAAATATAAAATTGACCTACTTCACGTACATTACGCCATACCACATGCATATGCAGCATATATGGCAAAAAAAATGTTAGATGATATCGGAATTAATATACCAATAGTAACCACTCTTCATGGAACTGACATAACACTGGTTGGTAGTCATCCATCCTACAAAAATGCAGTTGAATTTAGCATCAATAAATCCGATTATGTAACTGCTGTTTCCAAAAGTTTAAGAGAGGATACTATCAAATTATTTGATATAAGTAATAATATTAATGTAATACCAAACTTTGTAAACTTAAATAAGTATAAACCTCAAGAAGTTAAAAACAACCTATTAAATGATGACAATTATATAATAACTCATGTTAGTAATTTTAGAAAAGTAAAGAGAATTCAAGACGTTATTGAAATATTTGATAAAATCAGCAATGAGCTAGATGCCAAACTATTAATGATAGGGGACGGCCCTGAAAGAAGTAAAGCTGAAAGACTATGTAAAAAATTAGGAATTAAAGGAAAGGTTATTTTTTTTGGAAAAAGCAATGAAACAAATGAAATTTTATCTTTTAGTGATTTATTTTTACTCCCCTCTGAAATAGAAAGTTTTGGTCTATCTGCTTTAGAAGCCATGGCAGCAAAAGTACCTGTTGTTTCAAGTAATATTGGAGGAATTCCTGAAGTTAATATCCATAATTACACTGGAATGTTAAGTGATGTAGGCAATATTTCTGAAATGGCTATGTACTCAACAGAAATTCTAAAAAATAAAAATAAACATAATTTATTCAGAGAAAACGCATACAAACATGCCAAAAAATTTGACATTCATAAAATAATTCCAAAATATGAAGATGTCTATAAAAAACTTATAAATTAAACTTATTTCCAATTTATTTTTTTGCTGGTCTTACCTATTCCTGGATTGAAAAAATTTGTTGGATCTAGGTCTCGATAAAACTTTTTTAGATGTGATTTAGCTTTATATTCGTGCCCAACATTATGCTCAGCAGGGTATTCAGCTCCAATTTTATCATAAATTTTTAAAATCTCATTCATAGTTTCATCTGGACAAACTCCTTTTTTTAGTATATAATTATGATGAAAAACATGACAAAACAAATGGCCGTAATAAAGTTTTTTTATAAATAGTTTATTTAACTTTTCTGGAAGTTTTTCAAACCAATTTTTTTGATTTCTAGAAAAAGCAACATCAATAGTAATCATTTTACCAACTTTTTTTTCATTAATTAAAAAATATCTTCCAAAAGCTCCCGCTGAAACGTATCGATGTAACATCGCTTTTTTGGATTCTCTTTCATCACATTCAAAGAAATCCGCATTCTTACCTTTAAAAAATTTAACAAAGTAATCTTTAGCCTCCGTAATTCCCTGATCAGTCATTTCAATGATCCAATGATGCTCAAAACTATCTCGAAAATTATCCATTTTTTTTGGCAAATGATTAGGTAGTAACAACCCTACAAATTGCATTAATCTGTCAGAAAAATTATTAGGTAAAAATGGGATTTTTGATGATATCAAATCAATTATCCTTTTAAATGAAAAAAGGAATGGTAAAAAGTTGGTTCCAAGTCTATCAATTAATACAAATGTATCCTTACTATAGTTTTGCGCAGTTACATAACAATCTCTATGTAAATAATCTCCTAATCTTGGTAAATTTTTAAACTTTTGCAAAATTTCTCTTCTAATTTCCCAGAAATCATCTGGATCATTAGTGCCTAAGTAGAATACCTTCTTTCTTTTTGGAGCAGGATATGTATCTAATCTTACGGCAAAAACAGCTATTTTACCTGCGCTTCCTGAAGCACCATAAAGAAGTCGTTTATCAGAATTATATCTCGCTGGTATTTCTGAATGAACATCCCGAACAATTTTTGAATAACCCTTATCCGAAGCACTTTTTTCAGAATATATTATATCCTTAGCAGTATAATTTTTGTTTTGTAAATTTTCTAATATTTCTTCAGGGTTACTTCCCAAATTAATATCTAATTCATTAATTAATTCTAATTCATGTTTTTCATTTACTCGTGCGTATAGAGCAAGTTCAGTAAACGCAGGGCCTCTGTGAACTAAAGAACCACCGGAATTATTACAAATACCTCCAATCACTGTCGCTCCAATCGATGTTGATCCAATCACTGAATGCGGTTCTCTCCCATATGGTCTAATGATATTTTCTAAATCAAATAATGAACTACCGCCCAAGGCGATAACTTGTTGTCCCTCATTTAGAACATGTATATCTTTAATTCTTATCGTATTGATTATTATTACTGGTCTATCATAATTTTTTTTATCAGGTGTTGAACCTCCAGTTAAACCTGTATTTGCAGCCTGCATAATCACTATGAGTTTATTTTCAATGCATACTTTTAATGTATTCCATATTTCGATTAAATTTGCAGGCTTTACCACCGCCAATGCATCACCTTTTCCAAATCTCCATCCATTGGTAAAACGATACTTGCGCCAATTTTGAGTAATCACGTACTTGTTACCACAAACTGAACTTAATAAATTTAAAATTGTATTATAATCTTTGCCCATTTGGTAATAACTAATTTAAATAATAGTTCTAATTATTTTATTTGTTTCCAATAATTTTTAGATTTTATTTTTAAACTATATTTTTACTGCAGAAAGATAAATATGAATAATTCAATTGGAAATATTTTTAAACTTACCACTTTTGGCGAATCTCATGGAAAAGCAATTGGAGGTATAATTGACGGTTGCCCCTCAGGGCATGAAATTGACTTTAATTTTATTTCTAATGAAATGAGCAGAAGAAAGCCTGGGCAATCTAAAATTGTAACTCAAAGAAAAGAAAATGATTCTGTTGAGTTTTTATCTGGCATTTTTAATGGGATTACAACAGGTACTCCAATTGGTTTTATCATTAAAAACAATGATCAAAAATCAAAAGATTATGACCATTTAAAAAACTCATTCCGGCCAAGCCATGCCGATTTTGTATATGAAAAAAAATATGGTACAAGAGATTACAGAGGTGGGGGAAGAAGCTCTGCTCGTGAAACAGCTTGTAGAGTTGTAGCTGGTGCAATTGCTAAACAAATTTTGAAAGATATTTCTATATATGCTTATACTTCATCCATTGGAAATATTTCAATCAATGAAAATTATGAAATTAGCAAGGTTGAGGATATTGAAAAAAGTATAGTTAGGTGTCCAGATAGTAAAATTTCTGACCAAATGATTCGTGAGGTTAAAAAAGCAAGAAAAAACGGAGATACTCTGGGTGGAATTGTAAAATGTATAATCAAAAACGTTCCAATTGGTCTAGGTGAACCTGTTTTTAATAAATTACACTCGGAATTGGGTAGAGCTATGCTTTCAATAAACGCGGTTAAAGGGTTCGAATATGGAAGTGGTTTTCGAGGAACAAAAATGAAAGGATCGGAACACAATGATATTATATTAAAGGACCTTACTACAAAAACAAATTTTTCGGGTGGAATTCAGGGAGGAATTAGCAATGGTATGGACATATATTTTAACGTTGCTTTTAAACCCGTTGCAACAATCATGAAAAATCAAAATACGGTTGATTCCAATGGAAACAAATCGATTATTGAAGGAAAGGGAAGGCATGACCCTTGTGTTGTTCCCAGAGCAATTCCAATTGTTGAAGCAATGGCAGCAATTGTTATTTTAGATTACTATTTGATCAATAAGACAAAGAAAATTTAATAGTGAGAAGTATACCATTACATTGGAAAATTATAATTGGAATGCTTTTAGGTATTTTATTTGGCTTTATAATGTCTAATTTTGAATCTGATGGCAAACAAATAATAGCTGATTGGATTAAGCCTTTTGGGACTATTTTTATCAATGCTCTTAAACTTATTGCTATTCCCCTTATTCTCGCATCATTAATAAAGGGTATTTCGGACTTAAAGGATATATCAAAATTTTCGAAAATGGGAGGGATTACAGTAACTACATACATCATTACAACTGTAATAGCGGTAAGTATTGGATTATCAATTGTTAACATAATAAAACCTGGTGCTTCAATTTCTAATGAAACAAGATTAGAATTATTGAGTGCATATGAACAAGATGCTAATAAAAAACTAAAAGTTGCTTCTGAAACCAAAAATACAGGCCCTTTACAACCACTTGTTGACATAGTTCCGTCTAATATTATATCTGCAGCTACTGATAATAAAAATATGCTCCAGATTATCTTTTTTTCGATAATTTTTGGAATTTCAATGATTTTAATTCCTGAAAAAAAAGCTTACCCTTTAAAAGATTTTTTTGACTCCTTAAACGAAGTTATTCTTAAAATTATTGATCTTATAATGCAATTTGCTCCTTTTGGCGTTTTTGCACTATTAGCAACTTTAATAGTTGAGGCACCAAAGTGGGATCTATTAAAAAGTTTGCTGTTGTACAGTTTAACACTTATTGTTGGGCTTTTTACACTTTTAACTTTTTATGTAGTTTTTGTAAAATTAGTTTTAAAACAAAATCCAACCTTTTTTTTAAAAGGAATCCTCCCTGCTCAATTAGTTGCCTTTTCAACTAGTTCAAGTGCTGCTACGCTTCCAGTAACAATGGATAGAGTTCAGAATAGCTTAAATGTAAAAAAAGAAGTTTCTAGTTTTGTTTTGCCAGTTGGTGCTACAATTAATATGGATGGCACAGCTGTATATCAAGCCATTGCTGCTGTCTTTATTGCACAAACTTTTGGAATTGATTTATCTCTTTCTGCACAACTAGGGATTATCTTGACTGCAACTTTGGCATCTATTGGTGCTGCAGCCGTACCAAGTGCAGGAATAATAGTTTTAGTTATCGTCTTGGCACAAGCTGGAATTCCTGAAGCTGGATTAGCATTAATTTTCGCGGTTGATAGACCTTTAGATATGTGCAGAACGGTTGTCAATATTACTGGTGATGCTACCGTTTCAATGTTCGTTGATAAAATAATTTCAAAAAAATGAATCTTAAGCTAGATGAATCGTGGAAGAAACATCTACAAAAACACATAAACTCAACTAATTTCAAAGACCTTGTTTCATTTATCAAAGATGAATATAGAAATTATACATGTTATCCCAGAGGTGGTTTAATCTTCCAAGCATTAAATTGTTGTACTCTCAATAACGTAAAAGTTGTTGTAATAGGGCAGGACCCTTATCATAATCCTAATCAGGCAAATGGATTAGCATTTTCAGTTGCTGAAAATATGATTACTCCACCATCACTTTTAAATATTTTCAGGGAAATAGAAAATAATTTTAATATTAAACATTGTAAGAACGGAGATCTAACTAGATGGTTAGAGCAGGGGGTTTTATTATTAAATTCAACATTAACTGTTAGAAAAAATAATCCTGGTAGTCACCAAAATCGTGGATGGGAAAAATTTACAGATGAAATAATAAAAATAATTTCAATTAATAAAAATAATGTGGTATTTCTTTTATGGGGAAATTATGCCAAAAGTAAATCAAAACTAATTGACGATAAACGGCATTTAATTTTAATGTCTGGTCATCCTTCCCCTCTAAGTGCAAACAGGGGATTGTGGTTTGGTAATAATCACTTTATTAAGACTAACAAGTTTCTTTCTAAAAATGGAATAAATCCAATAGACTGGCAATAGCAATTTTAAATTTTATTACATTCTGTCTAGTGTGTATTTAATTAAAGAATCAATGACAGATGAGGGATCAGAGGAGTAAGAATCATATTTCCTGTTAGCTAAAATTGCATTTAATGAAATAGCATTATGATTTAAAAAATTTGCTAACCCATAAATTATTGCTGTTTCCATTTCTAAATTAGTAACATAATGATTTTTGTAACTTAATTTATCTAAATCATCAAAATTTATTAGTGTTTTCAAAGGTATTCTTGTATTTCTACCTTGAAATGAATAGAAACCATTGCAAGTTGCAGTTATTCCATTGTGTATTGATTTTGAATTAAATTTATTATATAAATCTTCTGAGGATTGAATACAATAGTAAAATTTCTGTGAATCAAATGGAAGTTTGAATATTTTATCATTTTTATAGTTATCAAGATCATAAAATGAAAGTTGTGAGTTTAAGTCAATAGCATATTTTGAAATTAAAAATGAATTAATCGGAATCTTTTTAGAAATCGAGCCAGAGGTGCCTATTCGAATAAAGTTTATCTTTTTATGATTTTCCTTGTATTTATTTTTTTCGAAATCATAATTAACCAGTGTATCAATTTCGTTTATAACTATGTCAATATTACTTCCTCCAATTCCAGTGGAAATTACACTAATTCTCTTATTGTTATAATATCCAGTAACAGATCTAAACTCTCTATTTTGAGTTATAAATTCTATATTATTCATGAATTTTGAAACCTCATCTACTCGAAATGGATCTCCAACTAATATTATATCACATGAAATCTGTTCTGGCTTTAGAAATAAATGATAAATACTACCATCCTCATTTGTAATAATTTCTGATGAATTCATAACTAACCTCCTACACGCTTTACTGTAAAGCCAATTTCTGATAAATAATTCATGACCTTATCCCTAATATTACCTTGTATAATAATAGTCTGATTTTTAACAGATCCGCCGACCGAAAATCTTTGTTTTAGTTTACTAGAAATTTTTTTTAAATAGTTTTTATTTTCACCATCAAAACCTTCAATAATCAGCGTGGGTCTGCCATTTCTCTTTTCATATTTACACAATAATGGAGATACCTGATTATAAAGATTTGGAATCCGTGAAGTTTGTAGATTTCCATCTTTTAGCGGTTGGTGATCAGGAAATAATTTTTGTAATTGGTCTTTTAAATTCATTATTTTTTCAAAAGACCTAATTCTACCAATCTTTCATCCAAAAATTCACCAGCAGTAATATCTTCAAAAGCCTTTGGGTATTCATCACATATGCATGAATCAATTACATTTAATTTCATATCACTAATCGGATGCATGAAAAAAGGTATAGAATATCTTGATTTTTTGAGAAGCTCTTTATCAGGATTAACAACCCTATGAACAGTCGATTTTAAAACATTATTAGTGTGTCTCGACAACATATCGCCAATATTAATCATTAATTCATTTTTTTCAGCAACAGCATCAATCCAGTTCCCTTGAGAATCAAGAACTTGTAATCCTTTACCGTGAGCACCCATCAATAGGGTAATTAAATTAATATCTCCATGTGCAGCAGCCCTTACAGCCTCTTTGGGGTCTTCAGTAATTGGAGGATAGTGAATAGGTCTTAATATTGAATTCCCCTTTTTTATATAATGGTCAAAATAATTTTCATCAATTTCCAAATAAATAGCCAGTGCTCTTAAAACATATTTTGCAGTTTTTTCTAAAGATCTGTAAACTTCTTTTCCAACTACATTAAATTCGGGTAATTCCTCTACTATAATATTTGGAAAGTAGTTGTATTTAGTTATTTCTGAACTTTTAAGATATTGACCAAAATGCCAGTATTCTTTTAAATCCCCATGCTTACTTCCTTTTGCACTTTCTTTCCCAAATGAAACATAACCTCTTTGGCCTGAATATTCTGGGTGTTCGTATTTGGTTTTTACTTCAATTGGGAGATCAAAAAATAATTTAATCTGGTCATATAAGCGGGAAACTAAATCATCATCTAAAAAATGCCCATGAACCGCACAAAAACCAATATCTTGAAAGGCACTTCCAATTGATTTAACAAAATCAGATTTCTTTTGAGAATCATTACTCAAAAAATCTTGTAAATTAACTGAGGGTATTCGTTTCATTGAATGAAATTATTTAAAGTAAAGATAATAAATGTTGATAACTTAAAGTTTTTATCTGTTTCATAAATATTTAATTTATATTTTAAATTAATATTTTGTCCCATAATTAACTATGAACTTTTTCAACTCAGAAATAGAAAAGTCTGAATATGTAGCTTTATACACAAACATGCTGCTTCCGAGAATGATTGAGGAAAAGATGTTAGTTCTTCTCAGACAAGGTAAGATATCAAAATGGTTTTCTGGAATAGGACAAGAAGCCATCTCTGTTGGAGTTACCATGGCTTTAGATGATGATGAATATATTTTACCAATGCATAGAAACCTTGGAGTTTTTACAAGTAGAAAAATTTCATTGTATAGACTATTTTGCCAATGGCAAGGGAAATTAGACGGATTTACAAACGGTAGAGATAGGTCTTTTCATTTTGGATCAAATCAACATAAAATTGTTGGAATGATTTCACATCTTGGTCCACAACTGGGTGTTGCAAATGGTATTGCTTTACATAACCTTTTAAAAAAAAATAAAAAAATAACAGCGGTTTTTTCTGGGGAAGGAGGGACTAGTGAAGGGGATTTTCATGAGGCTTTAAATGTTGCATCAGTGTGGAATTTGCCCGTAATATTTATTATCGAGAATAATGGATATGGATTATCAACACCTGTAAACGAACAGTATAATTGTAAAAATATTTCTGATAAAGGCATCGGTTACGGAATAAAATCATATAATATCGACGGTAATAATATTATTGAAGTTTTTTCCAAAATAAAAGAGATAAAAAAGATGATTCAAAAAAAGCCTCAACCTGTTCTTGTGGAGCTAATGACTTTTAGAATAAGGGGTCATGAAGAAGCTAGTGGAACAAAATATGTTCCCAAAGAAATGATTGAATACTGGGAAAAAAGAGATCCAATTTTAAATTATGAATCCTTCTTATTAGAATCAGATATTTTAAATAAAAAAGAAATTAAAAAAATAAAAAAACAATTCACGAGTGTTATTGAGGATGATATTAAAAAAGCTAACCAACAATCCAAAATAGCTACCTCTGTTCAAAAGGAATTAAACGATGTTTTACATCCATATGATAATAATTCAATAAAACAAATTGAAAAATTAACAGAGATGAGATTTGTTGATTCAATATCAAATGCTCTTGAATTATCAATGGAGAAATATGACGATTTGATAATCATGGGACAAGATATAGCTGAATATGGGGGTGTTTTTAAAGTAACAGATGGTTTTTCAAATATATTTGGAAAAGACAGAGTAAGAAATACCCCAATATGTGAATCATCAATTATTGAAACTGCCATGGGACTTTCGATTTGTGGTAGAAAAAGTATTGTAGAGTTACAATTTTCCGATTTCATTTCGTCAGGATTTAATCCTGTTGTTAATTATCTTGCTAAAACATACTATAGATGGAAGCAAAAAGCAGATATCGTTCTTAGAATGCCTTGTGGAGCAGGGGTTGGGGCAGGACCATTCCACTCGCAAACTAATGAGGCATGGTTTACAAAAACTCCGGGACTTATAGTGGTTTATCCATCATTCCCATTTGATGCGAAAGGTTTATTAATTTCATCAATTGAAAATCCTAATCCGGTATTATTTTTTGAACATAAAGCATTATACAGAACCATTAGAGAAGAAATTCCAGAAAACTATTATAAAGTACCAATAGGTAAGGGTAAATTAAGAAAAATTGGAAATAAAATTTCTGTAATTACTTACGGGCTTGGGGTTCATGAAGCTCTTAAAATAATTGATAAACATGAAATCGAAGCTGACTTGATAGATTTATTAACATTATCTCCAATTGATAAAAAAATTATAATCAATTCTGTAAATAAAACAGGAAAAGCAATTGTATTACAAGAAGATAGTCTTTTCGGAGGAATTGCATCAGAAATATCTTCAATAATTATGGAAAACTGCTTTGAAAATTTAGATGCTCCAGTGTTCAGAGTTGGTAGTTTAAATACTCCAATTCCTTTCGAAGAAGGCCTTGAAAAACAATACCTACCATTTGACAGGTTTGAAACTAAAATAATTGAACTTTTAAATTATTAATATTTAATAAAAATATCTAGTTAACAGTTTAAATTTTATTCAAAATTGTTTTAAAACATTTATTTCTTTCTATTTTTGCAAATCTGACTCAATCAAATGTCCTTAAAAACAGAAATAGATTTATATAATTACCAAAAAGGTGCAATTGAAAAAATTTTCAAAAGATTTGAAGACAGACCTAATGATTATCATTTGCTATATCAACTACCTACAGGTGGTGGTAAGACAATAATTTTTTCTGAAATAGTAAGACAGTATTTAAAATTAAGAAAGAAAAAAGTAGTTGTTTTAACTCATAGAATTGAGCTGTGTAATCAAACATCAAAGGTTTTGACAAGCTTTGGTGTCTTAAATAAAATCGTTAATAGTAAAGCTTTATTAGATGATCAAAATGATTACAGCTGCTATGTTGCGATGGTTGAGACGTTAAACAATAGACTTATAGAAGACAAACTTGACATTTCAGATGTTGGGCTAGTAATTATCGATGAAGCTCATTACAATTCTTTTACCAAATTATTTAAATTTTTCAGTAAATCTTTTATGCTTGGCGTAACAGCTACGCCTTTAAGTTCTAATATTAATTTACCCATGAAAGACAATTATGATGAATTAATCGTTGGTGAATCAATTTCAGAACTTATCAAAAATAAATTTTTAGCTAGAGCCAATTTATTTACTTATAATGTAGGTTTAACATCGCTAATAGTTGGCGCGAATGGTGATTACACCGTAAAGTCATCTGAAGAGTTATATACAAATAATGATATGTTATCAAAACTTATGATAGCTTATGAAGAAAGATGCTTGAACAAAAAGACACTTATTTTTAACAATGGAATCAATACATCATTAATTGTATATGATATTTTCAAAAAAGCTGGTTTTAATATAAGGCACTTAGATAATACTGCAACAAAAAAACAAAGATCAGAAATCTTAAGTTGGTTTAAAAAAACTGACAATGCAATTTTAACTTCTGTGAGTATTTTAACAACAGGTTTTGATGAACCATCTGTCAAATGTATAATGATAAATAGAGCTACTAAATCTTTAACATTATATTATCAAATGATAGGAAGGGGGTCAAGATTATTAAACAATAAAAATTCTTTTGAAGTTATTGATTTAGGTAATAATTTTTACAGATTTGGGGAATGGGGTTCTGATATAAATTGGAATAGAATATTTCAAAATCCACTAAATTATTTAGATAATATTAAATCAGATGAAGAAATTGAGGGACGATTTATATATGAAATGCCTGATGAAATTAAAAAACTTTTTTCCAAAACAGAAAATTTTTTCTTTGATGTTGATATGACATATGTTAATTCAATACAAAGCGGAAAATCTTCAAAGATTGTATTAGAAAAGGCGATTAATCATCATTCATTGATGTGTGTTGAAAATAGTGATGATGAATTTGATGCACTTATATTAGCTAAAGAACTTAACGATGATATAGATTTTATTATCAAAAGATATTCTAAATGCATAAGCAAAAGCACTTCAAATTTTTTAGATTGGCTTACTGAAGACTACAAGAAAAGATTAAGAACTAATATCAGAAACAATTTCGATGTTATAAAGAGAAAAAAAATTATTTATTAAATTTATATTATGAGTTTTATTGAGTGGCATAAAAAACACGTTAAATCAGTTTTAAATATTTTCGGTTTATCTAACTATCAAGGTATGTGGATTTCATTTATTAAAGGATTAATTTTTGGTGCTTTAATCATGTGGTTTGTTGGGTGTAAAGAAACTGTAGTTATCAAAAATGCACCCAAAAATTTAGAGCTTTCAAATATTGAGAGTTCTGATTATTCCATTGGGGTAAAGGGAAACTGTGGAATGTGTAAATTTACCATTGAGCAAGCTGTAAAAGATTTAGATTTTGTCAAAGATGTAGAATGGGGGATTCAGTCAAAAATTTTGGATGTTTCTTTTAAAGATTCAGAAAATTATAATTTAGAAATTTTAAATAAAGCAATAACTGACTCTGGATATGAAACAATGAATACTACAGCTAATCAGTCAGCATACGACAACCTTCCTGGATGTTGTAAATATGACAGGAACATGGAAGTATATTCACCAACAAAATAATATTATATATTTGTTATATAATTTATATTATGTAAAATAGAATTATTACTTTTATGATTTTATCAATCGGTGTGTTTCACTCCTATTATCAAAGAATATCTTTAATATATATATGCCATTAATCAAATTACTCAAATTGATTCCTTTATTAGTCTTTGCAATTTTACGTAAAACAAGCTTGGAATTTAAATCATACAACTCAAAATTAATATCACTAGAATAAATGTCATTAACAATGCGTATTTCTTTTGAAAATGGATTAGGAACTACTTTGAAGAATGTTTCTTTAAAATTTTGGTTTGTTAATGTATTTGAAAAACAGTTATCAGCTACAGAAAATTCTGCCATTACAAGTTCATTTATTTTATTTTCACAAATACTTTCATTAGTGGAATGATTAAAAAATGTGGAGTCAATAGCATAATTATCCGCACCAAGATAATCCTGAAGTAAAGTTCCTAATGTTTCTCTGTAATCAAATTGATAAGTTTCCAATTGCCAATTATTAGACTCACTTGCTTCAGTTAAATCAGGATTTGTACCCGAAACTCCACCATTTATAGCAGTGCCAAATACAAACATCGGAGCAATTTCACCATGATCAGTTCCAAGGTTTCCATTTTCTTTTGCTTTTCTACCGAATTCAGAAAATGTTAAACCAACTATATCATCCTGAAAACCTTGTGATGAAATGTCAAACATAAACTTTGAAACAGCTTGATCTAATTCAGTAAGTAAATCATTATGATCCCCTATTATATCATTCTGTGATTGAACCTGACCAAAATGAGTGTCAAAACCATTTAGTTTAACAAGATATATTTTTGACTGAAGACCCCCGCTAATCAACCTTGCAACTGTTTTTAATTGATTTGATAAATCTGTATCCTCATAGTTAACAGAATTTGATCCATTGTTAAATGCATTTGAGATTGCTTGAGAGTATAAGGTTGATATTTGATCATTTTCAATAATATATTGAAGCTCAGAACCATAATGTGAATTTGGTATATTTACAGGTGGCTCCCCTCCTAATCCGCTTAATACCGAGTAAAAGCCTGATGCATCTTGACCCTCAATATTTAAAGATAATCCATGTTCCTCAGCACCATGAAAACCTAGTGATCCAGTTTTAGATCCAATTTCAACACCAATTGGAAATGATTGATTTACTAAGTCATAAAAATAGGATTCAATAAACCTACCAATCCAACCAGAATCTCCCCCATTTAACCAGCTATTTCCATCATTTCCAGTA
>MDSV01088150.1_pt1 | contig 21955 bp, 26 predicted proteins | sample 810851 | NCBI WGS metagenome assembly MDSV01 (sample SAMN05326640, study PRJNA326480) | marine metagenome | isolation source: seawater | place: Atlantic Ocean: North East | collected 2012 | reverse complement strand
TACAGAAGATAACGAGATAAGATTCAGAACCGATATAGATGGTCAACAGATAGATCTTACTATATCACTATATGATGGGTTAGGAGTTGTTACGGCTGGAGGTTATGATGAATTACATAATAGAGTCGTGCTGGATATACAAAAAGAGGTTGATGATATATACTTACATTATGTTTAAAAAGAAAATTTCGTGGGGACTTGCGCTTTTTGCGGCGGCGGCCTTCCTATCTTGCTCTAAAGACCCACTACCCTCACCCGCATGCGAAACCGGAGATTGTGAAGCTATAATGATCTTTCCTACCGATAAAGATGCTAATGGTTATTATCATGTAGAGCTTGATTGGACGAGAGAGTACCTTCCTTACTTTATTATTGATGTTGAAGCTTCTACTGTCTCTCCGGAATATAGGTATAATGGGATATCTCACGTTCAAGCTAACTTCCATAGTGATACTTCTTGGAAAATAGGAGATACTTTAGTTATGAAGATTCCTATATTTAAACCTTTTACGGGTGATTGGACTCAAACAGGTAATCTTATTCCTCATACGTTTCAAAATTTACCTCTTACTCAGTTTGCAGGTATAGAAGTTAATGTCGTACAACCTCACACTATTCAGTTTAGTGAAAAAAATGGAGTACTTAAAAGTAGACGAGTAGTAGGACCTTTTATTCCTACGATGATTGGAGATACAGTAACTATTGCAATGAAAGTCAAGTGGGATGCAATGTATGAAGTATGGGAAGAAATAGGAGAAGAAAAATTTATTGTGGAATAGTTGATACTCCGATAAATTATTATTATCTTAAAGATATATTAATAGATTATATAAGATATATGATATAAGATAATATATAAGTATATAAATATATATAATAATTAATAAATAATACAATATATGTCATTGACAAAAGAAAAAATCCAACAAAACTACGAAAAACATTTAAAAATAGTTAATACCTATATTACCGACAGAAAGGATAAGGTATTGTCTATGATAGATTCTTTTCAAGAAGACTATGCTCTAGCTCCTGCTAGTGGTAAGACATGGTACCATAATGCTTTTCCAGGTGGATATGTCGATCACGTTAATAGGGTTGTGGAATATGCAGTAAAGCAGATGCGGTTATATAAAGAGATGGGTGGAGACATTGATTTCACCGAAGAAGAACTTGTCTTTGCTGCTTTATTCCATGACTTAGGTAAACTAGGTGATGGTGAAAAGATGAATTACCTACCTCAGACCGATAAATGGAGACAAGATAAGTTAGCAGAAATGTATACAAACAATCCAGAGTTAGATTTTATGCTAATTCCAGACCGTTCTTTATTTGTATTACAGAAATTCGGTATTGAGGTAACAAAAAAAGAGTTTTTAGGTATTAGATTACACGATGGTGTGTTTGATGAGGCTAATAAAGCTTACTTCTTCAGTTATAACCCATCATCCAGACAAAAAACAAACATTATTAAGGTCCTACATGTAGCAGACTTCTTAGCTTCACAGGTAGAATACGATACCGTAGTAGGATTACAAGGTTACCAACAAGGAAAGGTGAAAAAGACACAATCTTCAACAGGGAAACGTGTAAATGCCTCGGATGGACTTGCAAAAACACTTAAAAATCTATAGATGCAAGATATTTTTTCAATTTATAATATTATTTCCGGAGTATTAGTTGGTATCCTAATTATTTTTATTTATATTTTAAGAAATCTACTAATTAAAGTGGAAAAGTACGAAGACGAAGTAACAGATTTACAAAATACTTTAGATAACGTACAAAAAACCATAGTAGATTCACAAATGCACCTTAAAAGTCTAGATGAACGTGGGGTTTTTGAATCAGATGATGAGGTCGGTTATTTTTTCGAACAAATGAAACAAGTTCAAATTGAACTAGACCGATTTACAAATGCCCAGAAAGAAAAGCAAAGCTAATTACTTTACAAAGGAGACAGAAGATTACATAGTTAAGTATAACACCTCCTCAGATCCAGAATATCGAGCTAAGATATTTACAGACCATATATACCTACCTTTTTATAAGTTAGCAGAAAATATTATACACACTTTTAAGTTCTATTACACAGATGTTGAGAAAATAGAGGACTTAAAACATGAGATAGTTTCTGTTTTACTAGAAGATAAGATAATGAAGTTTGATCCTACTAATGGAGCAAAGGCATACTCTTATTTTGGTACAATAGTTAAGAGATGGTTAATAAACTATAACAATAAGAACTATAAAAGACTTAAACAAATAGGATCTTTTTCGGAAATGGAAGAATCTTATGATTCTAAAATAACCGATAAGGATGGAGAAGCAGCAGGAATTACTTTAGCTGAGTTTCTAGACCGTTGGGTTGAAAGTATGTACGATCAGCTTAATGAAATGTTTCCTAAAGAACAAGATATTAAGATAGCTGATGCAGTTCTTACTATATTTAAGACTAGAAATGATCTTGATATCTTTAAAAAGAAAGCTCTCTATATCTACATAAGAGAGATGACCGACTGTGAGACTCCTTTACTCACTAAGGTAATAAACGTACTTAAAGAAGACTTCAGAGAAAAGTACCAGAAACTATATGATCAAGGATTAATCGTCAATAAAGTACGCTGATCTATTTATAATAAACTAAAAATATGAGTTTAGATAAAGAAATATTTGACGGTAAAACCTTATCCGATCTCTTTTCTGAAATCCATAACAACTCTACCAGCACTAGAGCTCAAGTAAAAGCTTTAATAGGTGAGTTAAAACCTCTTATAGAAAATATAGGAGATGCTACTTTAATAGTACCTATGATTAAAGAGTATATGGAGATAGGTGTAAAGAATGATGAAGCGTTAATTAAATTAGCAACCATTGTTCAGAGAATAGAATCAGCCAACGCCAAGGGTGACGGTAGTGATATGTTTGATTTCTCTGAGTTACAAGATTTATTAGAGGAATCAGAAGAGACAAAAGAAGAGATACAAGAGGTAAAAGACGAGTCAACAGAAGAAGATGTTTAATTTCGGAGGAGGTATATTAGCCAAAGCTATATCTGCAGCTAAAGGATCTGGAGCTTCACCAACTTTCAAGTTTGGAAGAGTAGTTGATGTAGTATTAGATGAATCTAGTCCATACTGGGATGAGTTCGGTAGATCTCAATCTGTAAACGGTATAAGGTATAGACCATTGGATAAAGCACATTCAGAAGATGAAGATGCATTACTACCTTTTGCCTATTGTGGTAATACAAATATAATAAACGTACCTCTAAAAAATGAAATAGTAATTATTACTGCTCTACCTTCTGAAAATAGAGCTGTTAATTCCCTTCAAACTAAAAACTATTGGTTTTCTATAGTAAATATTTGGAACCACCCACACCATAATGCATACCCTGACACACTACAGTCAGGTACAGGTGCTGCTGATCTAGGAGAAGATTTCAAAGAGGTAGATACTGTCGCTCCTTTACAAACCTACCCAGGTGATATACTTATATCAGGTAGACATGGAAACACTATAAGATTAGGTGGAACAAAGCATCAATACAATACTCTTACTGAAGATAGTGATAACGGTAAACCTTTTATCATTATTAAAAATAAAATGAAAGAACCTGAAGATGGTACATCATTATCATCCGAAGACATTAACGAAGACGGGTCTTCTATATACATGGTATCTGACCATGAAGTACCTTTAGAAGAAGCTAATACTAATGCAGCATCATGGGATGAACCAGCTGATCTGGCAGGAGTGTACAAAGGAGATCAAGTAGTGGTAAATGGTGGTAGGTTATTTTTTAATGCTAAAGAAGAAGGAGCATTTATATCTGCTAAAGAATATATAGGTTTAGCATCTAAACAAGTACATTTAGATGGAGATGATCAAGTATCGATTGACGGTAAAAAAATATACTTAGGTTATGTAGCTATGAAAAGAGAAGACGAACCTGTATTAAAAGGTCAAACAACTCAAGATTGGTTAACTACTTTAGTCGATAATCTAGATACTTTACTACAAACTTTATCAAAACCTGGACCACCTCCGGTATACGTAGCTAAAGCAGTTGCTACATCGACAGCTTTACTAGGAGGTATCAAACAGTTAAGAACTCAAATTAAATTATTATCATCTAAAAAAGTATTTACTGAGTAATGCCGTACGTAAACATTAAAGAATCTAATCTAGTTAACGCTGTTGCTAAACAAGTAGGTGCAGTGCAAGAAATAGCTACATCTAAAGTCTACGATTTAGTAAACGATTCTATACAAAAAGTAAGAAGAGAAGCATGCCCAACACTTCCTGAAGCTAACAGATTACAACAAAGAGTAAATAGTGTAACTAGCAGTGTTAACAACATAAATGTAAGGGTAAATAAATTTAAAAGACTTGCTCGTACAGTTTTAGCGTTAGTAAGAATATTTGCAATCTTATTAAAGTTAGTAAAAAGATTACCTATACCTCAATCAGTTCCACCAGGTTTCGGTTTACCGGTAGGGTTTTCTATGATTCAATCAGATTTTTTACATAAGTTTAAAGAAAAGATTAAACAAGGTAAGGATGATTCTAAAGGTATACTCGAGGTAATTCAAAGTCCTTCAGTCAATATTCAAATGTATAGTAGAATATTAAGCCGTGTAAATATAGTAACTAATGGATGCAGATTGGAAGGTATACTTAAAAGAGAAGTAGCAAGAGGTAGAACAACTAATGAAAGATTAGAACAATTAGGTATCATAAGAGACGGTAAATACATATTCAGTGAAGTTGGACAAAATTTATTTTCAGATTTAGATTTTACTAGAGACGGTATATTATATGAATCTAATAGTGCTACAGGTAAATCTATAGAAGAAAAAAATAAAATAGCCGATAATGCAGAGAAAGATTTTTTAGGTGCTTTACAAAAGCTTGATGGAGAAGATAATAAAGACCTTAAAGACGCAATAAAAGATTTATTTGATGCCTTTGAAGCACCAGCTGACAATACCGTCGGAACAAACTCAGACTTCTTTTACACTAATGCAAACGGAGAAGTATTTGAATTAAAAATTAAACTTGATCCTAAATCACCTAAAGTAGCTCCTAGAAGATTTGCAGTGGCTATAGATGAATCAGGAGTAGAAATATTAAAAGGCCCTAAATCCTTTAGTTCATCAACAAAAGTATTATTAGATGAATTAAAATTTAGATTAGATAATCAACTTCCATAACTAAACTATTTATATATATGAAACTCGATAAACTTAGACAAATAATAAGAGAAGAGGTTAGAGCTGCAGTTAAGGAGGAGTTACAAGAAATGCTCAATGAAGCAGTAAAAGTAGCATCAACTCCTGAACCTAAAGCTAAAACATCCGGCTATAAAGCTGTGACACAAAAAGACATTAGTCGTACTTGGTCTACAGGTAAATTAAATAAAGGCACAGTTCCTTTAGAAGAAATGCTTAATCAGACAGCTCAGAGTATGACAGGAGAAGACAGTAGAAATTTTGCTAATTCAGGAGGAGTAAAGAAACCTAATTTTGCTTCCTCAATGGGTAGTCAAATGGGTATGACTGAAAATGCAGGACCTTTACCTGGTATCGATATTAGTAAATTAGACTTTGTTAGTAAAGCTAAAGAAGTTTTAGACTTAGCTGATAAAAAAACTAAAGCAAGAATAGGATAATGGCATTTGAGGTTAAAAAGATAGATCCAAGAGACTTGCAGCCTAGAACTGCAATTGGTGTCAGTTTACCATTTAGCGGTAAAGCTGTCTTTAACTCAACCTTTACATCTGCTGAAGCTATAAAAAACAACCTAATAAATTACTTCTTAACTGGTAAAGGAGAGAGGTATATGAATCCTACGTTTGGAAATGGATTACAGAACTTACTGTTTGATCAACTTACAGAAAGTAAAGTTCAACAAATTGATGCATTAATAAAAGCTGATTTAGATGCATTCTTTCCAAGAGTAGAAGTAGTGAACATATCAACTGAAGGCATTCCAGATAGAAGCACAGTTGAGTTTAGTATGTCTTATAAAGTAAAAGATACTAATATAGAAGACGAACTAACAATAAATTTTGAACAATAATGGCTGAACAACGAGACATAAAATATATCAATAGAGAGTTTTCAGACTTTAGAACGCAACTTGTTGAGTATGCCAAACAATACTTTCCTGATAGCTATAATGATTTTTCTGCTACAGCTCCAGGTACGATGTTCATTGAAATGGCTGCTTATGTAGGAGACGTTCTATCGTTTTACCAAGACACTCAATTACAAGAAACATTTTTACAGCATGCTAAAAATCCTCAAAACCTTTATACGTTAGCGTATATGATGGGATATAGACCTAAAGTAACTACTGCATCAGAGGTTGATTTAGAAATTACTCAGGAGTTAGACCCTATATCAGGAGGAGACACTCCAGATTGGGATCAAGCACTATTCATCTCAGGAGGAGCTGTTGTAGGAGCAACCGATAGTAATGACACTACATTTATTATAGATAACTCTATAGACTTTAAATTTAGTAGTTCATATGATCCTACTGAAGTTACTATTACTACTATAGATTCAGGTACAAATTTACCTTCAGTATTTCAATTAAAAAAGAAAGTTAAAGCATACTCTGGTAAAGTAAACACTGAAATAGTAACTGTAGGTAGTGCTGAAAAGTTTAAAACTATAGAGATTGAAGATACCAATATAATAAGAATATTAGATATCACAGATGCTGACGGTAACGTATATTATGAAGTACCTTTTTTAGGTCAAGATACAATATTTGTAGAACAAACTAACGATAGTACATATAACGATTTAGTAAAAAGTTCTTTACAACTACAAAAAGTACCTAGAAGATTCGTAACTAGGTTTACATCAACAGGAGTATTACAAATACAATTTGGAGCAGGAGTTATATCTGCCGACGATGAAAAATTCTTACCTGACCCTACTTTACTTACTAAGTTTGGTTCCCAAGATCAAGTTAATGCTATCGATATAGCATATGACCCTTCAAACGTACTATTTACAAGAACGTACGGTTTAGCTCCATCTAACACATCTTTAACTATAAGATACCTAACAGGTGGAGGAATAGGCTCTAACGTACCTGCTAACACCATAACTAATAAAACTAGTTTAGGTACTATAACAGCAACAGACTCTTCTAAAGAATCTACATTGGCATTTAATAATGTAGCACCTGCAACAGGAGGTAAAGACGGAGATACAGTAGAAGAATTAAGACAAAATGCTTTACGTTCGTATGCTGAACAAAGCAGAACAGTAACTGAGGATGACTATACAGTAAGGGCATTAGCAATGCCACCTCAATTTGGTTCTATAGCGAAAGCTTATGTAACTAGAGAATTATTAGCTAATTCAGATAGAAGTGTTTTGGATAAAAATCCATTAGCACTTTCTCTCTATACTTTAGCATATGATGTTGACGGTAAATTAGTAAATGCATCTTCTGCATTAAAAACAAATTTAAGAACGTATCTATCTCAATATATGATGGTGACTGATGCTTTAGATATAAAAGATGCGTTTGTAGTAAATATCGAAGTTAAATACGAAGTATTATCTTTACCTAATTACGCCACAAGAGAAGTACTTACAAGGTGTACTGAGGTATTAAAAGATTACTTTAAAACATCGAAAAGAAATATTAACCAACCTTTAAATCTATCTGAAATTTATACCGTACTCGATAAAGTAAGAGGAGTACAAACAGTAAAATCGGTAGTTATAAAAAATCTAGCTGGTGGGAATTATTCATCATTTGCATACGATACTGAAGGTGCTACGAAAGACAATGTAGTTTACCCTTCATATGATCCATGTATATTTGAAGTGAAATACCCAGACTTAGATATAAAAGGAAGAGTAACAGCAATATAAAATGGCAATATATAGAATATATCCCGAAAAAGATACATACATAGACAGCAACCCTACGACTGCTGGACTGTATGGTAATGCTGGTCTTGATGAAATAGTTGAGATTGCAGGTTATCCTGACCCAACTGATGCTGCAATAGGTAGAACATCTCGTACTCTTATACAATTTAGATCTGCTGATATAACTAACGCAGTAGATAATATTATAACAGGTAGCATTTCTGCTAGCATACACCTTTCGTTAGCTAATGCAACTGAATTACCTGCATCATATACAATAGAAGCATATCCAATATCACAATCTTGGACTAACGGTACAGGAAAAGGGTCTGATGCTCCAGTAAACCAAACTGGATGTTCTTGGAAACATAAGGATGCAGCAACAACTCAATGGAGCAGCTTAGGAGGAGATTTTATAACATCAAGCGTATCAGGTAGTAAAACTAACGACTTAACTTCTGATCATGATTTAGATATAGATGTAACCAACATTGTATCATCTCATTATAGCTCTAGTTTACCTAATTACGGTATAATGTTAAAATTAGAAGAAGCATATGAAAACTATACTTCACAGTCTATAACGTTAAAGTATTTTAGTTCAGATACTAATACCATATTTCCACCTTATCTTGAATTTAAACATGACGATACTGTCTATAGTAGTACTTTATCAGAATTAGATACAGACATAGCTACAGTATCAATTAAGAATAATAAAGAAGAATATGCTGATTCAGATATAGTAAAATTCAGAGTATCTGCTAGACCTAAATATCCAACAAGAACATTCACTACAGGTTCTGTATACTTAACAGAGTATAAATTACCAGCAACTTCTTATTACGGGATTAAAGATGAATTTAGCGGTGAAATGATAGTAGATTTTGACACAGCATATACAAAGATAAGTGCTGATAATACCAGTAGTTATTTTAACATACATATGGATACATTTCAACCAGAAAGACATTACAGACTATTAATAAAAACAATTATTAATGGTAGCACAGTGGTCTTTGATAATAAAAACATCTTTAAGGTAGTAAGACATGGCTAATGAAGTACGTATTAAGAAAACAGTCTATAACAAAGACCAGTTTAAAAAGGTAGTTAATAATGAATTTAAAACGTTCGTTCAACCTGCAGTAGAAGATACTGATCTTACTATTGATGAATTTTTCGATGCATATAGGAAACTATACTACGAAATACCTTTACAAGGTAATGACTCTCACACTACACTTATAACTGAAAGCTCTAAATTAGTTGAGTTCGAAAAAGACACATCAGAGATACAACCTCTGTTAGATGAAATAGCTGTATTGAGAGAACAAAATAATGAACTTAACCAACAACTTCTAGAGTTAGAACAAGATCAAGCAACAACATAGGTGGCAAAGTATACATACAATATAAATAATTTAGATCCGACAGTAGTTGAAGGCAAACCTTCTATACCTGCTTCTGAAGATGCTATAGTAGATAAGTTTGCTGTTAATAACTTATTTGCTAAAGATTCTCATAAATTAGAAATACATGTATACTCTGTAGATAATAACTTACTACAATCAGATCAAAACTTTTCTAAATATACTCAATTAGCTAACTCTGCTGGAGCCGGTAAGGATGGAGCTTCTAATATATATTTAGACCCAGTTTTAGATATTAAAGACTTAGGGTACGAGAATGGTGATGTAAGAATACTTTATAACTTTTTAGATAACTTATACTCTGATGCTAAAATAGCATCCAAATTCTTTATAAAAGAAATAAGCGGGGATAGAACAGAATTAAAGTTACAAACATTTGAATTATCAGATGAAAAAGTACAATCTATAACCGAAGAGTTAAAAGCAAAACTATTAGATAATTCATATTTTTCAGAATATAAATTAAACTTTTACACAAATAAGTTTGCTTCAGTAATTAATATAGACACTCTAAATATAGACGGAGAGCTATCAGTAATAGTAAAATTAAGTGAACCTTTAGGTACTGAGTTCGGAGTAAATAACACGTTGTATGTAGAAGAAAAAGTATCTGATAGTGTATACTATGAAGTAGAAACAACTTTAGAAGAAGATATAGTAAAGGTACCTAAATTAAAAGGTCCTAACTTTTCTGTAGCTGTAGAAGATGATACAGCAGATCCTACTCAATTTTTCAATTATAACGAGCTATTCAGCTTTCCAGTTACTAATTCTTACGCTGAATTAAGAAGCTTATTTAATGAAGCAGGAGCTCAAATATCAATTGATCATAGTAAATATGAAAACTTTATTCATTTTTCATCTGCAGAAGAAAGATTAAGAAACTTTAAATATAAGTTAGATTTAATAAAATCTTACGAAAGTAGTATTACTACCATAAACGACACGTCATATACAGGAAGTGGTGCATCAGGTAGTACAGATTACTATGAAGGTTTAATAAAAGGTCTAATAAACAATTTTGACCACTACGATAACTTTTTATATTTTTCTAGTGGTAGTAAGTCTTGGCCTAAGTCAACTACTAATAAACCACATATAAATTACGCTAGCTCTCATGTTAGTGCCTCATCTTGGTTTAATTCTCAAGTTGTATCTGCATCTAATTTTGATGCAACTAACTTTGACGTATTAACTAACACTGTTCCAAGATTTATAAGAGAAGATTCAGATAACGAACCTTACATTTTACTCACACATATGATTGCTCAACATTTTGACAATCTATGGATATACTTTAGACAAGTAAGTAGTAAGTACGATTCTGATAATAGATTAGATTTTGGTATTTCAAAAGATTTAGTAAAGAGTGCTATTGAATCCTTTGGTGTAAAACTATACTCCAATAATCAAAACTCAGATAATTTATTTGCAGCATTTACTGGAGAGACTGTACAGACTGGTAGTTTAACTGCTAACTCAATGTCTATAGCTACTTCTGCATCCTATAACGATGGAAGTAGTTCTTTAGAGCATTTACAACCTGTAGCTAAAAATAACTACCAAAAAGAAATACATAAAAGAATTTACCACAACTTACCTTATTTAATGAAAACTAAAGGTACTGAACGTGGTATAAGAGCTCTTATTAACTGTTACGGTTTACCAGAAAGTATTTTAACTATAGAACAAAAAGGTGGTTCTTTTATAACAGGGTCTAATTTCTTTGGTCCTGACTCAACTACTGCTACTGGAAGTTTATCCAAAGTAAGATTAGATAATACAGGAAGTGTAATAACTGGTAGTACTCTATCTTTATATACATCTATAGTTGATAAGACTAAAACGTATACTGATGATCAACATGAACTGACTATAGGGTTTGATATAGCAAAAGCTGCTAACTCTTTTATAGAAGGTAAAATATCTAGTAGTTTTAGTATAGATGACTTTATAGGTGATCCAAGAGATAGAAGAGAAAGTAAATACGAACTCTTAAAAGACTATAGTGACAACATCAACCAGATGGGTTGGAATTGGAATGACCTAACTAACAAGTGGGAAGAAGCAGACTATACGTGGAATACTAAAATAGTAAATGCTAAAGACGCAAGAGGTTTTGTAAGGTTGATGAACTATTTAGATGGTTCCTTATTCAGAACATTAAGACAATTTGTTCCTGCAAGAGCGAAGCTCAAAACAGGTGCTATTATTCAATCTCATAAATTACATAGAAGTAAAGCTCCTCAAGTAAGTAGTTCAATATTTAATGAGCAACATAGTGGTTCTTTAAGAGTTGCAACTATAACAAGTAGTCAAGCAGGAGTGTTTGATATGAGTTCGAGTTATGGGTTTAATACTAATTATTCTCACTCTATAGTAACACCTGTAGGTAGAGTTCAAAAAAATGTAACGGATGAGTCTCCTCAATTGACTGGAGAGTTTAGCGGTTCATTATTAATATCAACTGACGGTGAAGTAGGTAGTGGTAACCCATTTGTTAACCTAGCTCAACCAAGAATTGTATTTGATATAACTTGCTTTAACTTGTCTTTACCATTACCGCCTGCTTGTGTAATAGCACTTTCATCATCGTTTGTAGGTAATTACTTCCAAGCTTTTGCAACTGGTACAGTAGGAGACTCTATATCAGGTTCAATTCAACTTACTTATCCTACACTTGGATCTACATCAGATACAACGTTAGCATTCACACATGATTATGATACGTTTGAATTCTTCAGTGTAGTTGCTGCTGAAAGCTATGCGAGTACATTCCAAGGTTGGTACAAACAATTCCCAACTGGTAGTGTATCTAATAGATTGACTACAGATACTACTCTAACTATTTATTATCAAGATGAAGCTACCAAAGGTAACAAGTTTTATGCAGTATTTGATCCTTAATAGAATATGACATTACAAGAATTTTTAGATACTACCCCACAGTCCTACGGAACAGGAAACATGAACCTACTTTACAGTAGTAGTGTATCCGGCTCTGATAATGTACCTATAGCTCCTTTTACCTTACAAGGTTTAGCTGTACCATTTTTATCAGCTAACGGTGTAAACGTAGCAGCAGCATTAAAAGAAGTAGATACGTTTAGGTTTGATTATACTACAGGGCAGCTATCAGCTAAAATAACAGGACGTCAGCAAAAAAATAATTTTTACTACTTTACATTTGAAGACATAGTAGTTAATCAGTTACCTGGTGACACTAACTTTTCAGGAGACCCTATCATTGAAGACTCACCAGCAGTATTTGTACCTTATGTTACTTTAAACTTTAATAATAGTGACTACAATCCACTTGTAAATAACTCTGAAGGTAGTAAACGTACACCTATTCAGTTTAGAATAGATAGAGATGCAAGTCAATTTAACCCGTCTAATCTAACAGCAATTATTTCAGGTTCAGCAACTGCAGCCGAACTACAAGAATGTTCATTTACAAAAACAGGTATAATTAACGGAAAATATAACGGAAGTAAAACAACAGCAGCTGGATCAATATCTAGACAATATCACAAGCAGTTATTTACAACTCAAGTAAATAATAATGCTATTGATGCTAACGAACCAGCTCTTAACCTAGTTACATTTAAAGCTAGTCTTCATGCTTCAGATGCAGGTACTACTGCCGTAAAAAACATTTTAAATGCAGATAGAGAAATAAAAGATGTGTTATTTGATAGTGCTTTATCTGGTTCTCATCCTAAAAAATTATTTCCTAGCTTTGCTAAATTAGGTAACACTATTTTCGGTTTGCAAGGTAATAGTACATTTAAAATAACTAATAACAAAATTTATTCTATTGATACTGATGAGGTATTAACAACCAACAACTTAGGTGTTGTTACGTTGGTAGAATAAACTAATTAACATATATTTATATAAAACACATTTAATAAAATGGGATATTTAGATAATTCGATCGTGACGGTGGATGCGATCTTAACGAAAAAAGGGAGAGAGCTGTTAGCTAGAGGGGACGGTTCTTTCAAAATCACTCAATTTGCATTAGCAGATGACGAGATCGACTACACCTTGTACAATCCATCACATCCCTCAGGTTCTGCTTTTTATGGAGAAGCTATCGAAAACATGCCGTTATTAGAGGCCTTTCCAGATGAAACACAAATAATGAAGTATAAGTTAACTACCTTACCAAGGGGTACTTCTAAACTACCAATTTTAAGTTTAGGACTTTCTTCTATAACACTTAAACAAGGAGCTTCTTTAGCAATTACCCCTGAAACGCTTAATTACTTAGGAGCAACATCAGTGTTTGAAACAGAAGGATATACAGCTACTGTGGCAGATGTGAGAACATTAAATTCATTTGCGGGTGTAGGTATTAACACAGAAGAAGCAACAAGGTTGAATGAAGGTACTACAATAGGAACAAACGTTTCAAAAACAGTAATAGGTACTTCAGTTAACTTAACAGCAACATCTGTTAACACATTATTTGGTTCTAGAACATCTCTTAACACTACTTTAACGGTAACAGGTAGAGGTTCAGGAGCAAGATTAACGATACCGGTAACAATTACTAAAACTAACTAATCATGTCATATAAAAGATTCGATAACGAAGATGTAGTGGTTAGTGCTGAGTCAGTAACTGCTCCAGTATTTTCAGGAGACGTCACAACGTTAACAACGTTCTTTACTTCTTCAACTCAGATAGGTGGTACATCAGCAGATTATTATTATGATATTTACCAAACTGGTTCTGCTTTAGACACTGCCAGAGTACAATTTAGTATAGCATATGCAGATAAATTAGGTTCAGGTTCATTATATTTTAATTCAGCAGTAACTGCATCATCACCTTCTTCTACAGTCTATGGTCAATATAGAAATCTAGTATTAGGAGATGAAGAATCAGATTTTACTTTTGGAACTATTACATCTGAACATTTTTATGCTATAGCAGTAGATAGAGCAAGATACAAAGAATCATTACTGCCAGGTACTTTATCACTTAAATTACATGTATCAGCAAGTGGTGCAGAAATAAACTTAACTGATAATAGCCAAGTAGTTACTACCACCACATTTACAGATGCTGGTAGAGTATTTGAATTAGTATCAGGTTCAACAGGTACTGTTTATACAGGACTAGAAACTAATGGTTATTCAGGTAACTCTGGTTCATATGGTAAATTACTTCCAGATATTGGAGTACTATTACTAAATGGTAATGCATTAGATGCACCAGCTGTATCAGGAGGTTTAGCATTAGCTACCAATAGATCAGCAAATACAGCAGGAGCTAACCCAGGTAAAGTGTACGACTTACTTACATTGAGTGGTAGCTTTAGATTGCAATCAGAAGAAACAATTACTTCTAACTTTGTATTTATGAGAGCTAGAAATAGTGAGTTTAATTATTCTACTAACCCTTCTTTAATTACAGGTTCAGGTGAGTTAAGACATAACGTAATGATTAACACTCCTCAATCTTATATTACAGCAGTAGGTTTATATAATGATAATAACGACCTATTAGCAGTAGCTAAACTTTCTAGACCTTTATTAAAAGACTTTACAAAAGAAGCATTAGTTAGAATTAAGCTTGATTATTAATGAATGAGTGCTTACAAGCAATTAAACCGTCAAGATGTTTACATATCTGACTACCAAGCCCAGAAAAGTTGGGCAGCATCAGGTAGTCTAACTTCTTCCTATGGAATAGAAACGTTAAGAGGATTTTCAGGATCTACTCCTGGATACCCTTACCCTAACGACTATAGAAAGAATAGATATGAAAAACTTGTATATGATAGTATTCACCACCTTTATTACTCTCTAACATCAGGTAGCATAAATGCACAAGGTGACATGTACTATTCAGGAGCTTACGATGTAAGTTTCCAATCCAGTTTAATGCTTTCAGAGTCAAGAAAAGAAACATCAGAAGTTGCTGTTATATCTATACCTAAAGATGTATACGGTACGAAAGTAGTTCCTGGTACGTTTGTAGCAGAACCAATATTTGAAACATCTGATAGATACATTATTGATGGATATGCTAGAGAACCTCAAGCAGGAGATAATCAATATATAGAAAATGTAAATTTTTGGTATAACTCTTCAGTAATTGATACTGCAGATTATATAGTAAGTGAAAGTACCTATGTAAGTGAATCAGCATCAGAGTATGTAATTACTTCAAGTGGCTTTCAAAGACCAGAAATTATAGATGACGGACAAGGTAGGTTGATTATATCTGGAGGAGAAGCAAGTTATACTAATCCTGAAAGGTTTGTAGGAGACATAATTTACAATCAAGGTAATGCAGTTATTACAGACCCAGACGTTGCTCGTTATTATTCAACTTATGGAAGATTAAACGTTCAATGGAAATCAAACCTACCTATTTATACATATAATGTTCATTGTACCGTAAAGGAATCTGAATGTAACCACACCTTTAATCCATCTGCGATTACAGGATCAGATAATTCAGTTAGAACAAACATAACTGGAACTGATTTTAGACCTTACGTTACTAGTATAGGACTTTATAATGAAGCAAATGAATTAATTGCAGTTGCAAAAACTAACAGACCGATACCAAAATCTAATAATGTAGATATGACGTTTGTTGTAAAATTTGATATATAATGCCTAAGTCGACAATTACATTTAGAGCAAATAAAACAGAAGCATTAACTTATTCAGAAATGGATAAGAATTTAGGCTCTTTCTTTTATTCTAGTTCTTTATGAGCAAATGGACAAAATTTAAACCTACATTATACAAGTAGTGCTAATGTCCCTATTAACTCAGGCTCAGTTACGTATTCACTTATAAGAGGATTAACAAATGCAGGATCAGATCAAAGAGTAGCTTTATTTTCTGGTTCATCAGTAATTGAGACTAGATCAGGATTTATCTGTGATCAAACAGGTAGTGTTGGGATAAGAGTTAATGAAACTTCAAACCCACCAGCATATGCATTAGACGTATCAGGAAGTATAAGAGCTTCTGGTACAGTCTTACAATCTTCAGATGAAAGATTAAAAGATAATATTTACCCTATAGATAATTCAATAGATAGAGTAAAAGCTATTGAAGGAGTTTACTTTAATTGGAAAGATAAAGAAGAAAGAAACGTAGGGGTGCTAGCACAACAAGTAGAAAAAGTCCTTCCAGAAGTTGTTTCTGAAGATGGAAAAGGCTATCTTAATGTAGACTACGGTGGTATTGTACCACTTCTACTTGAAGCAATAAAAGAGTTAGAAGCTAGAATAACATATTTAGAAAACAAATAAGATGGCTATAACGTTTAGAGGGGCAAAAGGAAGTCCTTTAACACATACCGAACTAGATCAGAACTTTAGAGAGTTATATTACTCTTCATCGTTACTAGGTAGTCCTTCTAATCCATATGGTTTAGTGTTACATAGGTCATCATCTCTTGATAGCGGAGAAACAATTTACCTACCTACAGCAGTAGGAGAGCAATACAACATACAGATAAAATCTGGATCAGATAATATTTCTTCATCATTTTTTACTTCATCAACTAATTTTACATACAACTTTGCTACTGATCACTTATCAGTTTCTGGTTCGAGTAACTTTAGTGGTAATATGACAGTATTAGGTACTTTAACTGCTACTCAATATGAAACGGTATTAGTTAGTTCATCTATTCAATATGCATCTGGTAGTAACCAGTTTGGTAATTCAGCAGATGATAATCAAGTATTCACAGGTAGTGTAAAAATAAATGGACCAGTTACCACTAATAATAAAGTGTTTGCTACTAACTTTACAGGTTCATCATATACAGGAAGCTTTAGCGGTTCTTTACTAGCAGATAATGGAGTATTATCTTCATCAGCTCAAATAGCAACCGATATATCCGGATCATTTACATCTACATCAGCAAGTGCAGCATCTTCAATTACTAGTTTGAATAATGTTACTTCTTCATTTGTAACTAATTCTAACACTGCATCTTTTGCAATAACGGGTAGCAATACTTTTGTAGGTGACCAAATTGTAAGCGGTGCTTTAGAAGCAACAGGGGTGTTAACATTACCTGGCATTGCAAACGTATCTGCATCTATAGAAGCTGCAACAAGTGGTAGCGGTATAAGTAGTTTAGTAGTAGATGCTTCACCTCAATTAGGAGGTAATTTAGATTTAAACTCAAGAAACATTACAGGTTCAGGAGGTATAAATATTTCTGGTAACATAATAACTACAGGTTCGGCACACTTCAGTGGTAGTGTTACTGCTAGTGGTAATATGTTTATTGATGGACTTATATCAGCTTCAGGAGATATTATAGCATTTGCTTCTTCTGACGAAAGATTAAAAGATAATGTTACTCCGATAGGAAGTGCAATAGATAAAATAAATCAAATAGGAGGATATGAATTTGATTGGAATAGTGATTCTGAGCATAGCGGTCATGATGTTGGTGTTATCGCTCAAGAAATCGAAAAAGTGCTGCCAGAAGTAGTAGCACAAAGAAAGAATGGCTATTTAGCTGTTCGTTATGAAAAAATCGTGGCGTTATTAATACAAGCTGTCAAAGAGCAGCAGTTGCAAATAGAAGAGTTAAAGTCGAAGCTCTAGCCACAAAAACCTAATTATATGGATATGACATACCCGTCCTGGACATACCAGGGTAGGATCTTTAATGACATAGCAGACTTTCCAAAAGATACATACGGATTCATTTACGAAGTAGTTCATCAACCATCTGGTCTGAAGTACTTAGGTAAAAAAGTTTTATATTTTAATAGAACTCTCCCACCTCTTAAGGGTCAAAAAAGAAAGAGAAAAGTTGTAAAAGAATCAGATTGGAAGGATTATTATGGATCTCACCCTAAAATAAAAGAGTACCTTAAAGAGTGTAAAGCTACTAAAGAGTGGCAAGTATGGGAAAAGAGAATCCTTGAAATTTGCATGAGTAAAAAGGAGCTTACATATTTTGAGTGCAAATACCTATTTATAAATGAAGTACTTGAAGCTAGAAGTCATCAATACATTAACGATAACATTCTAGGTAAATTTTACCGAAAAGATTTTATAAATGAAACTAAGTGATATAATACTAAAAGAAGAATTAGGAGTAGCAAAAAGAAAACTACAGGATATGCTACAACAAACTGATGCTGATTTTATTATAGATAAAATTATGAGTATTGAAGATGAGAATGTACTAGATACTTTAGTTGATGCTTTAGAGGCTCCTAGAACTTTTAGATCTGAAAATAGATATAACGAAGACGGTTACGACGAAGGTGATATAAAACTAATGGGTGATATGATTCTTCCTACCGGTAAGATGGTTGTACTTCAAGCAGAAGAAAATAAATATAATAGAGGTCTTTTAGTTACCAGTAATGAAGATAGAAGCTACGATGTAGCTTATTGGGCAGATGACAAGACTAAACCTTACCCTATAGGAATAGAAATAGATGGTAAGGAAGTAGCTAAAGATGCAAACATAATAAAGTTCCTCTTTCACCCAGAAATGAAATAATATGATACAGTTAAAAGAAATTATTGGATTGCCATCGCTACAATATCATTTAGATAATAAGCTCACTTTATCAGAGAATATCTACCGTTATTCTTCTGATGCCTTTATACAATTGTTCAAAGAAGCAAGAGAAGCTCTGAGAGACGAGCAAATCGAACTTAGCGAAGAAGATGTTGAGTTATTAGAAACTACTGATATTGGAGAGTATGCAGATTATAATGGTATGAGAGTACCTTTAGATCTACCAATGGTATCTCCTAACTATAACCCTCTGTTTGAAATCGGGTGTGTTATTGACGAAATGATCGAAAATATAGACACAATCGATGAAGCTGCTTCTATAGACGAAATGATCGATTACGAATTAGTAAAAGAATTAGTAGAGTCTATTGGGGGTAACATAAACATGGAAAAGTTCAGAAAAGCTATTAATATCCAAAATGAAAATTTCGACTACAACGGATTTGATATGCTTAAAGCGTCTGTAGATTACATACCCGAAGCTGAATACAGAGGTAAAAAGGTTCAACTTAACAAACCTAAAAGAGGTGGTTCTAAAAAGTTCTACGTCTACGTTAAGAGTAAAAAAGGTAATGTTAAAAAAGTATCTTTTGGTGATACAGGTCTTTCAGTTAAGTTAAAGCAAAGAGGAGCAAGAGCTTCTTTTGCTGCAAGACATAAATGTGCTCAAAAGAAAGATAAAACAAAAGCAGGTTATTGGTCATGTAATATTGGCCGTTATTGGAAATCATTAGGTGGCTCATCAAACTTCTCAGGTTACTGGTAAACCATATTCAGAAAAAAACGAAGATGGTTATGTTGTAAGAGAGTTTTCTAGTAAAACTTCATCTTTCGAACTCGTATGGCATAGAGATAAAGAAGACAGATACGTTCAAGCTACTCATCCTACAAACTGGCAATTCCAACTCGATAATGAGTTTCCTCAGAGATTGACAGAGAACAAACTATTTATACCTAGAGAGACATATCATCGACTCATTAAAGGTTCAGGTGATCTAACTGTTAAAATATATAAACTATGAAATGTAATTGTAATACTTGTAACTGCGGAAGCTCTTGCGAATGCAATTGCTGTGATTGTTAATTATGAAACTATTAGATATTATATTTGAAAATAAAGCTGAAGAAGCTCTTGAACAAGAGTTGAGAAATCAATTTAATATGGACAATATTTTTGTTCACATGGGCGTTTACAGTCAAGATAGAGAAGATGACGACCCACTTAAAGGTAAAGGGTTTGGTAATGTAATGTTTAGACTAAGAAGCAGAGTTGATGATTCAGTGTTTAAAAAAATAGTAAAAATATTACAATCTAAAGGATTTGAAATAACACAAGAAGCTAATGATTTCGATGACGATGGGGATAGGTATTTTTACCCTAGAATAAATTTTAATTATAAATTATCATGAAGTTATCAAAAGTAATATTAGAAAATAAAAAAATAGTAACTAAAACTCAATTAGAATTCACTGCAAGTGATATTGATAAATTGACTGAGGCTATTGCATCTAAGTTAGAAGAATATCTTGATACTGGTAATAAAGAACTTATAGTTAAGTCTGTTAAGTCTGCTATAAATGAAATTATTTCTAAAAACTAGTTGTTTTTTTGAATAAAAGTTCTTATCTTATCTATTTAGATAACGGACTGGTTTATGGACTATACTTTCCTTTTAGGATCCATTGAAAATTTATTAGGCAAAAGTCATAAGAAAGCAAGAGAAAATCATGCCTTTCATTGTCCTTTCTGCAATCATCGTAAACCTAAACTTGAAATAAACTTTCATACAGATGAAAAGGGTGAAAATCCTTGGGAGTGTTGGGTGTGTAATACCAAAGGTAGAACTATAAGATCACTTCTCAGGCAATTAAAAACTCCTCCTCAAGTAGCAAAAGAAGTATTAAAGTATCTTCCCAAAGGAGCACAAACTACTTATTATAGTAAGGCAGTTGTAGAATTACCCAAAGAATACAAAAAGCTATATTCAGCAGATATCAATTCATTTGCTGCTAATCAAGTAAAAAAGTATTTATATGACAGAGGACTTAACGATAATGATTTTATTAAATATGGGATTGGATACTGCACATCTGGAGAATATGGAGGAAGAATTATTATCCCAAGTTATTCTGAGTCCAATTCACTCAACTACTTTGTTGCACGAACTTACGATGGCAACTTTTATAAATACAGGAACCCAGAAGCTTCCAAAGACATAATATTCTTTGAAAGTTTAATAAACTGGAACTTACCAATTATACTTTGTGAAGGAGTTTTTGATGCAATGGCAATCAAAAGAAATGCTATTCCAATCTTAGGTAAGTCGTTATCAAAACAATTGTACCAAAAAATTCTTATGTCCCCACTAACTGATGTTTACATCGCATTGGATGAAGATGCTCAAGATAGAGCTCTACAAATATCAGAACAATTTCTTAATCAAGGTAAAAATGTATTCTTATTGGACATTAAAGATAAAGATCCATCTGAAATGGGCTTTACAACATTTACCACCTTTGCTCAACAAGCAGAAGAATTAGACCTATCAAGTCTAATGATGCATAAACTTCAATTATGATAAAACAAGGAACTAATATCCTGAAAGAACACGGTAATCAAAGATTAGATTACGATCAAAAGTTAGAACAAATTAATTTTTTAGACAGACGAGTTTACAAAAGGTCGGATGGAGTATATTACCCGTCCGTTACTACTATACTTCAATACATGCCAAGAAATCAGTTTTTTGAAAACTGGTTAAAAGATGTTGGTCATAATGCCGACCTTATTGCTCGTCATGCTGCTAAAGAAGGTACACAAGTACATGAAGCTGCAGAAGACTTAGTACTAGGTAGAGAAGTAAAATGGATGGATGATTATGGTAGAGCTAGATACTCTCAAATAGTATGGGAGATGATACTTAAATTTTATGAGTTTTGGACTAAATATAAACCAGAACTTATTTCATCTGAGGAGTTTGTATATTCAGATACTCACAAATATGCAGGTACTGCAGACTTACTAGTTAAAATGGAAGACGAAGTTTGGTTATTAGATATAAAGACTTC
>MDSV01034652.1_pt1 | contig 21956 bp, 23 predicted proteins | sample 810851 | NCBI WGS metagenome assembly MDSV01 (sample SAMN05326640, study PRJNA326480) | marine metagenome | isolation source: seawater | place: Atlantic Ocean: North East | collected 2012 | reverse complement strand
TTTTAAAATTTGCTTTTACAGTAGAAACTTTTGCCTTCTCCTGGAAGCCAGTAAACGTAGTAACCCCTACTGCTGCAAGAATACCGATGATGGCTACTACGACTAAGAGTTCTATTAGGGTGAAGGCTTTCATTATTATTTAATATCGTAAGGTTTTCTTAAATAAAAATAAAAAACCACCTAAAATAATTGATAAATTAATTATTTGTATGCCAAACAGTGAAAATAGAAGCATTTTTAACTTATGCTTTTTGTATGCAAACATTAAAAAATTCATCTCTATTATTATTTGAAGAATTAATATTGTAATTAATATCAAGGTTATAAAATTTATTTCTATAATAAAATTTATCATTGATACAAACAGCATCAATAGTGTTAAAAATGAAGAGAAAGCCTGACCCGCAGTTGCAAAAGTTCCTTTTGAGTCAAAATTTTTTTTCTTTAATAGTATAGGTATATATTTTTCTGTTCTACTAATTATTCTTTTTGATCTCTCTTTTAAACCACACCAAAAACCCGAATATTCAGCGCTTTTTAATTTAATATTTTTTTTATTTAATTGAAGAATTTTATATCCTAAATCAAATTCTTCACCCCCTGCTCCATGAACCGCTTTCCACTTACCAATTTTATTGAATAATTGTTTCGAAATAATGCAAAATTCCGAACAAATTGTTGAAAAATTTTTTTCAATTTTTATTGAATCAAGCCCATAGCAAGACTTGAGGCATACAAAATTTGAAGTCCAATCATTTTTGTTTAAATTTATCGTATTTTGAGTTGCAGATACTGAACCAATATTATTATTCTTATAAAATCTTTTTAAAAGATTAAAAATTGAATTTTTTGAAACTATTATATCAGAGTCAATAAAGCATAGATTTTCATATTTAGCTTTAGATGCTCCTTGATTTCTTGCATTTCCTACCCCTTTATTTTTTTTTAATTTAATGAGCTTTATTTTTTTAATTTTTTTTACGATTTTTACAGTTTTATCTGTACTACTATCATCAACAACTATTATTTCAGACTTAATTTTTTTAGTTTCTTCTATGATTTTTTTTAAACAATCATTAATTATTTTTTCAGAATTATATGCTGGAATAATGATAGATAAACTATATTTATAGGCCATTTTTAATTAATCATTTACTTTACTTATAAGCTGAGATAAAATAATAAATATCTCATATTTATGAACAAAAGTATTAATATCTTATCTCGAATTTTTAAATCACTTTTTCTTAAACAAATCCCAAACTATGCAATAATTTATGTTGATGGCAGATGCAACATGAAATGTGGTTTCTGTATACATGCTGCTGTAGATGCTAGAGCAACCCCCTCTTCTATTTCACCTGAGCAATGGGGACAAATATTTAAAAAAGCGAACAGTTTACTTCACTTAACTGTTACAGGTGGTGAACCTTTTCTTAGAAAAGATTTTGTTGAGATAATTGATAATATAATATTAAAATGCAACGTCCCAAGAATTAGTATCAAGTCTAACGGATTTTATGTAGATAGAATTAAAGAATATGTTCCTAAATTAATTGAGAAACATCCTAACACAGAATTTACTTTATCTATTTCACTTGATGGTCCAGAGGAAATACATGATAAAGTAAGAGTATTCAAAGGAGCTTATAAAAAAGTCTTAGAGACTATTGCTGAAATGCAGCAATACAGAAAAAAACCAAATTTTTTTTTAAGATTAGCTTCAGTCATTACTCAAGATAACAAACATATTTTAGACAAATTATTTGAGGAAACAGCTACTTGGCCAATTGATTTTCATGAACTAATTTTATTAAGAGATGTATCGCCAAAGGAACAACTTGCACTTAAGTATGATTATGAACGACTATCAAAAATTCAACATGGTAGAACGTCGAAGACATGGCAAAAAAGCTTTAATGGGAAACTATTTGAAAAAATATTTTTAGAAACAATTAAGAGAATTGATAGTGATAAAATATATTCTCCTTGTAAAGCAGGTGGGAGATTTGTAGAAATTTTTCCAGATGGAATTGTTAGAGGATGTGAAGTAGAAAAACTGTGGGATATATCAGAAATCGGATCAGTTAATAAAACTAACTTAGATATCGTAGATGTAGTAAATTCTAAGAAAGCAAAAGATTTTCAAAAAATTGCTAAAGATTGTACCTGTACCTTTGAATGCGCAAATGCAATTAACACAGTTTATGACCCCAAGCATTGGATAACATTGTTGTAAATTTAAAAAATTATTCGATAATTTAAATTTTTAAATACATCATTCAATATGCAGCTACGATGAAAAAAATATTGCTTTATAATTCAGGTGGGGGTTTAGGTGACTCCATTCAATTAATTTCTTTAATTTTAAGTCTAAAAAAACATTTTAAGCTATCTCAAATTTTTTATTTAGGAGCGCATGAAAACCATTTTAAAGGTAAGCTAAGAGAATATAATATCGAAGTTAATACAATTGATTTAGGTATTAGATATTTTGGTTTCAGATGGTGGCATTTTTTTATTGCTAAAAAAAAATTTTTATCCCAAAATTTAGATAAATTTGACCTAATAGTAGACTTACAATCTAAAATTAGAAATACGTGCATTTTGAATAGATTACCTCATGTGGAGTTTTATTCTGCTACATTTAGATTTAAATTTTGTACTAGAAAGATTCAATCTGAGTCTAAAGACCACTTAGAAAATCTAAATTATTTTTTAGATTCGAATATTAAAAATATTAAATTTGATATGGATAATTTACCAAAAACTTTAAAAGATGAGGCTATAAGATTACTTCCTGATAAAAATTATATCGGATTTTCTATAACTCAAGGTAATGTCTATAGAAAAAAAAGCTGGTCAGTTATAAAATTTATTCAGCTCGCTAATAAAATAAATGAAAATAATAAAACTCCAGTTTTTCTTATTGGAAAAGAACAGACAGAGCTTATAAAGGAAATTAAATCAAAAGTTCCTAACGCTTTGTTTCCAGAATTTTATTCTAATATCTCATGCCCTGCTCTTGTTACAGCTTTGGCCTCTAGACTAAGTTTAGCTATATCAATCGATAACGGAGTAATGCATATGATTAGTTTAGCTAATGTTCCAATGATAGTTTTATTTGGACCGACGGACTCAGAAAAATTTGCTCCAAAAGTAGACTCGATAAAAGTTTTAGATAGTAAAAAAATATACAATTCAAAAAATATCGATATGATTACTGTTCAAGATGTTTTTAAATTAATTTAAATTTTTAATATTTTAATTTTTTTAATTTTAGCTAATTTTAGTAAGTCTCTTTTAATTTGCTTTAGTTTTATTTTTGATGTTGACCTTGATACAATTGCAACTCCTACTTTACCTAGTCTAAAAAAAGGGTAACTTCCTACATTGACAAATTTTTGATATTTTTTTTGAATGAGGCTTAAGTTTTTTGAAATATTACTTTCAACCGTAGATAAGCTAATTGTTAAACTGTAAGTTTTAGGGCCTTTTAGTAAATATCTTTTACAATTTTCGATCATTGAATTTAAAATAGAAGGTACTCCTGGTAAAGAAAATACATTTTTGGTTAGAAATCCTGGAGCTGCACTGGAGGGGTTGTAAATTAATTTAGATCCTTTAGGCATCATAGCCATTTTTTTTCTACCATCATTAAATTTTTTTTTACCATAATAATTTTCTAAAATTCTATATGCTTCTTTGTGATATTCGTATTTTACTTTAAAGGCTTTAGATATTGACTTAGCTGTAATATCATCATGCGTAGGTCCTATTCCACCTGTGGTAAATACATAGTTAAATTTTTTTGATAGAGATAAGATATTCTCAACTATTATTTTTTCTTCATCAGGAATTATTACAGCTTCATTCACTGAAATTCCACAATTTGCGTTAAGCCAGTTAGATATAAATGCTATGTTTTTATCTTGTGTTCTACCTGATAATATTTCATTACCAATTATCAAAATTGCAGCATTTACTTTATTGTTTTTTTTCTTCATAGATTGGTATTTATATATGAACTTTGAGAATAAATTAATAGCAGGAGTGCTCATAAAAAGATACAAACGTTTTTTTGTTGATATTAAGATTAAAGATAAAATTGTCACTGCCCATTGTCCGAATACTGGCTCAATGCATGGTTTACTAAAAAAAGGCAATAAAGTTTGGATAAGTAAATCAAATAATAAAAAAAGGAAATTAAAATTTACACTCGAAATTATTGAAGTGAACTCCACAAAAGTAGGAATTAACACTCATTCAACAAATAAGATTGCTTTCAATGCTATACTTAACAATAGAATTAATGAATTTAAAAAGAATGTAGAAATCAAATCTGAGGTTAAATTTGGTGAAAATACTAGATTTGATTTTTTGATTACTTCAAAAAACTATAAAGCTTTTATTGAGGTGAAAAATGTTACTTTATCAAGAAAGCCCAAAATTGCGGAATTTCCAGATGCTGTTACTGCTAGAGGTGCAAAACATATACAAGAATTGTTAAAAGCTAAGAAAGAAGGCTACGACATTTTCATTTTTTTTATTGTTCAAAGAGATGATTGTAACAATTTTAAAATAGCCAAAGATATTGACCCATTGTATTCGAAGTTATTATATATGGGGTTAAAAAAAAAACTTAAAGTGGTCTGCTATGATTGTAAATTTTTATCAAAAGGAATAAAAGTTAATAATAGAATCAAATTTAATGGATAAAAATATTAAAGAATCGTTCGAAAAAACTAGAATTGCAGGCTCAATTGCAGCTGGTGCATTAGATGAAGTTTCAAAAATTGTTAAACCAGGAATTAAAACAGAGAAAATAGATAAACTATGTTACGAATTTATAAACGATTCTGGTGGTTATTCAGCACCATTATATTATAGGGGTTTTCCAAAATCATGTTGTACATCTACTAATCATATTGTTTGTCATGGAATTCCATCTGAAAAAATTTTAAAAGAGGGAGATATTGTGAATGTTGATGTTACTGCAATTAAAGATGGTTGGCATGGGGACACGAGTAGAATGTTTGAAATTGGAGAAATTTCAGTTAAATCTAAAAAACTTATAAATACAACATACGACGCAATGATGAAATCTATAGGTATTTTAAAAGAAGGTATTCATCTTGGAGATATTGGGTCTACCATTCAAGAGCATGTTGAGGCAGAGGGATTTTCCGTTGTTCAAGATTTTTGTGGTCATGGAATTGGGAAGTTGTTTCATCAATTGCCAAATATTTTACATTATGGAAAAAAAGGTACTGGAGAGAAAATTAGTGAAGGAATGATTTTTACAATTGAGCCCATGATAAATACTGGAAATTATCAGACAAAAGTGTTGAATGATGGCTGGACAGCAGTTACGAAAGATAAGTCTCTATCAGCACAATTTGAACATACTGTTGGTGTAACAAAACATGGATACGAGATTTTTACTAAGTCAAAAAACTAAGTTTATCTATTAAAATGATAGAAAGATACTCTAGAAAAGAACTTAAATCGATTTGGGAAGATTATAATAAATATTCAATATGGTTAGATATTGAATTAGCTGCCGCAGAAGCTATGCAAGTTTATAAGATTATTCCAAAAGGAGTTTCAAATAAAGTTAGAAAAAAAGCTAAGATTAAGGTTAAAAGAATATTAGATATTGAAAGTAAGGTTAAACATGACGTAATAGCATTCTTAACTTCTATAACTGAGCAAGCGGGTAAAGATGCTAGATATTTGCATAAAGGAATGACCTCTTCTGACGTATTAGATACATGTTTTAATTTACAATTAAAACAGTCAGGACAGATTATTTTAAAAGATATAAACGATTTATTAAAATCAATTAAAAAACAGGCAATAAAACATAAAAATACTTTATGCATTGGTCGTAGTCATGGAATTCATGCCGAACCTATTACATTTGGATTCAAAATGTTAACATTTTATCAAGAGTTTTTAAGAAATAAAAATAGATTAGAAAATTCAATTAAAGAAATATCTACTTGTGCAATTTCTGGTGCTGTAGGCACATTCGCAAATATAGATCCAAGAATTGAAAGTTATGTTGCTAAAAAACTTAAATTAAGGGTTGAGCCTATTTCAACTCAAGTAATTCCCCGAGATAGACACGCTCAATTTTTTTCAACTTTAGGGATTATTGCTAGTTCAATCGAAAGATTTGCAATTGAAATTAGACACTTACAAAAAACTGAAGTTTTAGAAGTTGAAGAATTTTTTGGAAAAAAACAAAAAGGGTCTTCGGCGATGCCTCATAAAAAAAATCCTATATTAAGTGAAAATTTAACTGGTCTAGCAAGATTGATAAGATCTAATGTTATGCCTGCGTTAGAAAATGTTGCTTTGTGGCATGAAAGAGATATATCTCACTCAGCAGTAGAAAGGAATATTGGTCCAGATTCTACAATTGCAATAGACTTTGCGCTTTGTAGGCTTAATAACCTAGTTAAAAATTTAAGTATTTATCCAAAAAACATGATGAAAAATTTAAACATAACTAATGGTATTTTTTTCTCTCAAAGAATTTTACTTGAGCTTACGTCTGCTGGTTTCACTAGAGAAGAGGCTTATAAGATAGTGCAAAAAAACGCAATGAAATCATGGAATAATAACTCTTCTTTTTATAAAAACGTTATTAATGATAAAAAAATCACGAACAAAATACCTGTTAATAAGCTGAAAAAATTATTTAATTTTAGTTATCATACTAAAAAAATTAATATAATTTTTAAAAGAAGCTTAAATAAATAAATCAAATATGAATAAAGGAAATAAACTATACGAAGGTAAGGCTAAAATTATCTATGAAACTAAAGATAAAAACTTAGTTATTCAGCATTTTAAGGACGATGCAACTGCATTTAATAATTTAAAAAAAGCAAAAGTTGAAGGCAAAGGTGTTTTAAATAATCGTATTTCAGAATATATCTTCACTAATTTAGGGCAGTGTGGAATCAAAACACATTTAGTAAGACGTTTGAATATGAGAGAGCAATTAATCAGAAAAGCTGATATTTTTCCAATTGAATTTATTGTAAGAAATATTGCAACAGGATCTCTTACTAAGAGACTTGGAATACCAGAAGGGAGTTTGTTGGACAGACCTTTATTAGAATATTGCTATAAAAAAGACGAGCTTCAAGACCCACTTGTTTCTAAAGAGCATATCTTTTCTTTTGGCTGGGCAACTGAAGATGAAATTAAAATAATAGACAAAATCACACTACGCATTAACGATTTATTAACAGGGATCTTTAGAGGTATAGGGATAAAACTTGTAGATTTTAAAATTGAATATGGAAAATCATGGAATAAAGAAACTAACGAAAAAGAAATAGTACTCGCAGATGAGATAAGTCCAGATACTTGTAGACTATGGGATATTAAAACAGAAAAAAAATTAGACAAAGATAGGTTTAGGAAAGATTTAGGTAATGTTTTCCAGGCCTATCAGGAAGTTGCGAGGCGACTTGGCATAATGCCTGAAGAAACAAACATAAGTGAAGTCAATTTTGGTAAAACAACTTCAATAAAATTTAAAAAAAAATAAATTGAAATTTTCTGTAACAGTTACATTAAAAAAAGATGTACTTGATCCTCAAGGAAAAGTTGTACAGAACACTTTGCATAATTTAGGAATGGAAAATTTGAAAAGCATCAGGCAAGGTAAATATTTTGAGATAGAAATAATTGATCAAAATAAAGACTCTGCTGAAAAAAAAGTTGATGATATGTGCAAAAGATTATTAGCTAATCTAATAATAGAAGATTATAAAATTAATAAAATTTGATGAATTCTTCTGTAATTGTTTTTCCTGGTTCTAATTGTGATAGAGACATCGCTATTGCTTTAAAAAAAATGCAATTTAGAAATAAAATGGTGTGGCACAAAGAAACAAAACTTCCAAAATCTGATTTAATTGTAATCCCTGGTGGGTTTTCATATGGAGATTATTTAAGATCAGGTGCTATTGCTGGTAAATCACTCATAATCAATGAGGTCATAAAAGCTGCTAATGATGGTTGTTTAATTCTTGGAATTTGCAATGGTTTTCAAATATTGACAGAAACTGGTTTATTAAAGGGTACTTTACTAAGAAACAAAAACCTTAAATTTATAAATAAAGATGTAAATTTAAAAGTAATTAATAATGAGACTAAATTTACAAACAAATATAAGAAAAATCAGATATTAAAAATTAACATAGCACATAATGAAGGTAATTATTTTACAGATAATAATCACTTAGATGAACTAAATACAGAAAATTTAATCGCATTTAAATATTCTGATGAAAAGGGAAATATCACTGATATATCTAATCCAAATGGATCCTTACAAAATATAGCAGGTATAATTAATTCAAAGAGAAATATTTTAGGAATGATGCCTCATCCTGAGAGAATGATAGATGATATTATTTCTAATAAAGATGGAATCAATATATTTTCAAGTCTACTTAACTAAAAGAATGATCATCTCAAATAAAATCATAGAACAGCATGGTCTCAAACCTGAAGAGTATGCAAGTATTAAAAAACTTTTAAAAAGAGAGCCAAATTTATTGGAGCTAGGAATTTTTTCAGCAATGTGGAATGAACATTGTTCGTACAAATCATCAAGAAAACATCTAAAAAATTTACCTACTAAAGGAAAGCAGGTGATACAAGGTCCGGGAGAAAATGCAGGTGTTATAGATATTGGTGATGATGACGCTATTATTTTTAAAATTGAAAGTCATAATCACCCCTCATACATTGAACCTTATCAAGGCGCTGCAACAGGAGTAGGTGGAATTTTAAGGGATGTTTTTACAATGGGTGCTAGACCTATTGCGTTGTTAAATTCTATACATTTTGGATCACCAGACCACTTTAAAACGAAAAGTCTATTAAATGGTGTTGTTTCAGGAATTGGTGGATATGGAAATTGTATCGGGATACCAACTGTGGCAGGTGAAACTAAATTTAATAACACTTATAATGAAAATATTTTAGTTAATGCAATGGCAGTTGGTCTGGCAAAGAAAAATAAAATTTTTTATTCTAAAGCTAAAGGAGTAAATAAATCTGTTGTATATGTGGGATCTAAAACAGGTAGAGATGGTATTCATGGGGCTTCGATGGCTTCGGCTGAATTTGATGAAAAAACTGAAGAAAAAAAACCTACAGTTCAAGTAGGTGATCCATTTACTGAAAAATTATTAATGGAAGCGTGTCTAGAACTAATGAAAGATAATTCTATTATTTCTATTCAAGATATGGGAGCTGCAGGCCTTACGTCGTCAAGTGTAGAAATGGCTTCTAAAGGCGATTTAGGAATTGAACTTAATTTAGAAAAAGTTCCGTGTAGAGAAGATAATATGACGCCTTATGAAATGATGTTGTCTGAAAGTCAAGAAAGAATGCTAATAATATTAGAAGATGGAAAAGAAAAACATGCAAAAGAAATATTTAAAAAATGGGATTTAGATTTTAACATAATTGGTAAAACTACAGCTACAAACAATCTAACACTTAGATTTAATAATGAGGTTAAAGGTGAAATTCCCATCGAAGCATTGGCTTCTAAGGCGCCAATTTACGACAGGAAATGGATTAAAAAAAAAATCAAAAAAGATAAGATAAATCTTAAAAATTTAAAAAAGGTAAAAATCGAAGATGCTTTAATTAAGATATTATCATCTGCTAATCATTCAAATAAAAGCTGGATAACTAATCAGTACGATCAAATGGTGATGTGTGATACTATCCAAAAATCTGGATCAGATGCAGCGATTATAAGAATTCATAACAAAGATAAAGCTATAGCAGTATCTGTAGACTCATCTGCAAATTATTGTAAATCTCATCCTTTAACTGGAGGTAAACAAATAGTTAGTGAAAATTGGAGAAATTTAATTTCAGTTGGCGCTAAACCAATGGCAATAACAAATTGTCTTAACTTTGGTAATCCTGAAAATCCAGAAATAATGGGGGAATTTGCTGAATGCCTTATGGGTATAAAAGAGGCTTGTGAATTTTTAAACTATCCAGTTGTTTCTGGAAATGTATCTTTTTATAATGGTACAAACAAAAAGAATATTTATCCAACACCGGTTATTGGAGGTGTTGGTTTAATTAACGATTTAACAAAAAAAACTAGCCACCAATTTAAAAAAGAAAACAGTATTATCCTTCTGGTCGGAAAAACGTTTGGACATTTAGAACAAAGTGTATTTCTTGAAGAAGTACACTCCATATTCGAAGGTCTGCCGCCGGAAGTTAATTTGATGAATGAAAAAAATAATGGAGAGAGTGTTCTTGAAATTATAAAAAGTAATCTAGTAGACTCAGTACATGACATTTCTAATGGAGGGCTTATTGTTGCACTAGCTGAAATGACTATGGGATCAAATTATGGTGTAAAGATTGATAAACCAAAGAAATTGAAAAACTTATATGAGTATTTTTTTGGAGAAGATCAAAGCAGATACATTTTAGAGGTAGATGCCAAAAATTTAATTAAAGTTGAAAATATTTTGAAAAATAATAATGTTTTTTTTGAAAATATTGGAATTACACAGAAAGATTATTATGAAATTAGCCAAGAAATGAAAATTGCGACTAAAGACCTATATAAAATCAACAATCAATGGTATAAAAACTACTAATGTCTTTACCTATTGAAGAAATAAAAAGACTTATTATTTCATCGATACCCGATGCTTCGATTGATATAAAAGATTTAATTGGAGATAAAAACCACTATTCAGCTTTAATTAAATCTCGTATGTTCAAGGGATTAAGCAAAATTGACCAGCACAAGCTAGTTTATAAATCTCTTAAAGGTAAAATGGGAAATGAATTACATGCATTTTCAATTAAAACAGAGGAAAAATAATGGATACAAAAGAAAAAATAAAAAGTTTGATTAATGAACATAATGTTTGTCTGTTTATGAAAGGAACGCCAGACTCTCCTCAATGTGGTTTTTCTATGACAGTTTCAAATATTCTGAAACACTTAGAAGTTGACTTTAACGGAATAAACGTTCTGAAGGATGAAAATTTAAGACAAGGCATTAAGGACTTTAGTGATTGGCCAACAATTCCACAGTTATATGTAAAAGGCGAATTTATTGGTGGTTGTGATATCGTAAAAGAAATGTTTGAAAAGGGAGAATTGAAAACTCTTTTACAAGAAAAGAAGTAGTTATATTTTTTTTTAAATTTTTATATTTAGTTTCTTTTAAAGAAATTTAATTATCTAGAGTAATATTCAATAACTAGATTAGGCTCCATTATTACTGGGTAAGGAACCTCAGAAAATTTTGGTATTCGTACAAGCTTGGCAGTTTTATTCTTATTATCAAGCTGAATATATTCAGGAACATCTCTCTCCTTACTTTGAAGAGCTCCATCTATAAATGTTAGTTTTTTTGATTTTTCTCTAATTTCTATTAAGTCAGTATCTTTAACTAAATAGCTTGAAATATTTACTCTTTTTTTATTAACTCTTATATGGCCATGGTTTATCATTTGTCTCGCTGAAAATACTGTCGTTGCAAATTTAGCTCTATAAATAACTGTGTCTAATCTACTTTCTAATAAAGCAATTAAGTTTTCTGTAGTATCTCCCTTTTTGGCTAAAGCTTTTCTATAAATATTTCTAAATTGTCTTTCATTAATATTCCCGTAATAGGCTTTAAGTTTTTGTTTAGCATGAAGTTGAGTTCCATAGTCAGTTGGTTTACCTCTCTTATTTTGACCGTGTTGTCCTGGAGGATAAGCCCTGGAATTAAATGGGCTTTTAGGTCTACCCCAAAGATTAGCTTTTAGTCTACGATCAACTTTATGTTTAGATTTTAGTCTTTTTGTCATTAATTGAAATTGGTTTACTAGGTTTAGGGGGTAAATGTCAATTAAGCTTTTTTTTATTTTTGCCTAAAGAGCCAATTAAACTAGCTAAAATCCTCAATTCTTTATCATTTGGCTCCATTCTATAAAATAGATTATTTATATTTGTTATCATTGAATTTTTCTTCTCAGGTGGTTTAAAAAAATTGATTCTTTCTAAGTTAAACTCTAACAGAGTTAAAAGTTGAGTTAATTTTCCTTTCTTGCCTAAGTTCTTTGTAAAAGAAGATTGTTTTAAAAGCTTATAATTATTCATTTTAAATATTTCATAACAAACTAAAAAAACTGAATGAGAAAGATTAAAGGACTTAAATTTTGTGGATGAAGGTATTTGAACAATATAATTAGAAAAAGATAAATCATAATTAGATAATCCAGAAGCTTCAGGTCCAAACATTAAGCCGATTTTATTTGATTTAAGACTTTTTAAAATTTTTAAAAATTTAATCATACTGATATGTTTTTTATTAATATCTCTTTTTCTAGCACTAAAAGAAAAGATAAGATCAAAATCCTTAACAGCAAATTTTGTATTATTTAAAACTTTTGTTTTTTTTAAGATATCAAATGCACCTACAGAAGTTGCCTTAGCTTTAATATTAGGCCATCCATCTCTAGGGTTAGTTATTAATAAATTCTTAAAACCAAAATTTTTTAAAGCTCTCGCTGAAGCTCCAATATTTTCACCTAGTTGAGGTTTTATTAAAATAAACCCAAACTTATTTTTCATGAATATTAGCAGGAGCTTTTTCTCTAAATAATTTATATTCAAGACTATCTATTAATGCTCTAAACGAAGCTTCAATAATATTTTGAGAAACTCCAATAGTAAACCAACTTTTACCAGTCTTATCAGTGCTTTCGATTAAGACTCTTGTTGTTGCACCTGTACCTGTATTAAGAATTCTTACTTTATAATCCAAAAGTTTAAGATCTGAAAAATATTTATAATATTTTTCAACTTTCTTGAAATTCGACCTAATTGCGTTATCTAGAGCATTTACAGGTCCATTTCCTTCGCCTTTACAATTTATTTCTTTACCGTCAATAATAAAAGTTACTTCTGCAGTTGTTTTTAGTTCATTATCTTTCTTAACATTGACGCTATAATTTTTAACTTTCAAATACTCGGGTAATTTACCAAGTAATTTATTTGCTAAAAGCTCAAATGAAGCATCAGCACCATCATAAGAGTATCCTGTAAATTCTCGCTCTTTTACTTCATCTAAAATCTTTTGAACCTTAGTGTCCTTTGGATCTATCTTTATTCCATAATTTTCTAATCTAGATATGATATTCGATCTTCCTGCTTGATTTGAAATAATAATATTTCTATGATTTCCAACTTCTTTTGGGTCAATATGCTCATAAGTTTTTGGATTTTTTTTAACAGCAGATACATGTAATCCACCTTTGTGGGAGAAAGCTGATCCACCCACATAAGCCATACTTTTATTTGATTTCTTGTTTAAAATTTCATCTAAAAATCGTGAGCACTCAGTCAGTGAAGTTAATTTATCTCTTTTAATATTTAAATCAAATTTATCACTAAAAGTATTTTTTAAGAAAAGAGTTGGAATGATAGAAATTAAATTAGCATTACCGCATCTTTCACCTAACCCATTAATAGTACCTTGAATTTGCCTAGCTCCTGCTAAAACAGCAGTTAAAGAATTACTCACTGCGTTTTCTGTATCGTTGTGTGCATGTATACCGAGGTTTCTACCTGGAATTACTCTAGTAACCTTATTTACTATTTCGCCAACTTCATTAGGCAATGTTCCGCCATTAGTATCACATAATACTAACCATCTAGCTCCTTCGTCATATGCTTGTTTTAAACAATCAAGAGCGTAACTAGGATTATCTTTGTAACCATCAAAGAAATGTTCAGCATCAAAAAGAAACTCTTTTTTATTTTTAATAAAATGCTTTGCAGTTTCTTTAATATTTTTAAGATTATCTTCATTATTAATTCCTAACGCAGTTTTAACATGAAAATCCCATGTTTTCCCCACTACACAAACAGTTTTACAATTGGCATTTATTAAAGGTGATAAATTTGGATCATTATCTGCGCTGACTCCATTTTTTTTTGTCATTCCAAATGCAGTAAATTTCGAATTACCTAAGTCAGGTGATTTATCAAAAAATTCGTTATCTACAGGATTTGCTCCAGGCCAGCCGCCTTCTATATAATCTAAACCTATATTAGATAAGATTTTTGATATTTTATATTTATCTTCTACTGAAAAATCAACACCCTCAGTCTGAGCTCCATCTCTTAATGTTGTATCAAATATATATATTTTTTCTTTGGTCATTTATAGTTCCAGCTCGTTTTACCCTTTTCATCCTTAATATCAATACCTTCTTTGTTTAACTCGTTTCTAATTTGATCAGCAAGTTTGTAATTACCAACTTTTTTTGCTTGATCTCGATCTTTTATTTTATTTAAAATTTTCTCTTCAGAAATTTTAATTTTACTCTTTTTAAATTCATTTCTTTCAACTTCTGACTCATTAAATAAACCTATTAATCTGCATGCCTTATTAAATTCATTTTTTGCTTTATTATCACCATTTAGAGATTGTTGAAATAACGCATGTAATTTTGAAATGTATAACGGAGTATTCATATCATCTAATAAATCTTTAAAACAAGCAGGAGTTTCTTCGGTAAATTCAGATGAAAACATAGAATACCATTTATCTAAAATTTTGGACTGTTCCATGAGCAATTCATTATTCCAATCTAAAGGTTGTTTATAATGAGCGCTAAGAAGGGATAGTCGTACGACTTGCCCTGAATATTTTTTCGTGGCGTCATCAATTGTTGTTATATTTTTTAATGATTTTGACATTTTTTCTTTATTTGTTGTAACAAAGCCGTTGTGAACCCAATAATTTGCAAATTTATCAGTTCCATTATGAACGCACGATTGAGCAATTTCATTTTCATGATGTGGAAATATCAAATCCAATCCTCCGCCATGTATGTCAAAATTTTTTCCTAAATATTTTTCGCTCATAACTGAACATTCTAAATGCCATCCTGGTCTGCCTCTTCCCCATGGTGAGTTCCAACCTGGATCATTTTTATCAGAGGGTTTCCATAGAACAAAATCTAATGGATCTTTTTTTAATTTTGAAATTTCTACTCTTGCTCCTATTTTTAGTTCTTCAAGATTTTTATTTGAAAGCTTTCCATAGTTTTTAAATGATGATACTGAAAAATAAACATGACCACCACTTTCGTATGCAGCACTTTTACTTATTAAATTTTCTGTCATTTTTATCATTTCATTAACATGATCAGTTGCTTTTGGTTCTTTAGTAGGTGTTAAACAAAACAAAGTTTCACAATCTTTATGAAATTTATTTGTTATTGTTTCAGTTAACTCTGAAAAAACTATTTTTTTGTTTCTTGAAGCCTCTATGATTTTATCGTCGATATCTGTAATATTTCTTATATATAATACTTTTTGTTTTCCATATAATTCTATAAGTATTCTAAAAAGAAGATCAAATACTACTAAGGCACGTGCATTTCCAACATGAGGATTGTCATATACAGTTGGCCCACACGCATATAGAGAAACTTTTTGTAAATTTATGGGATTAAAAATTTCTTTTTTATTTGAAAGTGAATTAGTTAAATATAAATTATTCATTAAATGTACAAACTGGTATAGGATTCATCTTGTGTAAATTTTTCTCTCTTATTTTTAAATATTTTTGATGATTAGGATCATTTTTATCTATCATAGCCTTTTCTAGATCCTCATAAGTCATACCAAGTTGTTCGACATCATTTCTACCATCATTCCACAATCCGTCTGTAGGTGGTGTGTCAATAATTTCTTTAGAAACTCCAAGATATCTACCAAGTTCCCAAACTTGTGTCTTAGTACAATCAGCTATGGGAGATATATCAACCCCACCATCACCATATTTAGTATAAAAGCCGACACCAAAATCTTCAACTTTATTTCCTGTTCCAACAACTATACCTAAATTAGCTGCTGCAACTTGATATAAAGTTGCCATTCTTAGTCTTGCCCTTGAATTAGCATATCCATGTTCATTATCAAACTTATTAAGAACTTGTGAAAATGAATTAAATATTTTATCCATTTCTAATAAGTGATGCTCTACATTGCTATATTTTTCTTTTAACCATTTAGCATGGGATAAGCTTAAGTCATGTTGAGACTTAATTTGTTTAATTGGCATCGTTAACACAACTGTTTTTCGTCCAGTTTTTGCACATAAAGTACTTACTACAGAAGAGTCTATTCCACCTGAAATACCTACAACTAAAGATTTAGGCTTATAAGATGCCGAATCGCAATAATTGTTAATCCAATCAATTATTATATTTGCTCTTTTTTTTACGTCCATAATTAATACTCACCTTTCTTTTTAAGGTTAAGTCTTAATAATTACAATAATTATTAAGACGCGGCTTGGATAATTTTTTTTGAATATTTTGAATTTTTCTTAATTTCCTCAGAAATTAGAAAAGCTAGTTCTAAAGCCTGATCTGCATTCAATCTAGGGTCACAGTGTGTTCTATATCTATTAGAAAGATCTTTTTCAGATATCTTTTGAGCTCCTCCTGTGCATTCAGTCACATCTTGACCAGTCATTTCAACATGCAAACCTCCAGCATAAGTCCCTTCTGATTGATGAACTTCAAAAAAGTTTTTTACTTCTTTAATAACATTATCAAAGGGTCTAGTTTTAAATCCAGTAGCAGCCTTGATAGTATTTCCATGCATAGGATCACACGACCAAATTACATTTAAACCTTCTTTCTTTATAGATTTAATCAAATTGGGCAGAAATTTTTCAACATTTTCAGATCCAAATCTTGAGATCAAAGTCATTCTTCCAGGTTCGTTATTTGGATTTAAAATATTGCAAAGTTTTATAAGTTCCTCAGTTTTTAAAGTTGGGCCACATTTTAGTCCTATTGGATTTTTTATTCCTCTACAAAACTCAACATGTGCTCCATCAATCTGTCTTGTTCTGTCTCCAATCCAAACAAAGTGAGCAGATGTATCATGGTATTCTCCAGTTGTTGAGTCAATTCGTGTCATGGCTTCTTCGAAAGGTAATAACAAGGCCTCATGTGAAGTATAAAAATTTACGGTTCTTAGTCTTCTATTATTATCGGAATTAATCCCACATGCTTCCATGAAAGATAAAGCATCACTGATTTTATCTTCTATTTCCTTGTACTTGCCTTTAGTCTTGTCTTTTATAAATCCTAAATTCCATAAATGAACCTGTCTTAAATCTGCAAAACCTCCTTGAGAAAAAGCTCTTAATAAATTTAAAGTTGAAGCTGATTGAGAATAAGCTCTGAATAGTCTTTTGGCATCTGGGACCCTAGCTTTTTCTGTAAACTCCATTCCGTTAATATTATCACCTAAGTAACTAGGTAATTCTTTGCCATTCTTTTTTTCAGTTGGAGAACTTCTTGGCTTGGAAAATTGGCCCGCAATTCTTCCTATTTTAACTACAGGCACAGAGGCCGAAGCGGTTAAAACTAAAGACATCTGTAAAATTACTTTTAATGTATCTCTAATATTGTCTGGATGAAACTCTACAAAACTTTCTGCACAATCTCCGCCTTGAAGTAAGAAAGCCTTACCTTCCACTACGTCTGCGAGAGATTTTGTTAGAGATCGAGTTTCTCCAGCAAAAACTAGTGGTGGATATTTTTTAACTTTACTTAATACTAATTCTAATTCTTTCTTATCCTGATAAACTGGTAAGTGTTTAGCGGGGAATTTAGTCCAACTATTTTTATTCCATTTTTTCATATTCAACCTGAGATATATATAAGTTATTAAAATGACTTTTTAAAGACTTATAAAAAAAAAATCACTCCACAGTGACTGATTTAGCTAAATTTCGTGGTTTATCAATGTCACAATTTTTTAATAATGCTACATGATAAGCTAAAAGTTGAATAGGTATAGTAAGAAGTATCGGCGAAAGCAAATTTCCTATTGAAGGAACCTTAATACTAAATCTAATATTTTCATCTATTAATTCTTTTTTATGATCAGTTATAAATAAAATTTTTCCCCCTCTAGCTATCACTTCTTGCATATTCGAAAGAGTTTTTTCAAAATATCTATCTTTAGGGGCTATCACTATTACTGGTAAACCCTCTTCTATTAAAGCTAAAGGACCGTGTTTCATTTCTCCAGCAGGATAGCCTTCTGCGTGTAAATAAGATAATTCTTTAAGTTTTAATGCTCCTTCTAAAGCTATAGGAAAAGAGGATCCTCTTCCTAAAAACATGGAGCCTTTAGCATCTGAAAATTCTTTTGCCATTGATTGTATATCTCCTTCTACTTCTAAACTTTTCTTGATAGCTTCAGGAAGATTATTCAAATTTTTTATTGAAATTTCATAATCTTTTTCACTAATATCTTTTCTTACTTTAGCGATCTTTAAACACAAAATATAAAGAACTATCATTTGACCTAAAAATGCTTTTGTAGAAGCAACTCCAATTTCAGGACCAGCATGAATAGGTAAAGTCCAATCAGAGTTTCGTGCAATACTGCTTTCTACAGCATTTATGATTGAGCAAGTTTTGACATTATTTTTTTTACAAATATCCAGCGCCGCAGCTGTATCTGCAGTTTCTCCTGATTGAGAAACAAAAATATATAAGTTTTGAGAATTAAACTTTAATTTTCTATATCTAAATTCTGAAGCTATATCTATATCTATTTCAAGATTTGTAATTTCTTCAAACCAGTATTTTGCTACTAAACATGAGTGGTAGGCAGTTCCACATCCTACTAAAACTATCTTATTAATTTTTTCAGGTTGAATTGGGAAATCATAAATATTGATGTCTTTTTTTAAACTATCTATATATTCGTTAATACAATTCTTAGCGGTAATAGGTTGCTCAAAAATTTCTTTTGACATAAAATTTTTATAATCACCTTTTTCACTCAAATTCTTGTCGTCTGATAAAATGTAAATTTTTTTGTTAATTTTTTTTTTACTTTCATTAAAAAATTCAACTTTGTCTTTAGATAAAACACACACATCTCCATCATCTAAGTAAGATATTTTATTAGTCATAGATTTTAATGCATAGGAGTCTGACCCTAGATAGTTTTCTTCTTTTGAATATCCAACAGCTAAAGGGCTTCCTCTGCGTGCTCCAATAATTATATCATTATAGTTCTTAAATATGATGCCTAGTGCAAAGCTTCCTTTTAATTGTTTTAAAGTTTTAAAAACTGACTCTATAGGCTTTTCAGTTTTTAAGGCTTCCGTTATTAGTAAAGTAATTACTTCTGTATCTGTTTGTGATTTAAACTTAAGACCTTTTTTTTCTAATTTCTTTTTAATTTCATCTGAATTTTCAATTATACCATTATGCACAACTGAAACAATTTCAGACGAATGTGGATGTGCATTTATAACGTTTGGAATACCATGAGTTGCCCACCTAACATGTCCTATGCCAATAATTCCACTTGATGGTTTTTTAAATAAAATTTTTTCTAGCTCCTCTACTCTACCAGAACATTTTTTTTCATCAATTTGATTTTTATTTAATGTTGCTAATCCAGCAGAGTCATATCCTCTGTATTCTAATTTTTTTAAGGAATTTATTATACTTATAGAAACTGGCTTATTACTAGCAATACCTATTATTCCACACATTACTTTTTCCTTTTCCTTTTATAATTTTTAACTTCAACTTGAGAAGTTCTTGAAATAGCTAAAGAATTTTTTTTAACATTTTTGGTAATAACTGATCCTGCTCCTATAATAGAATTTTTTTCTATTTTTACTGGAGCTATAAGTGCTGAATTAGAACCTACAAAAACGTTGTCAGATATTTTAGTTTTATTTTTTTTAACACCATCGTAATTGCAAGTGATAGTGCCAGCTCCGATATTAGTATTTTTTCCTATTATAGTATCACCTACATATGAAAGATGATTTATTTTTGAATTAACATTAATGTTTGATTTTTTTGTTTCTACAAAATTTCCAACTTTAGTATTAGATTTTAAAATAGTACCCGTTCTCAATCTTGCATAAGGACCTACAACTACATTTTTTTCTATTTTAGTTCCTTCGATATGAGTAAAAGATTTTATATGACTGTTATCTCCAATTTTCACTTTAGCTCCAATTACAACGTAAGGCTCTATTGTTACATTTTTTCCAAAAAAAGTGTCTTTAGATAAAAAAATTGTCTCAGGTGCAATTAAGTTTACCCCCTTCTTTAAAGCTTTATTTCTTAAAACTTCTTGTGAAAGTCTGTAAGAGTTAGCTTTATTAAATTTATTATTTGTATTCATAGAATTTTTCTTTACATTAATAATGTAACTGAAATAAGTCACAAAATATTTCTTTTTAATACTTTAAAAATGACTCAAAATTTGACAATTTTATTCGATTTAGACGGAACAATTATTAATACTGCTCCCGATTTAATGGCAGCACATAACCATGTAATGAGAAAATTTGGATATGAAGAAAAAAAAATGGCAGATATTAAAACATTAGCGGGAAAAGGAGCTTGGGTAATGATGCAAAGATCTTTTAAAGAAAAAATAAAAGATGAAAATTTTAAAAAAAATATGACGAAAGAATTTATTGATTATTATTCTAAAAATATTGATAAAAACAGTAAACCCATAAAGGGTCTTGTTGAATTCTTAAAATGGGCAAAGTCAAAAAAAATAGTTATGGCTATATGTACTAACAAGCAAGAAAGGCTTGCTAATGACCTTTTGATTAAACTTGATTTGATGAAATATTTTGATTTTGTAGCTGGGTCTGACACTTTTGATTTTAATAAACCAGATGCTAGGCACTTAACAAATGTTGTTGAAATATTAGGAGGTAATTTAAAAAAAACAATTATGGTAGGAGATAGTGAAGTTGATGAAATGGCTGCAATTAATGCTAAGCTTCCTTTTATTTTAATAGAAGAAGGTTATACTGGTAAAACACCTAAAGAAATTAAACACGACCACTTAATCAAAGATTTTATAAATTTTGATAAGATTATCGACAATTATCTATGATTTCATTTGCTTTGTTATCAGCTTTATCAACATATTATTTTATAATGTTTGTTACCCCTGGCCCTAATAATGCAATGCTAACAGCTTCGGGTATGAAATATGGTTTTGTAAGAACACTTCCTCATTTAGTAGGAATACCAACCGGTCATATAATCCAAATATCTTTAGTTTGTTTAGGTTTAGGAAATTTATTTATTCGATTTCCAGAATTACAATTTTATTTAAAGATTATGTGTTTTTTTTATTTATTATATTTGAGTTGGACAATATTGGGTTCTTTAAGTTTAACAAAAAAAAAGACTGGAAGGCCTTTGAGATTATACGAAGCTGCTTTATTTCAATTTATTAATCCTAAAGCTTGGACTGTAGCTATAACAGTTGTATCTGCTTTTTTTCCATCAGAGGAAAACTTTTATCTAGCTACTATTTTTTTAACTGTTACTGCCGCATTAATATGCTTTCCTTCTATCTGCATATGGGCAATTTTTGGTAATAGTTTAAGACTTTTTATCAATAATACTAAAATTAAAAAAATAATTGAGTATATTCTTGCAATACTATTGGTTTTAACTGCTGTTTTTATTTTACTTAAATAATCTTTGATTTTTATTCCTTGCTCTAATATACATCTGGGCAAATGCACTTTACAAAAAAAACAGTTTCTGAAAAAAGATCAGACTTTGTAAAAGAGCTTCATTCAAAAAAATTATTGAGATTCCCTGGTGCCTATAATCCTTTATGTGCGAAACTAATAGCAGAAATTGGTTTTGATGGAGTTTATGTTTCTGGGGGTGTAATGTCTAACGACTTGGGTTTGCCAGATATAGGCCTGACAACTTTAGAACAAGTTAGCTACAGAAGTGGTCAAATATCGCGAGTTACTGACCTTCCTACAATCGTTGATATTGATACAGGTTTTGGAAATTGTAAAAAAACTATTGAAGAAT
>MDSV01019291.1_pt1 | contig 21956 bp, 22 predicted proteins | sample 810851 | NCBI WGS metagenome assembly MDSV01 (sample SAMN05326640, study PRJNA326480) | marine metagenome | isolation source: seawater | place: Atlantic Ocean: North East | collected 2012 | reverse complement strand
CAGCGTTTTCAGGTCGAAAGATACAGCGCAGGGTCAACGTCCGGGCAGGGGGGCGTTCCAGGGGTACAGGAGATGTGGTTGGGCGGCTTCGAAGAACGCTGCGTGCTGGTTCGCCCATGTGGCTTCCAACGCGGTCAATGGTGTCCCCGCTTCCAGAGCCAAACGCAAGGCGTCGGTGCCTGCGAGTTTGTCAAAAAAGGAAGGAGAGGTGATGAATCCGTCCAACGACCCCTGTTGCGCCATCCATTGTCGGGCCCAAGTTTCGAGCGGCTCCAAGGTGAAGCTCGGTCGGGGCTGTCCATGTGCAGCACTTGATTCGGTGCGCCACTTCGCCGCGAGTTCTCCCAGGTGCTGCCCCACGCAGTTGGCGTTTTCGTGTTTGGGGTGGGGCGCCGCCCCGGGGGTGGAGACTGGGGTGAATGCAAAAGTGCCCAGACCCAGGCTCGGATGTCCAATGCTTTCAAAGGGGTGCGGCGTCCCGCGACCCACACTGACTACCGTCGGCTCGAACAGGCACAAGGATGGATACAAGTCGATGGACGTCGTGGAAGGCAGGTTGGGGCTGGGGCGAATGGCCAAGTGAAAGTCGCTGCCGTGGCTCCATCCTTGGCAGGTCACGATTCGAGGCACCCAATGCTCGGGAACTTCAATCCAACCTTCGGCGCACCCCATCAAGGCCGCTTCCCCCAGGGTGAGCCCGTGCACCATGGGCGTGGGGATGAGGCCCACAAACGATTTGAAGGTCCGATCGAGCATGGGGCCCTGCATGTGATGTCCATGCGGGTTGGGGCGGTCCAGGACCACGAGTGCGACGTCGGCCTCTGCGCACGCCTCCATGACCAACATCAAGGAGCTGATGTACGTGTAAAAACGGGCGCCGACGTCTTGAATGTCGAACACCACGACGTCAATGTCGGCAAGCTGTTCAAGCTGCGGCTTGCGGTGTTTTCCGTGCAACGAGTAAATCGCAAGCCCCGTGGCTGCATCGGATCCGTCAAGGATGTCTGCCCCGTTCGCGGCTTCGCCGCGAAACCCGTGTTCGGGGGCAAACACATGGCGGATGTCGATCCCTCGGGCGAGGAGGGTGTCCACGAGGTGGACGTCGCCCACCACGCTGGTGTGGTTGCCGACGACTGCGACGCGCTTGGAATGAAGCCAAGGAAGGTAGACGTCCATTTGGGCGTTGCCGAGCACGATGTCTTGGCCGTGCGCTCCGGAAATCACAAGGCAGAGAAGGAGCAGGGTCAAGCCCAGCTCGTTCATGAGTTTGAGAACGCGCTTGGCACCCAGGCCCCGAATCTCGCCGACCAGCGCCTTAGGCAAGGCGAGAAAGTGCATGTGGCCCTCGCCATCAAAGCGTTCGATTTGTGCTGAAAAGCTCCAGTTCATGGCGGTCAGTTCATTCTCAACGTCAGTGCAGGGCGAATTCGCGTGGACCACAACGCAGGCAGCACCATGGCGACCGCGCAGAGCCCAAAGGCCACCACCTCCATGGTCACCAGTCCGGGCGCATCCAACAAGATGGGGACGGCGTTCACGTAGTACGCTGCGGGATCCAAGGGCACAACTTTCCAAGTGGCTTGCATCCACACCAATCCCAATCCCACGAGGTTGCCCCACGCAAATCCTTGACCCAAAATGCGCGCCGCGTGCCACATAAACGCCTTGACCACGGCACCATCACTCATGCCGAGGGCCTTGAGCAGGCCCACCTGGCTGCGTCGCTCCAAGATGATGATGAGCAACGCACTGGTCATGTTGATGATGGAGATGAGGACCATCAGGCCCACAATCACATCCACATTCAAATCGAGCATGCCCAACCAGCTGAACATTTCAGGGTGCTGTTGGTCCGCACGCGCCGCCTGCCAATGGTAGGGGATGTGCTGGAACAAGCGCTCCTGTAGCAGGGGCATGTCGTCGAGGGTTTGGGCCCAAACGTCGTAGCCGTCCACCACCTTGTGGTGGGTGCCTTCTGAGATGTCGGCCACCCATCCGTCTTCGCCATGGGACAAGCGTACCGTGTCGGTCAAGGCGCCGGTGCCCACAAGCCACAGGGGTTCTGCATCGGGCGGCATGTGCTGCAGCGAGAGTGCCCGACGTCCTTGCCCGTCAACACCTTCGGGAAGCTGGTCCCACCGGCCGGTCCAGGCGGCACCCCGCTCGTCGCGGCCAAAGGCTTGTCCGACCGCCCGCACGCCATAGGGGGTGGGTTCCAAGGTGATTTGGCCTTCTGCACCTCGCCGGGCAGCATCTTGAAGCACCCGAGCAGGAACCCAAACGTGCCGTTGGTCAAACTCGAGCAGGCCCGTTTCGTAGATGCCGCAGACCCGCATGGGGCGCGGCCGAATGTCGTCGGGGCCCACCACCACGTAAAGGGTCAGCCGGGATGCGGTGTCCAATTCGAGTTTTTGGGCCAGCGGCGCCCCAATCAGGACTTCTTTGGTGGTGCCCTCGGCAGGCAGTCGACCGCGGAGGAGGCCTGAAGCGATGCGGGTCACTTGGGAGGTGGAATCCAACCCGCGGATGACCACGCCTTGCAACGCCTGGGTGGTTTCCACCATGCCCGCCCGCTCGTGGCGCAAGGCCACGTGGGCCACATCTTGGACCTGACGGAGGGTGTCGAGCATGCCTGCGCTCCAGGTGAGTCCCTGTGCACCAGGGTCGCTGGGAGCGACCTGGACGTGGCTGTCGAAGCCGACCACAAGGTTCTTGACTTCGTGCTGGAAGCCTTGCACCACCGCAGAGGCCAAAATCATCAAGGCCACACCCAAGGTGACGCCCGAAGTGGCAATGCGCACCACCGGCCGGGAGTTCAATTCCCGGTTGCTGCGCGCCATGCGCTTGGCGATCAACCTTTCCACGTTCACAGCCTGAAAGGTAAGGGGTGGAAAGGGTGGCGTGCGTGATGGGAGGCGCTACTTTTGGACGCATGAACGTGCACGACAACATCCTTGGAACCATTGGAAACACACCGATGGTCCGGTTGAACGCCCTTGCGGAGGAATTTCCCTGTCCGATTTGGGCCAAAGTGGAGTACTTCAACCCCGGCCACAGCGTGAAGGACCGCATGGCGCTGTCCATGATTGAGGCGGCCGAGGCGAGTGGCAAACTCAAGCCCGGTGGCACAGTCATCGAGTGCACGTCAGGCAACACGGGCATGGGCCTCGCGCTGGCATGCATTGTCAAAGGCTACAAGCTCATTTGCACCACCAACTGCAAGCAGAGCAAGGAGAAGGTGGACATCCTGCGCGCGATGGGAGCGGAGGTGCACGTTTGTCCCACGGCCGTGGCGCCAGATCACCCTGACAGCTACTACAGCGTGGCGGAGAAACTGCACAACGACATCCCCAACAGCGTGTGGTGCAACCAATACGACAACCTCGCCAACCGCGAGGCGCACTACCGATCGACGGGTCCTGAGATTTGGAAGCAAACGGAGGGTAAAATCACGCACTTCATCGTTGGCGTGGGCACGGGCGGCACGATCAGCGGCACCGCCAAGTACTTGAAGGAGCAAAATCCAGACATCCAGATTTGGGGCATTGACTCGTACGGATCCGTGTTCAAGAAGTACCACGAAACGGGGGAATTCGACGAAAATGAAATCTACTCCTACATCACCGAGGGGATTGGCGAAGACATCCTGCCTGCGAACGTCGATTTCAGCCTCATTGACCACTTCGAAAAGGTCACCGACGAGGCGGGCGCACACGCTGCGCGAGAGTTGGCCAAGAAGGAAGGGTTGTTGATTGGGTACAGCTGCGGCAGCGCCTTCCAAGGGTTGCGCCAATTGAAGGACCGCCTCAAGCCAACCGACGTGCCTGTCGTGCTCTTCCACGACCACGGCTCCCGCTACACCGCCAAAGTCTACAACGACGACTGGATGCGCGAGCAGGGCTGGCTCAAGTAAGGCGCCTGCCCAGGATTGTTCGCAAGAGTGTCAGTCCCTGAAGTCCAAGTTGTGGCGCACACCCACAAGCAACACGTGGTTGCGTTCGGCGGCCAAACCGCTTCCTTTCCACAGCACCTGCTGCAGGTACCCCAGTTGCAGGGCCGTGCCGCCTTCTAGCTTGTGGTTCAACGCCACAGAAAGGCGGTTTTGCTGAAGCAAGTTGCGCACGGGATTTTCCAGCGCCCGCAGCCCAATGAAAGCTTCTTCATAGGCACTCAACGACCACTTGGGGTGGTTGGGGATGGGCCATGTAACCTGCACAAAGTAACGCGCGCGGTGCTGCCACGCGCGGCCTGATTCCCGCATCATGAGCCGCTGTTCGAGGCGGTAGCGGTGCATCCACTTGAGTGCTCCGGTTTGGGATTTCGTGATGAGTTGCTGCCAAATGCGGTGCTCGTCGAAGGTCTCTCCAATGGGCTGCTCGCCGTAGGGAAAGCTGCGGATCCATCCGTAGCCCCCAGTGACCACATATTGGTCGTCGCGGTGCCAATCGAGGCCCACGCGCAACAACGATTGCTGCCAGTCAGCGCCCAATCCCGTCCGACGGAATTGGTATTCTGTGTGCAGCCCGAGTTGATCGGTGAGGCGGTGGTTGCCAAACAGCATGTACCACGACATCTGCTGGTCCACAACGTCTCTCATTTCGTCTTGCGCCTCCACGGCAGAACTCGCAAGAATGAGAACAAGGGCGGCACAGACCCAACTTTGGAAAGGGAGCTTCTTCAGAATCATGCGCCGAAAATACATGGCGCGCTGTGCATGTCGGCGCAACCTTGGGCACTGGACCATCTGACCCTGGGTACGTTCGCCTGTCTGGTTGAAGTTTATGCTTTGGTGAACCCTCGCACTGTTTTCGCGATGATCGCGATGCATTCTTCAAGCTGCCCTGCTGTCATGACAAGGGGAGGCGCGAAGCGAATGATGTTGCCGTGGGTAGGCTTGGCGAGCAAGCCGTTGTCCTTCAACGCCACGCACAAATCCCAAGCCGTGCTGCTGTCGGGCGTGTCGTTGATGACAATGGCGTTCAACAGTCCTTTGCCGCGAACGGCGGTCACAAGCTCGGTGGATTCAACGAGATCCTGCATCGCTTCACGAAATCTCATGCCGAGGTTGTAAGCGTTTGAAGCCAATTCATCGTTGATGACCACCTCGAGTGCTGCTTGGGCAACGGCGCACGCCAAGGGGTTCCCTCCGAATGTTGAGCCGTGTTCCCCAGGTTTGAGGCACATCATGACTTCATTGTCTGCCAACACAGCCGAGACGGGGAATACGCCGCCAGAAAGGGCTTTCCCCAAAACCAGCAAATCTGGGCGGGCGTCTTCGTAGTCGGTTGCAAGCAAGCGCCCGGTGCGGGCAATGCCAGTCTGGACTTCATCTGCGATGAACAACACATTGTATTGGGTACAAAGCTGTCGAACCCCCGCCAAATAACCTTCGTCGGGAACCACCACACCAGCCTCACCTTGGATGGGTTCGACCATGAAGGCACAAACGTTGGGGTCTTTCAACTCGCGTTCCAATGCTTCCAAGTCGTTGTAGGGGATGAGATCGTATCCAGGCATGTAAGGCCCAAAATCCTTGTAGCTCAGTGGGTCATCAGAACTGGAAATTGCTGCAAGCGTGCGACCCCAGAAATTGCCATGCGCAAACAAAATGCGGGCCTGATTTTCCGGAATCCCTTTCTTCTGATACCCCCACTTCCGAGCAAGTTTGTTGGAAGTTTCACCACCTTCCACGCCGCTGTTCATCGGCAGTACTTTGTCGTAACCGAACAGCTCCGTCATGAATTTCTCAAAGGGTCCAAGATTGCTGTTGTAAAAAGCCCTTGATGTTAAGGTCAGGCGCTGGGACTGCTTTTGCAGAGCTCCCACAATATGGGGGTGGCAATGCCCTTGGTTCACAGCGCTGTACGCGCTCAGGAAGTCGAAGTATTTCTTGCCCTCCACGTCCCAGACATGCACGCCTTCGCCGCGGTCAAGCACGACGGGAAGGGGGTGGTAGTTGTGGGCGCCGTGGGCATCTTCGAGGGCCATCAAATCGGCCGAACTGAGCGTAGCATTCGTGTTCATGCAACAAAAATAGGGCGGGACTTGGCCTCACCCCGTCGACATCGGTGACTCTCATTGTACTTTTGCACTCCAAAACCCAAGACAACCAATCTTTTCCCCATGGCGACCAACCGTACTTTCACCATGATCAAGCCCGACGCAACGGGCGCTGGCAACACAGGCAAAATCATTGACCGCATCATCGGTGCTGGTTTCACCATCAAAGCGATGAAGTGGACCCAATTGAGCATGGACGATGCCGCTGCGTTCTACGCGGTGCACAAGGAGCGTCCCTTCTTCGGTGAACTCACCGAGTACATGACGTCTGCCCCCATCGTGGCGGCCATCCTTGAAAAGGACAACGCCGTGGCGGACTTCCGCACCTTGATTGGTGCAACCAACCCCGCCGAAGCCGCTCCTGGCACGATCCGTGCGGACTTCGCAGAGAGCATCGCGGCCAACGCCGTGCACGGTTCCGACAGCGACGACAACGCCGCCATCGAAGGCGCGTTCTTCTTCAGCACTCGTGAACTGGCGTAAGCGCACTTGACATACGACTTTGAAAAAGGCTGCCTAAGGACGGCCTTTTTTGTGGACGGCCACCGCGAGGAGGGACTTGGTCCTAGGATTCAGTCAAAAAAGATGTCCGCGAAGTTGAGGAGATAGAGTTCGCTCTCTGCCCGCGTCAGGGCTGTGTAGAGCCAACGCAACCATTCGAGGTCCACGCGTTCCTCGGTCATGTAGCCTTGGTCGACGACGACGGCAGGCCATTGGCCACCTTGGCTTTTGTGGCATGTGAGGGCGTATGCGAATTTGACCTGAAGCGCTTGGTAGCAAGGGTCAGCGTTGGTGGCTTCGTGGATTTTACCCTTGCTCCCGAGATGAGAATGGTCGGCGCTGACGTCGTCGTACAGTGCCTTGCGCTCGGCCCGCGATTGGGAAGCGCGCTCGGAAGTCAGCACGCTCAGGTTGATGTGTACGGAAAAACTGGGGTAGTCGGGCACGTCTGCCAGCCGCACCTCGGCTTCCGCAAAGGGGGTGTCGTACCGTTTGAAGCGCGACAAGATGCGGTCCACGATGAGCGTGTCCCCATTTGCAATCAAGTTGGTCGCCAGCTCTTCGTGGTCTACAAGCCAATGGTAGTTGTTGGCCACGACCATGAGGCGGTCGCCGGCGTTGAGGTCGTCTTCTTGCCACAGAACCCGTGCCCGAATCTGTTGGTTGAATTGCACGGCGCGTTTGTTGGACCGCGTGATGACCACCAGGTTGTCTTCGCCGTGTTTGGCGTGCAAGTCGACGAGCAGATCTTCCAACTCTTGCCCAAACACCCGCTGCAGCCCCGGTCCCGGTTCGAAATGCGGCAGAGGTACGGGGTTGTGGGCGTCTGTCACGGCCATGCGCATGCGCAGGTCGTGGGCGTTGCTCAAAATGGCGCTGTCCAGTTCTTGCCGCACCACGTCGTTCAAGGTGACCTCAGCCAAGGTCAGATCGAAGGCGTCCCGCAGTTTGGGGCCTTGAAGGGCGGGGCTCTCCGACGCTCCTACTGGGGGAAGCTGCGCGTCGTCGCCGATGAGCATGAGCCGACACCCATGCCCCGAGTAGACAAACTCCACGAGGTCGTCCAACAGGCTTCGGTATTGAAAGCCTCCAGACGGAAGTCCCCCGCTTTCACCAATCATGGAAGCTTCATCGACGATGAACAGCGTGTCCGTCCGTCGGTTGGGCATCAATCCATAGGCTGTGCCTCCTTCGGGATTGCGTTTGGGACGGTAGATGTGACGGTGGATGGTCGAGGCGTCCTGTCCGGCATGGCCCGCCAGGACTTTGGCGGCCCGGCCCGTGGGGGCCAGCAGCACACATTTTTGGCGGGCGTCGCGGAGCGTGCGAACGACTGCACCCACCGCGGTGGTTTTGCCCGTTCCTGCATACCCGCGGAGCACGAGGGCGCAGCGCGGCTTTTCGGACACGATGAACCGAGACCACACGTGCGCAAACCGCTCTTGGCTTTCCGTGGGGGTGAACGGGATTTGACCCAGCAAGCGGGACTCAAATTCAGCCGCACGGGCGAGGTTGGATAGGGAGGGTGAGGAACGCGGCATGGTTGGGCCTTCGAAGGTAGGTCGCGATGCGTTGCAGGGTGCGACGCATGTTGTAGTTTTGGGGCGCAAACACGCGATTCGCACCATGGAAAAGTTCTTCAACGAAATCAACAAGTACGTCATCAGCATCTTGCTGTTCCTCGGAGGCTTTGGCTTTTTGGCCAAGTACCTGAGCGGCGACGCCGTGGAAAGCCAACCTGTGGCGATGCTCTGCGCTTCACTCGCGATGATCGCGGTGGGTGTCGTGGCCATGCCCGTGGTGTTGGAGAAGTTGAACCAGCAAGTGTACAAGGCGTTGCTCGCGGTGGGTGTCATCAGTGCCGCGGCGCTGGCCTACTCCGTGTTCTACTCTGTGGATGAGGAAATCGAGTTTCAAGCCACCCAAAAGGCGGTCAACGCCACCACCATCCAACGCCTGAAGGACATCCGTTCCGCACAGGAGTCGCACTTGGCGGTTTACGGCACGTTCGCCGAGACTTTTGACAGCTTGTTGCGTTTTGTTCAGGCTCCAGTGGTGCCTGTGGAATTCAACATGGGCTCTTTCCATGACACCTTGCCTGAATCCCAAAGCCGAGAAGAAGGCTATGTCATCAAGCGCGCAGACATTGCGTTGATTGCGGAGGATGAGCAGATGACCGAGGAAGGTCTTCTGGACTTGATCATGGAGGACATGAGCCCGTTCAAAGTGCGAGACACCTTGTTCACCTCGTTCTACAATGAGAACTTCACGCCTGAAGCCCGTGCGGCCCAACGCTTGCCTCAAGTGAGCTTGGACTCTTTGCCGTTCAATCCCTACACTGGGGAGCGCTTCGTCATGAAGACAGGCGCCGTCGAAGTGGGCCGCGTTTGGCAACCCACCATCTTGGTGCAGGACCCCACGCCCTTTGGCCGTGCGAAAGTGAAGAAGGACACCCTTCGCTTCGGTTCCTTGGCAGAGGCGCACCGCGACGGAAACTGGCGCAATTGATTCGGCGATGGGCCGACTTTCGCTTGTGTGGGATGCGCCGTGGTTGATGTGGACCACGGGACAGTCCCGTGAAGTGAACCGCAGAGAAATTTCGAATCCAGACATGGTGGTGGAGGTGCTTCGCGCGCTCCGTCATCAAGTGGGCATTGGGGCTGAGGTGATCCACGCCGAATGGGCCAAGCCCGCCACCGTCGTTCCTTCCGCCGTGCTGCCCAACGACGTCACCCCAGCGCAGCTGGCTCCTCTCCATCAAATGCATCACGGCCCCCTCGGGTCCAATGCACGCCTGCACAGTCAACTGCTGGATGCCTTCGAGGACAGGCCTTGGTTGGCCGTGGAAGGCGATTCCGTCTGGGCCGAGGCCGTCCACAGCATGTTCCCCCAAGCCCAGCATCGCCCCTTGGTGCACGCCCTCATTCACGACGCGGTTCAATGGCACCGCGAGGCGCCCTGCAACGGGTGGTCGTTTCGGGTGGACATCCGCGAATCGGGTGCGGTCATGGCGGCCACGGCAGGCGAATCCCTGCAGTGGGTGCACCATTTGGCAGGCGGCTCCACGGCGGAGGATGCGTTGTATGCCATGGTGAATGCCTCCCACCGAGGGGGCATGGAGCCACAACAATGCCGCGTGCGTTGGTCCGGCGAGGAAGCATTGACCCAAGGGTGGTCCCAATTCATGGAGGTCAGTTCCGCAGAAGGAGGTACTGAGGAACGCCCCTCCTCGGCGTGGGCGGCCTTGTTCCAAACCATGGAATCATGCGGATAACAGGAGGAGCTTGGCGCGGGCGCCGGTTGCCGGAACTCAAGGGGTTTCGAGGTCGTCCCACGACGGATTTTGGGCGCGAGGGACTGTTCAATTTGCTGTCGTCACGCGTTGATTTGGAAGGGGCCCAAGTGCTTGACTTGTTTGCGGGAACCGGCATGGTGTCCTTGGAGTTTTTAAGCCGCGGCGCAGGTTCTGTGACTGCCGTGGAGCGGGCGCCCAAGGCGTGTCGCTTCGCGGTGCAACAAGCCAGTCAGTTGGGAAGCGACGACTTGCACACGGTGTGTGCCGATGTGTGGGGCTTTCTGAAGAAGCCGCTCACCCAGTTCGACCTCGTGTTTGCGGATCCACCGTACGACATGCCCAAGTTGGACACGTTGCCCGATGTGGTTCGCGAGAGTGGAATTCTTGCCCAAGGGGGCTGGTTCATCCTGGAGCACGGCGAGCGCATGGATGTGTCGGACAAGTCAGGGCATGTTCTTTCGAGGAAATACGGACACGTCCATTTCAGTTTGTTTACCTTCGAATGAATGCGAAGAGCTCTGTTTCCCGGGTCGTTTGACCCCGTCACCAAAGGCCACGAAAATGTGGTGATTCGTGCCACGGCCATGTTTGATGAAGTGGTGGTGGCTGTCGGACGTCATGGATCCAAGAAAGGCTTGTTTTCCGTCGAGGAGCGGGTGGCCATGTTGAAGGCCACCTTCGCGGCGCATCCTTCCGTCAAGGTGGTGTCTTACGAGGGACTGACGGCCGAATTCTGTCGAAGCCTTGGTGCCCAGTTTCAACTTCGAGGCGTGCGCAATGCGGAGGATTTGAGCTACGAACAAACGCTGGCGCACATGACCCGCGCCATGCACCCCGATTTGGACACTGTCGTGCTGTTGACGGATCCGGAGTATGCATCCATTCATTCAACCGTGGTGCGCGACGTCCATGCCCATGGCGGCGATGCTTCCCCGTTCGTGCCTGAAGCCATTTTGCCATGGTTCACTTCCCAAGGGTGATGCGCTTGATGACGTTGTGCTGCGCCATGGCGTGGACAGGTGCGCAAGGGATGTGGGCCCAAACCGACGTGGTCGTCCAATGGATGGATGAAAAGGGGAACCCAGCTTGTCAATCTCCCTCCGCCGGTCACACGCTGCATGTCAGTGCATGGATTGATGGCGTGACCCAAACGGCGATTCAAGCAGAAGATTTGGTGGTGGACAGCACAGGGACGTGTTTTTGGCCCGGTGTGGCCTCCGGCGTGTACACCTTGGAAGCGCTGCCATGGTCGTGGACGATGGTCATTGAGCCTCAAGCGGAGGTGGACACGGTGACCTTGATTTGGCCAAGTCGTCCGTTCCAAGGGCTGCGTAAGAATCCGTCCAAAGTGCGGTATGCCGAAGGGCATCCAGGCGCAGCAGTGGACAGCCTTCAATCGTGGCTCAGCCAGCAACTCGATTCGCTCGACCTCGACCAGCTCATGGCGTCGGGCGCTGTGGGTGCCAATGCCACGCAAAGTGCCGCTGCCAGAGAGGCCTTGAAGCAAGCACTGGAGCGAGGCAACCAAGAAATTGCAGCGCGGTTGACGCTGGCGCCACACACGCTTTGGGGAGACCTGATGGCTTCCCTCGTGCGGGAGTGGCAGATGAGTTTGGGGGCCACAGAGGACCTCGCGGCCCTTCTCGCTTGGGAGGGATCGGGGGAGGCGCGCTCATGGAAAGACCGATTGGCTTCCCCCGGCTGGTGTTCCTCGTGGGAATTGCAACACGACCAATGGTGGGATGTCCTTGAAGAAGCACGCCGGCCGTGGCGGTCATGGGTGGCCATGGGCGATGTGGACAGCTTGTGCCAGGCGACCGGCTGGTCGTTGGATGAATTGCACTTGGCCATGTGGATGGGGCAAGGCCAAACCTGGAGCCGATGGGCCGAATCGTGGTGGGATTTGCGTTGGAAGGACCAGTGCGACGTGGCAGGAATCCGTCGCGAATCCGACCAAGCCCGCCGTTACGTGTTGACGGGCCAAGCGTGGGGAGACGTCATGTGGATGATGCCCAACAGAGACCTCGAGCCTGCATGGGCAGGGGAGGGCGACTGGCGCGTTTGGTTGATCACGCGGTCAGGCTCAGCTGCCGGCACACGTGAGTGGTCCATTTTGCGTTCCTGGATGGCCAATCAAGCTCCAAAAGACGTGTCATGGGGCGTGCTTTCCGTGGATGCCAATGAAGAAGGGTGGTCCTCCACCTTGGCGCAGCGAGAACAAATTCGAGAGCGCATCCGCTGGGTCGGAAGAGATCCCAGTTGGTGGGACCGATTGGACGTGTCGCGGGTGCCACAGGTCGTGGTGGTTCGTCCGGACGGTGAAATCCACACCCATCATGCCTCGCTTCCAAGCGAAGGGCTCTTTGCCGAGCTGAAGCGTTGGCGCCTCACGGTGCGTTGAACGGCACTGGAGATGGGCCTCAATCAGGCTGACTTGCCTCTGTTTTTTGCAGGCAGGAGGGCGTCCAAGACGATCCGAATGCTGCCAAAGGTGTTGTGCGTCACCTCCTCCGAAAAAGGCGGTTGAAGCCACGTCACATCTGAGATGCCTTCGATGGCTTGAGGGATGCCTTTGGTTTGGGTTCCCGCATGACGCATGGGATACCAAAACGTGGTTTTCAGGTGCACCACGCCTTCCGCCTCGTAAGTATGGAAGGTGGTGAATGCATCGCCGGTCAAGGTCAGGTCGGTGATGCCCGTTTCTTCTTCCACCTCACGCACCGCAGCTTCTTCCAAGCGCTCGCCTGGTTCGAGCTTGCCCTTGGGGAGGTCCCATTTTCCATTGCGCTGAATCCAAAGAACGTGCCCCTCGTCATCCCGCACCACGCCCCCTGCGGCCGCGAGCTCGTGGTAGCCCGCACAAAAGGTCATCCATACGTGGTCCAAGTCGTTGGCGTAGACCTTCACCTCGTTCACTTCTGGGCTGCGCTTCAACATGGTGGGCAGTTCTCGAAGCATGCGTTTGGTCGGGTTGAGCAAGGTCATTGTGCCCTCGGAAGTGGACCCGGATGGAGCCGACATTTCCTCGGGCATCGGGCGAAATTTCACCCGGCGATTCAGCATGAATACATCGTAGCTTTGTGACATGACCATTGCGTCCGACCAACGCCGAAAGGTAGCGGAATTCTTGCTCCGCATCAAAGCCATCCAGCTGCGTCCTTCCGACCCCTTTACGTGGGCGAGTGGACGTCTTTCACCCATCTATTGTGACAACCGAAAGCTGCTCTCTCATCCTGCCGTTCGCACGTTTGTCAGGCAGCTGACAAGCGAGCTGATCGAGGAGCGCTACGGCAAACCCGATGGGATTGCGGGGGTGGCCACGGGAGGCATCGCTTTGGGGGCCTTGGTCGCCCAAGAAATGGGCTTGCCATTTTGCTACGTGCGCAGTTCGGTTAAGTCGCATGGCACCGGCCAGCAAGTGGAAGGGGACCTCGACACCATGCGCAACGTGGTGGTCATCGAAGACCTGATTTCCACCGGCAAGAGCAGCTTGAATGCGGTGGCAGCCTTGCGCGAAGCTGACCTCGAAGTCAAGGGCCTTGTCGCCATTTTCTCTTATGGATTTTCGGATGCGGTTGCGCGTTTTGAGGAGGCCAAGTGTCCGATGGAAGTGCTCACCGATTACCCCACCATGTTGGAGCAGGCCAAGGCGGAGGGCTACATCACGGAAGAACAATCCAAGCTTCTCGCGGCGTGGTCTTCGGACCCGGTGGCGTGGAGTGACGAACGCCAAAAAGCATGACGCGCATTGAATCGCCTGTGGTCCGCGTGGCCGCATCTCCTGCCAAGGTTTCGCAGGACTTCCAAGATTGGCACACCTTCGGGGAATTGCTCGCCGCAGGCCCTGTGTCCGACTTCAAGGCTGAAGGTGACAAATGCGCCTTCAAGGTCACGGGTGGGGTGGCCGTGCACTTGGTCCGCACGTCCGACAACAGCGTCTCGGAGGGCAAGGTGTTGACCCTTGCCACGGAGGCGCCCACTCCGGTGAAATTCACGCTCGACGTCGCAGTTCACGCCGACGGCGACGGCGCCACGTGTCAGGTGGGGTGCGATGCGGATTTGAACCCCTTCACCAAGATGATGGTGGAGCCGGCATTGAAGGGCTTGTTCAGCCAAATGGCGGACACGCTCCAAGCGCGTTACTGAGAGATCTTCTCAGCGGTGCTCACCAGCACCACTGCACTTCAGACGACGACAGCCACTCCGCAGGCGGGAGGGTTTCTGCTTCGCGTTGCGACGACCACTCGAAGCGTCCTTGTCCCTCTGCATTCACCCCTCGGAACATACCGTGCCAGGTTCGTTCGTGAACGACAAAGGTCCTCGGCTCACCGAGCCCAAACAACGCATCGTGGTAGTCCTCCATCAACCCGTCGACGCCTCCTTCAAGCCGCCGAACAATCGCTTCGGCAAGGGCGGTCGCAAGGTCTGAAGGCGTCAGCTCCTCATGCCACGCTTCGGCCAAACTCACCGCAGGATAGCTCCGGCCCAGCCGGCTTGATCCGACGTTGATGCCCACGCCAATGACGGTGGTGGACCATTGGCTGCCACGCCACACATTTTCGACCAAAATACCCGCAGCCTTGCGGTGTTCTCCAGCGTGCCATACCAGCACATCGTTGGGCCATTTCACGCGAATCGCACCCGGGGACTGGCTGGAAGGCAGGTGATGGGCAAGGAGGTCTCGCACAGCCAAGGCCACGTGCATGTTGATGAGGGTGGGGTTCCAGGCGGCCTGCACAGGAATGGCCAAACTCAAGCACAAGTCGCGACCCGCTTCAGAGCTCCATCGGCGGTCCCGTTGACCGCGGCCTTGGGTTTGGTGATCCGTGGTGAACAGCACCGGTCCCTGCGGGAGGGTGTGCCTCAACCACTCCATGGCCCATTGGTTGGTGCTCGGAACGGACGGAAGGTGGTGATGTTGCCAGATCATGGTTTGGCATTCCTTGGCAGGGTCCTTCGCGGATTTGCCGGCAAGATGCCCTCCAAAAGTAGTACCTTTGAGACTGCGGAAGCACGGATGAATTTGATCACACCTCCCCCTACAGAAGCCCTCGCCCACGTGGTGGTCGAGGGCTTGGAAGCCGTCAAGGCCCAAGACATTGTCTCGCTGGATTTGCGTCCCTTGACGCATGCCATCGCGTCCACCTTCATCGTGGCTTCGGCGTCCAGCCGAACCCAAGTTGAAGCGCTGGCCCGGTCGGTGGAACAAGCAACTTCTGAGACGTTGAATGAACGTCCATGGGGGGTTCATGGTTTGAGAAGTGGAGAATGGGTCATTCTCGATTACAGCGATGTGGTCGTGCACATCTTCCACAACGAAGCCCGCGCGCATTATGCGTTGGAAGAATTGTGGGGAGACGCCCCCGTTCAACACCACAACTCGAACTGACAACCATGGACAAGAAATCTTCCAAAGCCAAACACCCAGGCAACGACAAATCAGGACAGCCCGGCGGCAAGCCTGGCCGCCAGATGAACTTCTATTGGGTGTACGCCATCGTGGCCGTGCTCTTGTTGACCACCATCATGCTGGGAGAATCCAGCGGTCAGAAGAAGGTGCAGTGGCCGGAGTTTAAAGAAATGGCTGAAGCCGGTCAAATCGCCCGGGTGACCCACAATGGCCACACGGCCAACCTCTTCTTCACCAAGGAAGTGCGGGACAGCTTGCTGGGAGAGAAGTCCGATCCTCAACTCTTGCAGGCCCTCTATGCCGGCGCGGATGCATCGATGAACATCCCTGACGGAGAGGCCTACCAGACCGACTTGAAGGAATTGCAAGAGGCGCACGGATTTGACCTGCGTTACGATCCCCCCAATGAATGGGGCGGCCAAATCCTGTCGTGGGTCATTTTCCTTGGCCTGATGGTCGTGGTGTGGATGTTCCTGATGCGTCGCCTTGGAGGCGGAGCGCCGGGCGGAGGCCAAATCTTCAACATCGGCAAATCCAAAGCCCAAATCTTCGAAAAGGGAGAGGGCACCGACGTGACCTTCAGTAACGTGGCGGGCGTGGACGGCGCGAAGGAGGAACTCCAAGAAATCGTGGATTTCCTCAAGCATCCCGACAAGTACACCGAGCTCGGGGCGAAGATTCCCAAGGGCGCCCTTCTCGTGGGCCCTCCAGGGACGGGAAAGACCTTGCTTGCCAAGGCCGTTGCCGGCGAAGCCCAAGTGCCGTTCTTCAGTTTGAGTGGTTCGGATTTTGTCGAGATGTTCGTGGGGGTCGGCGCGTCGCGTGTCCGTGACCTCTTCAAGCAGGCCAAAGAGAAGTCGCCGGCCATCATCTTCATCGACGAGATCGACGCCATTGGCCGGGCACGTGGCAAGAACGCCAACTTCGGATCCAACGACGAGCGTGAGAACACTCTGAACCAACTGCTGACCGAGATGGATGGGTTTGGAACCAACAGCGGTGTGATCATCCTCGCGGCGACCAACCGCGCCGACATTTTGGACAAAGCCTTGATGCGTGCCGGTCGTTTTGACCGTCAGATCTATGTGGACATGCCAGACGTCAATGAGCGCAAGGCCATCTTCGATGTGCACCTGCGTCCCATCAAAACCGACAACTCCGTCGACATCGACTTCCTGTCGAAGCAGACGCCTGGATTCAGCGGCGCCGACATCGCCAACGTGTGCAACGAGGCGGCTTTGTTTGCCGCACGAAAAGACCGCAAGCTCGTCGCGCACCAGGACTTCTTGGATGCGGTGGACCGCATCATCGGTGGTTTGGAAAAGCGCACCAAAGTCATCACGGAGAACGAGAAGAACACCATCGCGTTCCACGAAGCGGGACACGCCGTGGTGAGCTGGTTGGTCGAGTTTGCCTCGCCGCTTGTGAAGGTCAGCATCGTGCCTCGAGGTCAAAGCCTCGGTGCCGCATGGTACCTCCCCGAAGAACGCGCCATCACCACCACGGAGCAAATCTTCGATGAGATGTGTGCAGCGTTGGGCGGTCGTGCTGCGGAGGAAATCATGTTTGGCAAGATTTCTACGGGGGCGCTGAGCGACCTCGAGAAGGTCACCAAGCAGGCCTACTCCATGGTGTCGATTTACGGGTTGAACGAACGCATTGGCAACCGCAGCTACTACGACAGCCGCGGAGAAAACTCGTTCACCAAACCTTACAGTGAAGAGACTGCGCGCATCATTGACGAGGAGGTCAGTGCGGTGATTGAAAAGGCATACGACCGCGCCAAGGACATCCTGGCGACCAACCGCGACAAGCTGGAGACCCTGGCCCAATCGCTGTTGGACAACGAGGTCATCTTCAAGGAAGACGTCGAGCGCATTTTGGGTGCGCGTCCGTTCGCTTCTGCCACTCCGGCATTGTCCGAGCCCGCTGCTGAGCCAGGTACCGAGCCTGAGGAGCCAATCGCTGACATGTCCGACAACGCCGAAGCCTCGGAAAACGCACCTGAAAGCCCGCAGGAGGACGCATGAAGGGATGGGTGCTTGTGACGCGGTGTCCTGACGCCACCATGGCGCCCCTCATTCAAGGAGGACTTGAGGCCGAAGGCATTCCCTGCGTGGTCATGAACAAGCAAGACTCGAGTTACGTCGGCATGTGCTTCGCGGTGCGGCCGGTGGAGATTTGGGTTCCGGAGGCACACGCGTCTGCCGCGGAGGCCTGGCTCAATGCAAAGGAGGAATGACGGTGTCCAACAGGAACGAGACCGTCACACGCGCCCTCACCGGGGTGGTTTTTGTGGCCGTCGTGATGGGGGCTGTGGCGTGGTCGGAGTGGAGCAATGCCTTGTTGTGGGCAGTCGTGGCTGTCCTGGCTTGGGCCGAGTGGTTCAAGGCGCCCGAGGGACCTCCCACGTCTTGGCCCAAGCCTTTGCTTTTTCTCTTTCCGGTGCCTGCCTTCGCGGCTTTGGTGTCGATGGGGGAGGCAGAACCCTACGACCCGTGGCCGATTCTGAGTTTTTTGTGGATGATTTGGGCCAACGATACGGGGGCGTATGTGGTGGGCAAGCCGCTTGGAAGACGCAAGCTCTGGCCCTCGGTGTCGCCGGGAAAATCCTGGGAAGGCACCCTCGGAGGAGTGGTCGCAGCCGCGTTTGTGGCGTGGGCTGCGCTCGGCCTGGAGTGGCTTTGGCTCGGAGGGTTGATGGGGGCCTTGTCCACGGCGGGCGATTTGACCCAAAGCGCGTGGAAGCGCCGCCGCAACATGAAGGACTCGGGGAATTTGCTGCCAGGACACGGCGGCATCATGGACAGGTTTGACGGATTTTTCTACGCCGCCCCGGTCTATGTCGCGATTTGGTGCATTTTCGCACCCTAAAACACCGACCCCATGACGTTGCACAGAGAAGGATATGGTTTGGTCACCTTGGCAGTCGGTTTGGCTGTGGGGGCTGCGGCGTTGCTTTTGTGGTTGGAAACCGAGATGTGGTTGGTTCAGCTGGTCGCTGGGCTTGGGTTGTTGGATGTTGTGTTGATTGCGCAATTTTTCCGAATTCCCAAGCGTGTGCCTGTCGCATCAGAAGGCCAAATCCTCTGTCCCAGCGACGGCAAAGTCGTGGTCATCGAAGAAGTGGAGGAGCCTGAGGTTTTTGGCGACAAGCGCATCCAGGTCAGCATCTTCATGAGTCCGCTCAATGTCCATGCACAGTGGGCACCCATGGCCGGGGAGGTCACCCATGCGAATTACCACCCTGGGAAGTACCTCGTGGCCTGGCACCCCAAGAGCAGCACGGAAAACGAACGCACGACGCTCGTGATCCACGGCGACCGTGGGCCTGTGCTGTTCCGTCAGATTGCCGGCGCCGTCGCACGGCGCATTCGCTGGTACATCGAGCCAGGACAGCGTGTCGAGCTCGGGGAAGAAGTGGGCTTCATCAAGTTTGGCTCCCGCATCGACGTTTTTCTGCCCTTGGGTTCGGAGATCCATGTCGGGCTCGAAGAGAAGGTGAAGGGCCGCGAGACGGTGCTGGCCACCTTGCCCCAATAAAGGGTTTGGTCTTCCCCTTTGTGAGAATTATTTTGGCGACCAAATCCACTTTAGATGAAACAATTTGCCTTTCTCGCGCTCGGTCTGTTGGCCGCTGCGCCCACGTTTGCCCAAAAGCACGCACTTGAGCGAACCCCTCAAGTCGCCCTCTCTGCCCGAGTGAAGGCGCCCATGCCCACCCACGCGGTGTTGGACATCGATCACCGTCCCGAAACGCCGGTGAACGCGCAAAACTTTGCCAGCGCGGACCACATTCAGTCGCGCGACCTTGTCATCGAGCGTCAGGTGTTGGGCTTGACCCAGTACGACCTTCAATCCAACGCCGCCATCGACGACCGCATGGCGGGCAACGAAGCTGCGGTCAGTGCCGCGTGGATCATGAGCTTGGACGTCAGTCCTTTCGAAGACCGCGGTTCCGGCTACAACTTCTTTGACGGAAACCTGTGGGGCGAGCAGCCTTATGAGCGTGTCGAAGACGTTCGCATCGGTTGGCCTTCCATCAACCACATGGGCGATGGCCGTGAAGTCATCATCAGCCATGCGGGCATTGAAACGGGACTCCACATGGTGCGCCGCGATGCAGGCACTGGGTCTTGGGAAGATTCAGACCTCCCCAACAACGCCTACCTCGAAGACAGCACCACCGTGGGCAACCTCTGGCCTCGTGCCGCAGTGGGTGGCTTGAACGACGAAATCATCCACGTCATTTGCATCACCACGCCCGTGGCGAACGGTGGTTTGGAGTACCAAGGTCAGGACGGCGCATTGCTCTACTACCGCTCGCTGGACTACGGGGACACGTGGGAAATGCAAACCTTCCCGCAACTGGACACGTCCAACTTCATCAACATGAGCGCCGATGCGTACGCCATCCACGCCGAAGGCGGTACCGTGGCTTTCGCGGTCTTCAATGACCTTCAGGACAGCTTCGTCATGATTTCGGAGGACGCAGGGGACAACTGGGAATACCACATCCTCGCGGACTTCCCGGTCGACATGTACCAAATCGACAGCGGCTTGCCCGACAGCCTCGGCTACGACTTTGACGGCGACGGCATTTTTGCCGAGTACTTGAACTCCGACGGAGCAGGGGATGTGCACGTGGACGAGTTTGGCACGGTCCACTGCGTGTTTGGGGCGATGTACTACGCAGATGCCGACACGACAGACGCCAACTTCAGTTTCTTCCCAGGCACCAACGGCCTCCAGTACTGGCGCGAAGACTTCGGCAACGACAGCAGCGTGACCATTGCGTACGCCTACGACATCGACGAAAGCGGTGGACTTGATTTGGAAGAGGAGATTGCCGCCTACTTCGTCAACCTTGCAGGCATCCCCAGCATGGGGTCCGATGAGGACGGCAACCTTTACGTCAGCTACAGCGCCATCATGGAGAACTACAGCTCCGGCACCCAAAACTACCGTCACGTGTACCTCGTGAATTCTCAAGACAACGGGGACACGTGGAGCAGCGACGACGCATGCGATTTGACGCCAGACATCGATTTTGATGGTTACGAGTCTGTGTTTGCGTCCATCAGCCCTCGTTTGACCGACCATGTGGAATTGATTTACCAACGCGACTTTGAACCTGGATTGCACATTCGCGGTGACGAAGACCCCATGGACGTCAATGAAATCGTGCACATCCGCGTGCCCATCGCGGACCTCGGCGAGTGTGCCGACATCGACTTCGAAGATTGGGTGGGTGTGGCTGAGGCCTTCCAGCCCGGTCAGGTTCAGTTGTTCCCCAACCCCGCGAATGCCCAGGTGGAATTGATCATCGACCGTCCAGGTGCACATGACGTGCGCGTGTTGGACATCGAGGGCCGTCAGCACATGGCGTGGACCACCACGGGATTGGTGGAGCGAATGGATGTGCGGGCGCTGACCTCAGGCATGTACTTCGTCGAATTGACCCAAGGAACGCAGCGCACGGTGGTGCGCCTCGCGGTCCAATGAGTTCACGGCTTTTGACATAGAGAAAGCGGCACTTCGGTGCCGCTTTTTTTGTCCCCCAACCCATCTTTGCGCCATGAACGTCCACTTGCTTTCCATAGGCGATGAGCTGCTCATTGGCCAAACCGCCAACACCAACGCTGCCTGGATGGGCAAGCGGTTGACCGAAGATGGCTGGCGGGTGTCTCGCGTGGTCACGTTGTCAGACGATCCAGACACGATTCGCCGAGAATTGGACCGTGCGCTGGAGGTGGCAGATGCCGTCCTGTTGACCGGCGGATTGGGACCCACCAAAGACGACCTGACCAAGCACGTTTTGGCCGAGCATTTTGGGACGGAGCTCGTGATGCACGAAGAAATCGCAGCCCAAATCCAAGCGTGGTTCGAGTCGCGCAATGTGCCGTTCTTGGAGGTCAACCGACTCCAGGCCATGTTGCCCCGCGCATGCACGGTGCTGCCCAACCCCCTGGGTACGGCCTCGGGCATGTGGTTTGAGCGGCCCTCGGGCAAAGTGGTGGTGAGCATGCCTGGCGTGCCCTACGAGATGGAGGGGTTGATGGACAACGAGGTGTTGCCTCGCTTGCGCAGCCACTTCAAGTTGCCAACCACGTTGTACGAAACCGTGGTCACGGCAGGCATTGGCGAGTCGTCGTTGGCCGCGTTGGTGGCCGAATGGGAGGAGGCTTTGCCGGCCAAAGGGGTGTCCCTGGCATATCTCCCTTCGCCGGGGCAGGTGAAGGTCCGCTTGGGCGTTCAAGGCCCTGCCGAAGATCGCACATCGCTGATGCAACTCTTGAAATTCGAAGCCGATACTTTTGTGGCTTTGGCCGCAGACCATGTCATTGGCCGGGGCAATTCGGGACTGCCTGAGGCGGTGCTCACCATGCTTCAGAAACGGAAGCAAACCGTCTGCACCGCCGAATCGTGCACGGGTGGGCGCGTTGCGTCCATGCTCACCTCGGTGCCTGGCGCCAGTGCGTCGATGTGGGGCGGGGTGGTGGCCTACGACAACAGCGTCAAGAAAGAGATTCTGGGAGTGTCCCCCGAAGCCCTTGCCGAGCACGGCGCCGTCAGCGAGGTCGTGGTGAAAGCCATGGCACGAGGCGCCCGAATGCAACTGGGCACGGATTGGGCGGTCGCCACGTCGGGCGTGGCAGGTCCGAGCGGAGGAACGGAAGAAAAGCCCGT